>APMI01000764.1_pt1 | contig 75423 bp, 50 predicted proteins | sample 667938 | NCBI WGS metagenome assembly APMI01 (sample SAMN01084076, study PRJNA167559) | wastewater metagenome | biome: Wastewater | place: Denmark: Ejby Moelle, Odense | collected 2011-11-28 | reverse complement strand
CCATTTACTTTAAACCGCAATGCATTAAAATCGGTGGTGCCGATAAAGTTTTTTGCTGTATCGGTATTGGCGTTCCCAGTGGTTGACCATCCCCCGATCTCCGAAGCGGCACTGAGGTTTACCCAGCCACTATCCCGCCGCATAAAAAAGGCGCTGTCGGTAGAGTTAAATACCAGCAAGCCTTTAGCTGGTGAAGCAATCGCTTTCATTTGTGCTGAGGTCATTCGTGGGATCAATACACCCTTGCTGGAAGACTGTATCTCCAGTTGGGCACTGGCATTGGGGCTTGAAGTACCGATGCCAACATTTTGGGCAACAACGCCCAGAGGAAAAATGAAAAAAAGAAAAACCGGTATCTTTCTCATAGCAATAAATTTTACTAAAGCTACAAAAAGTACCAACAAGGAGTTAGTGGTGAACGGAGCGTCGTCACTGCCGTTGAACAAAGCTGGGAAAGCGGGTATCTATAAAAAACTCCCCTTAAAAAAGGGGAGCTATATAATTTTAGAAAGAAACAGGTTATCGCCGTCTCTCCCATTCACGATTCACAATTGATCATTCACTAAATCACCATCATCGCATCACCGTAACTAAAGAAACGGTATTTATCCTTGATCGCTTTTTTGTAAGCTTCCATAATGAGATCGTAGCCACCAAATGCACAGGTCATGATCAGCAGGCTGGTCTTTGGTAAATGAAAATTGGTAACCAATGAATCTGCGATAGAAAAATTATAGGGTGGATGAATGAACATATTCGTCCAGCCTTCGGATGGTTTCAATAATTTTTGTGCCGTAAAAGATGATTCCAGCGACCGCATGGTAGTAGTACCAACAGAGCAAATGCGGCGGCCATCTGTTTTTGCCTTGTTCACAATGGCACAGGCAGTTTCATCAATGGCGTAATATTCTGCATCCATTTTATGTTTGCTGAGGTCTTCCACTTCAATGGGGCGGAAAGTACCAAGACCGGTGTGCAGCGTTGTTTCAGCAAAGCGGATGCCTTTGATCTCAAGACGCTTGATCAGCTCTTTACTAAAATGCAATCCTGCAGTAGGGGCTGCAACCGCTCCTTCATGTTTTGCATACACTGTTTGATAGCGTTCCTTATCTTCTTCATCCGGCTTGCGCTTGATGTATTTCGGTAAAGGGGTTTCACCCATGAAGTCGAGCATCTTGCGAAAATCTTCTTCGGTGCCATCCCACAAAAAGCGGATGGTACGCCCACGGCTGGTAGTATTATCGATTACTTCCGCTACCAGTTCATCATTTTCTCCAAAATACAATTTGTTACCCACACGGATCTTACGGGCCGGATCAACGATCACATCCCACAAACGGTTGGGCTTGTTCAATTCCCTGAGCAAAAACACTTCGATCTTTGCACCGGTCTTTTCTTTACGGCCATACATACGGGCAGGAAATACCTTGGTATTGTTAACCACCATTACATCTTTGTCGTCGAAATATTCCATGATGTCACGGAAATTGCGATCCTCTATCTGCCCGGTTTTACGGTGAATCACCATCATCCGGCTGTCTTCTCTTTTTTTGGTGGGGTTTTGGGCGATCAGATTAAGGGGCAGGTCAAATCTAAACTGGCTTAATTTCATGTGTATCAAAAAGTTTTTAAGTTGATAATCACATGCCTTGTACTGTTGTTACAGAGATAGAAGCCCTTGCAGGCACTTATCATGTTACGGCATGATTTTGAAAAGAGTGCAAATGTAATGCAAAAAAGATGATTACGAGCAGGATGCGCTTAAAGGCAGCTCCGGGCGTTAAAAAACTGTTGATTCGCTGGTATTTATTTTGTGGTTTTGGCGGTTCGGTGCATCTTTATACATTCACCAGCCGGTTAAAAATGCCCTTATGTTAAAAAGATACTGCTTCCTGTTTTGCTCCGTTATCCTGTTTCAAACGGTGATCGCCCAAAAAAATGCGGAAAGAAAATATCCCAGCCTGCTTTGGGAGATCACCGGCAATGGGCTCAAAAAACCTTCTTACCTCTTCGGCACCATGCATGTAAGCAGTAAAATGGCTTTTCATTTGAGTGATTCTTTTTATTACGCCATCAAAAGTGCAGATGCCGTAGCGCTGGAGTTAAACCCTGATGTTTGGCAGGGGCAGATGGTGCGGATGGATGAACTAAAACAGCAGTACAGCAATTATGTTAAGCCACTCCGGGGCGATTATCTCACTGAAAGTTCTTTTCGCTTGAAAAATTATGATGACGAATTAAAACTGGCGTTGAGCACAGAACCGGCAGTAGTGAACAGCCTGCTGTACCGGAGCTATAAACCCAGGGAAGATTTTGAAGAAGACACATTTTTAGACCTCTATATTTTTCAAACAGGGAAAAAACTGGGGAAGCGGGGCACCGGGGTTGAAAATTATTACGAAACAGAAAAAATAGTGCTGCAGGCCTATGGAGATATGGCCACGGAGAAAAAGAAAAAAAACATTGATACCGATGGCGAATCGATGAGAGACATGGTTGAAAAGATACAGGATGCGTATAAACGCGGCGACCTTGACCTGATGGATTCGCTCGATAATAAAATGGAGCAATCGCCTGCCTTCAGGGAAAAGTTTTTGTATTACCGCAACGAGATACAGGCCAACTCGATGGATTCCATCATGAAAAAAAGTTCGCTGTTTGTGGGCGTTGGTTCAGCGCACCTGCCGGGCCCGAGAGGCGTAATAGAACTGCTCCGTAAAAAAGGATACCAGCTTCGTCCCATACAGATGGCCGACCGGGATGCAGTACACAAGGATGACATCGACAAACTGAAAGTACCCGTAAGTTTCCGGAGCGTACGGTCGGATGACGGCTTTTACACAGTGGACGTACCCGGGGCTTTGTATAACGTGAACGAAGAATACAATGCCCTCGACCGCAGGCAGTATGCCGATATGAGCAATGGTTGTTATTACCAGGTAGCCAGGGTAAAAACACATGCTGCTTTTATCAACCAGAGCGAGATGGGGGTGCGAAAAAAAATTGACAGCCTGCTGTACGAAAATATCCCCGGCAAGATCCTCACCAAAACGTTGATCCAGAAAAATGGGTATACGGGGTACGACATCACCAATAAAACCCGCCGGGGCGACCTGCAGCGCTACAATATTTTTATCACGCCTTCGGAAGTACTGATCTTTAAAATGAGTGGCAAAGAAAATTATGTTGCAGGCAAAGAAGCGCTCCAGTTTTTCTCTTCCATTCAACTGCGGGAAAAAGAAAACAACAGCATCGTATACACTTCCCTGCAGGCCGGCTTTTCTGTAAAGTTTCCCCAACGGCCTTCTGTGTATTTCAACAGCAATACAAAAGATGGCAACAGCCAGTGGGAATATGAAGCCAGCAGCAAAACTACCGGTGACGCCTACCTTGTTTTAAAAAAGAGCATTTATAATTTTGATTTTTTAGATGAAGACACTTTTGACCTGAAGTTGATGGAAGAATCTTTTGGCTCTGCTGAGTATTTTGACCGGCAGGTGCAAAGAAAGCCCGGTAATTTTAAAGGATATCCCTGCCTGGATGTGCAGGAAAAAATGAAAGATGGCAGCATGGTATCTGCCCGGTTCATTATCCAGGGGCCGCATTATTATACGCTTGCCATCCGGAATAACAAGGCTTCGGCTGCGGAAGAATTTTTTAATTCTTTTGACTTCACTCCATACAATTACGGCAACAAGAGCTTGTTCACCGACAGTTTTTTACATTTTACTGTGCAAACACCTGTAACACCCACACTGGATACTGCTTACCGGGCGGTAGTGGAAAAAACAGCCAGTGAAACAAAAAACAATCACAATTCCGGCAACAATTTTTCAGCCAATAACCGCAGCGCTGTCTTTAGCAGTGATTCAACCGGCGAGGCCATTGCCGTGTCGGTGCAAAAGCTGCAGGATTATTTCTATGCCAGGGATTCTGCCCGTTTTTGGAAAGACGAACTGGAAAAGCTGCAGGACGAAAACTCCATGCTGCTGCAGCAGAAAAAGCATTTTGAAAAAGCGGGCGGTGTGCAGGGCTACGAACTAACGCTGAGGGATACCGGCTCTTCCAGAACGATCAGGAGAATGCTGATGCTTAAAAACAATTACCTGTTCAGGATCGCTACCATGGGTGATACACTCAACCAGCCAAGCAGCTTTGTCAGCAGTTTTTTTGACAGTTTTACACCGGATACTGCTTTAAAAGGCAGGAATATTTTTACCAGTCCGCTGGATACCTTTTTTATTCACCTCTTTAGCAGCGACAGTGCTACCCAGGCAAAAGCGCAGCAATCTATCAGCTACCTGTATTATGGCGAAGCAGGCGTACCAAGGATCATGAACGCACTTCAACAATTATCTCCGTCCTCAAAAAATTATTTTGATACCAAAACAAAACTCATCGCAGAACTGGGATACATTAAAGACAGCACCAAACCGGTAGTGGTAAACAATCTTAAAATGATCTACCAGCAGGCGGGAGATACCAGCATGTTCCTGAACGAAGTGATAGAGGCATTGGCAAGACACAAGACCAGCGCTGCCGCTGCAGCGTTTAAAGAATTCGTATTGCAGGACCCGCCGGTGTTTGACAACAGTTATTCGTATAGTTATCTTTTCAACCAGTTCGAAGACAGCCTTTCGTTGGCAACCACGCTATTTCCCGAGATACTGCAACTTATTTCGCTGGACGATTATAAAGAACCCGTGATGGATCTCATGATCAAATTAGTGGACAGTGGTTATTTAAAACCTGCTCAATACGAAAGCTGGTTCAGCAAGATCTTCTTTGATGCGAAGATCGCACTGAAAAAACAGAAAGGCGAGGATGAAAAGAAAATGGAGGCCGAACACAAGAGCAAGGATGATGATGACGATGATGTCAGTTATAATACATCCAGGTACAATAATAGTGAACACAGCGAAGGATTGCAGGAATATGCCATTTTGCTGGCACCTTTTTACGACCGCAACAGCAATGTGCCAAAATTCTTCGACAAACTGCTGCAGTCAAAGGATGAAGCTGTAAAACTGAATACCGCCATCGTATTGCTCAGGAATAACAAATTTGTTTCTGACAGCCTCCTGAACAGCCTGGCACAAAAAGACCAGTGGCGTGGAAAATTGTTTACGGCGCTGGAAGAGATAAAACAAACAGGCAGGTTTCCGCTGGCTTTTAAAACACAGGAGGCCCTGGCCAAAAGCTACCTGGCAGAAGACAAAGGATTTAGTAAGCTGGATTCCATTGTACTGGTAAGTAAGCAGGCTGCAGCTTACGAACATAAAAAAGGAACAGTGTACTTTTTTAAATACCGGGTAAAAAAAGAAGATGGCTGGAAGATCGGCATCAGTGGATTGCAGCCCGAAAATGAAAAAGAAGTGAGCAGTGATAATAAACTCAGCAGTATGACGGATAAAAAACTGAAAGCTGATAAAGATGAGCAGGAGCAATTCCAGGAACAGTTGAAAAAGATATTGTTCAGTTTTCACCCAAGCGCCAAAAACTTTTTTGAAAATACAAGGTATAAATTCAGGTATTAATCTCCTCTACGGCTGTATTGCATCGCCGGGAAATTGCTTAGATACGGTGTGAATTTCATTAACCGGTTACCAATTTTTTACCGGGTACTGCATCGATCAGTTGCTGGGTATAGGGATGTACAGGATTGGAATAGACCGCTTCGGCAGCACCTTCTTCCACGATCCGGCCTTCTTTCATTACCATGATGCGGTCGCTGATATAACGCACCACAGACAGGTCGTGTGAAATAAAGATGGAAGTAAATTCAAATTCAGCCTTCAGGTCGTTCAACAGGTTGAGCACCTGCGCCTGCACGCTTACATCGAGTGCGCTTACGCTTTCATCAAATATTAAAAAAGAAGGGTTGAGTGCCAATGCCCTGGCGATGCAAATGCGCTGGCGCTGTCCACCGCTGAACTGGTGAGGATAACGGCTGAAATGTTCCGGTTTCAGGTTTACTTTTTCAAGCAACTCCATCACTTTGTCTTTCCGCTGTTGTTTTGTTTGTAACAGGCCATGTACCTGCATGGGTTCCATCATGGCATCCCCGATCATCATGCGTGGGTTAAGTGAACCATAAGGATCCTGGAAAACGATCTGCAAATTCTTTCGCAATGCTGTGATCTCATTGGCCGGCAACTTCAGCAGGTCGGTACCGTTCAAAATGATCTTTCCTGCTGTTGCAGGTATCAATTGCAGGATGGCCCTGCCGAGGGTGGTTTTTCCGCAGCCACTTTCTCCCACCAGCCCCAGTGTTTCACCCTTACTAACGGAAAAGCTTACCCCATCAACGGCTTTGTATATTTCAGTTGATTTTCCCAGCCATGACTTTTTTCCGGGATAATAGACTTTTAAATCTTCAACCTGCAATATCGTTGGTCGATGACAGTTGAGCGTTGGTCGTTCAATGCTTTCGGCCATCAAAACGGTTGGTGGTTGGTCGTTGACCGATGGACGCTGAATGCCTCCTCCCTCCAACCCTAAACCTTCAACCTTCAATCCTTCTCCCACCACCGGTAATCTTTCACCTTTAGCATGCAGGGCAGGCCTGCACTCCAGCAATGCCTTTGTATACCCGGACGCCGGGTTTTTCAATACCTGTTCTGCCGGGCCATATTCCAGTATCCGCCCTTTGTACATCACTACTACTTTATCAGCAATATCCGCCACCAGGCCAAGGTCGTGTGTTATTAAGATCACACTCATGCCATTTTGCTGCTGCAGGTCCCTGATCAATGTCAAAATATTCTTTTGCACCGTTACATCGAGGGCTGTCGTTGGTTCATCAGCGATCAATAAGGCAGGATTGCAACTCATGGCCATGGCGATCATCACCCGTTGTTTTTGACCGCCACTTAACTGGTGAGGGTAACGGTCAAATAATGTTGCAGGATGGGGCAGCCTGACTTTTTCAAACAATTCAATCGTTTTTTGCCGGGCAATTGTTTTGCTTACCTGTTGGTGCAGGCAGATCACTTCCATTACCTGGTAGCCGCAGGTGAACACCGGGTTCAGGGAGGTCATGGGTTCCTGGAAGATCATGGCAATTTCTTTGCCCCTTACACCCTGGATCGCTTTTTTATCCATCCCGAGCAGATCAACCGGTGCCGCCTCTTTTTTTGCAAACCATACTTGCCCTTTAATGTTTGCCTTGAGCGGCAACAACTGTAAGAGGGATAAGGCAGTGACGGATTTTCCGCTGCCGCTTTCTCCCACCACTGCTACGATTTCGCCGGCACCCACTTCAAAAGAAATGTCGTTCACCGCCGGGGCGGTACCATGGCCGGCTGCAAAATCAATGGATAGTTTCTTTATTTGAAGCAATGGGGCTGACATACGATAAAAGTAAGCAATAGCGTACAAAATGAGTGATCGCTGGTTAAAACTGCCGTTGCCGGCAGGCAGGCTCAAAATCCCTTTTTATCAAAAATTCATTTTCCTTACTTTTGCGTCCGCAGAAACGTTGAATGCGTTTAAGAGGTTCAAACCGTTGAATGAGCTTTTTAATTTCTAATCAACTGAGCCCAACGTTTCAACCTTAAACGATTTAAACGATTAATCATGGGAAGGATATTTGAAGTAAGAAAAAGCGCCATGTTTGCCCGCTGGGATAAAATGGCCAAGAACTTTACCCGTATCGGTAAAGAGATCGTAATTGCAGTAAAGGCAGGCGGATCAGACCCCAATTCCAATGCCGCCCTGCGCCGTTGCTTTCAAAACGCCCGCAGTGTGGGAATGCCAAAAGACAGGGTGGAAGCAGCTATTAAACGTGCCATGGGCAAAGACCTGGTAAACTACGATGAAATTTTGTATGAAGGCTATGCACCGCATGGCATTGCCATACTGGTAGAAACCGCCACTGATAATCCCACCCGTACCGTAGCCAATGTACGCATGCACTTTACCAAAAGTGGCGGCGCACTGGGCACCAGCGGTAGTGTGGCATTCACCTTTACCCGGATGGGAGAATTCAAGATCAGGAATACCGGCCAGAACCTGGAAGATCTGGAACTGGAACTGATCGATTACGGCCTGGAAGAAATTGGGGAAGACAGCGAAGGCAATATCATCATCCGCACGGCTTACAACGAGTTTGGGCACATGGCCAAAGCGCTGGAAGAAAAAAAGATAGAAGTGGTAACGGCGGAGCTTACACGCATTCCAATGAATACGGTAGAATTGGGCGAAGAGGCAGCGCAGGATGTTTTAAAGCTGGTGGATAAATTAGAACAGGACGAAGATGTGCAAAAAGTATATCACAATTTGAAATAACCATGTTACCACGAAGGACACGAAGGAAATACACAAAGACGCAGTTTATTATCTGTGATCTTAGCGTCTTACTTAATGCACCTCGTAGTTAACCTTTATCATCTTCACTTCAACTATAGATAACAGGGCCTTTCGAAAGAAAGGCTTTTTTTTTGCGTACAACATTTCCAGGCACTAATTACCGTCACCCAAAGTTTGAAATTCACAGTAAAAAAATGAGCGTTTCTCCCACTCCGTACATCAAAGACCCTGTTTTAAGAACATCCCTTTATTGCATGGAGATGAACAGCAACAAACATAACTTTTAAAAAATAAAACATTAAAAAAATAAAGCATATTATTATTATTTTTAGTAAACTTGTTTTTTCAAAATCCAGCCCTGGCGAAAATACTTTTCAATAATATCTATGATGCCTGTAACGGAGCAACCAATTTCCAGTACACACCAAACTTTTTATATGAGAAGGCCAATTTGCTTTTTTACAGCATTGCTACTTGCCGCGACCGGGCATTCACAAACTACCCAACTATTAAAAGACATTTATGCAGTGCCCAATGGCAGCAGCAGCCCGGCTGGTTATATCGCTGTAGGTACTACTATTTTTTTCAGGGCTGGTTCCAATGATAATATTGGTGTGGAGTTGTATAAAACCGATGGAACGGAAGGTGGAACAGTACTGGTGAAAGATATTTCTCCCGGCGCAACATCATCCAACCCATCCAATTTTATCAACCTGAACGGTGTGCTATATTTTACTGCCAATACCCTTAACGAAGGATTTGAATTATGGAAAAGTGACGGTACAGAAGCTGGCACCGTAATCGTAAAAGACATTGAAAGCGGCAGTGGCAGTTCTGCTCCGCAAAGTCTTGAAAAGGCCGGGGGCCTGCTCTTTTTTAGCGCTACCACTGCTACATCGGGCCGTGAATTATGGAAGAGCGATGGCACCGATGCCGGCACTGTAATGGTAAAGGATATCATGGCAGGCAGTGGTTCTTCCACTCCCCAGGAGATCGTAAACGCCGGGGGCACCATATTTTTTTCTGCAACCAACAATGCCAGTGATATTGAACTATGGAAAAGTGATGGAACTGCTGCCGGTACGGTAAGGGTAAAAGACATAAGAACAGGCGCCAGCAGTTCAGGTGTTGCTCATTTAACCAATTTGAACGGCGTGCTGTTTTTTACCGCCGAAGACGGAACCAATGGCATTGAACTATGGAAAAGTGATGGGACTGCTGCCGGTACTGTAATGGTAAAAGATATTTACGCAGGCGCATCCTCCAGTAGTCCATTACAGTTATTTGCATATTCCGGCAAGATCTTTTTCGCCGCATCTGAACCCGTGAATGGACGTGAACTTTGGAAAACGGATGGTACTGATGCCGGCACAGTGCTGCTGAAAGATATACGGAGCGGTATGTTGGGTTCCTCACCAGATATGATGACGAATGTAGGTGGCACTTTGTATTTTACTGCAAACGACGGAGTAAATGGTGTTGAGTTGTGGAAGAGCAATGGCAATACAGCAGGCACAACTTTGGTGAAAGACCTTGAACCCGGCATTACCGGCAGCGGAATAAGCTGGCTCACCAATGTTACCGGCACAGCGTTTTTTGCGGCAACCACCAGCAGTAATGGCCTGGCTTTATGGAAAAGTGACGGCAGCAGTGCCGGTACCGTACTTGTAAATGCAGACCAACTGGACAGTGCAGCCACGCTCAGCGAATTTAATTCCACTGCTGGTATTTTATACTTCACCCATTCCAGCCCGGGCCTCGGGTATGGAGCAGAGCCATGGAAAACCGATGGCACCAACAATGGCACTGTTTTAATAAAAGATATTGTAACAACTTCTCTGCCATCAGGTCCGGCTGATTTCTGCATCGTGGGCAGCAACATTTATTTTACTGCAGAAGACAGTACCACAGGAAGAGAATTATGGAAAACCGATGGTACCAGTAATGGCACGGTTAGGGTAAAAGATATTCTTTCAGGAACAGGCAGTTCAAATCCAACGCAACTCACCGCGGCAGGAGGCAATCTGTATTTTGTTGCCAGCACTGCTTCCGGCCAGGAGCTATGGAAATCTGATGGTACTGTACCCGGCACCGTTATGGTGAAAGATATCTATGCAGGAAACAGCAGCAGCAGTCCACTTTCTTTAACAGCATTGAACGGGGAGTTGTATTTTTCCGCTGCGACAGCCGCAGAAGGCAGGGAACTTTGGAAGAGCGATGGTACAGCAGCAGGCACGGTTCTAATAAAAGATATTATTGCAGGAGCCTCTTCCTCCTTCCCGGATAAACTGTTTAATCATAATGGCACTTTATATTTTACCGCTACCAATGGCACCGGCGGCAATACCAGTGATGAGGAACTATGGAAAAGCGATGGAACCAGTGTGGGTACTGTACTGGTGAAAGATATCTTACCCGGTACATTTTCTTCTTCACCGGCTTCGTTCACCAATTTAAACGGCACACTGTACTTTACAGCAACTGACGGCAGCAATGGCAATGAACTTTGGAAAACGGATGGTACCATCAACGGGACAGTGATGGTGAAAGATATTTTTGCAGGCAGTGGAGGATCATTACCATCATCCTTGTGTGTTGCAAACAACCTGTTATTTTTTGGTGCCACCGACGCGGCGAATGGAAAAGAGCTTTGGAAAAGCGATGGTACAGGCACCGGCACAGTACTGGTTAAAAATATACGCAGTGGCGCTACTTCCTCTACCCCATCCAACATTACCAATGCCAATGGCACTGTATATTTTAGTGCTGATAACAGCAGCAACGACAGGGATGTTTGGAAAAGTGATGGCACAGATGCCGGTACTGCATTAGTGAAAAACTACAATGCAGATGCATTTAAACCATCCAACCCTGCTTCCTTTACCTATCTAAATGGGCTGGTATATTTTGTGGCGAACAATGGAGGATTACCAGGGCAATATGGCCGTGAACTCTGGCAAACAGATGGCAGTACTGCAGGCACCACCGTAATTGAATTGTACCCGGGTACTACCGGCAGCAATCCAACAAGTCTTACATTGCTAAACAGCGAAATACTTTTTGCCGCAACAGATGTTTACTATGGTGCAGAACTATGGAAACTTACAGCACCTGCGGCCGTCACCTACAACTGGACAGGCAATGTATCCACTGCCTGGGAAACAGCAGGCAACTGGAGCAGTAACCTTGTACCCAATGCCAGTTCGGAAGTAACCATTCCTAACGGAAGGCCAAGATATCCTTTGGTAAACAGTTCTACCAGTATTAAAAAAATAACGGTGCAGCCAGGCGCAAGTGTCCAGGTAATAACGGGAGTAATAATCAACATCACCGGCAATCAGTAGTTTGCTTTTTTACCGCAAAGGACACAATGTAACTATGAACTTCGTGCTTAGTGTTTTGTAGCCTTCACCTCAATTATAGATAACAGCACCTTTCAAAAGAAAGGCTTTGTTGGAGCTATGAGCAATTGTTCATTACCCGGCAGTTGATCCGGCTGTTCATTACAAATCCGGCACATCAGCTAAGCTTCTTCCACCTCCCTTTCGGGGAGGATGGGTGGGGCCTCACCGTGTTTTTCATTTCCATCCGGCAGCCTTTCATCAAAATAGCTAACCCGACCTTTTACGCTTAACTGCAGTTAATCGGTCACTCCCCTTCCATTGAGGCCTTCACTCAGATAAGGTAATGATTGTGTAACCCATGTGCCATTTTGGGTAAAGGCAAAGGCTTTTCCATTACTGCTGTCATAGTTCAACCCAAAAATGGCAATTTGATTATTAGATGAAAGCGCTTTGTATCCTTCGCTCATGTAAGGAATGGCCTGCGAAACCCAGGTGCCATTTTGGGTGAGCCCATAAGCCATCCCGCTATTGGTATCATAATTCATTCCATACAACACAATCTGGTTATTACAGGCAACGGCCCGGTAGCCTTCGCTCATGTATGGCAATGTTAAACTCACCCAGGTGCCGCTTTGCGTAAAAGCATATGCTTTACCACTGCTGGAAGCATAGTCCAGTCCATAGATCACTACCTGGTTGCTGCAGGCCGCAGCAAAATACTGTTCACTCATATAAGGAATCGCCAGTGATACCCAGGAGCCGCTGGCTGAAAAACCATAAGCGTGACCGGTAGCGCTGGCATAATCCTGGCCATAGAGTACCACCTGTGTTTTAGAAGCGGTGTCGCGGTAGCCTTCACTTACATAAGGAATGGCGAGCGGCACCCAGGTGCCTGTATTGCTAAGTCCGTATGCATGTCCTGTTGAACTGCTGTAATCCTGTCCGTATACAACGGCATTACTATTGAGTGAACCAGCGCTGCTGCCACCGCCACTTCCTGCAGAATCTACCGCTACCCATCTTAAACCATTGAAATATTGCAGGCTGCTGGTTGTAGTATTGTATAACGTGAGGCCGGCGGCCGGAGACTGTATAGAATCCCGTTGAACCGTAGATAACCTCGGCGGCAGGAAACCTTTCTTCGTTGAATTCAATTCCAGTATGGCACCGGCTGAAGGAGTATTGGTACCGATCCCCACTGATTGAGAAAAAGCACCCGGAATAAAGGCAGCACAAAAAAGCAGCAGTGTAAAAAACCTCATGTTGTTGTTGTTTAGAGCAGGCAAATATATTTTAAAAACGTATTGAAATAAAAAATCCGTTTGCTATTTGGGAACAGGGTTAGCTGTATAAATACGCCCCGAAACGGCGATAAATGATCACTGCAGGGTATCTGCAAAAAATACCTGTTAAAAAAATGGGGCGGCTGAAAACCGGTACCGCAGACAATATTTATGTATATTCATTTACTATTCGGTTATCAATAAACATCATCCTTAAAAATCTATGGCCGCCTCCCTCTTACTACTGTTGTTACTCGGGGTGTTTTGCATTTTCCTCTTATATGCTGTTATTAAAAAGGCCAGGCTGACCAATAAAAGAAACCTGCCTTTTATCAGCATCAACCTGCTGCTCATTTTATTACTTTTAAGTGTTACGGGAACAAAACAATTAAAAAATGATATCGCAACGATCATATACCGTTCTTTACCCAAAAAACCAGCAGCAGTTTACAGCTTACTTTTTCACCAACCTCCGGAAGGCTGTGTTCATTTTATTCATTTCAAAGACCAGTTGATACCAAAAATTGATTGCTGTGTCTGGATGGACGTAAAGGTTTGCCCCGGTGAACTGAGCAGGATCTGCAAACAAAAAAATTATACTGCAACAACCGTGTGCAGCCGTGATGCTGCTATTTTCTTAAAACCTTTTGAAGAAAGGCCGGTATGGTGGACCCCGCAAATACTTGGTGACAGCTTTGTTAGAATGCATATCAAATTCAACCAGAACAATGAACAAACTCTATTTTTCGGTAAAGACAGTTCGCAGGTTTTCATCTGCGACCAGGCACTATAAAAATGTGATTCATTGCAACTACATCCATGGTTGCTTATATTTGCTTCATCGCTAAACGTCATCATTTGCTGGTAGAAATTTACATCCCCGTTCTTCTTTTCATTGTTGCCTTTTTATATGCATCGGTGGGCCATGGCGGGGCCAGTGGTTATATTGCCGTGATCACCCTGTTTGAGATCCCAAAATTATTCTATAAGCCGGTGGTGCTGGTGATCAACACGGTCATTGCAGGCATCGCCTTTATACAATTTTACAGGGCCGGTTATTTTAAGTGGAAACTGGCCTGGCCATTTTTAATTACTTCTATCCCCTGTGCTTTTATCGGTTCACAGTTCAAAACAGGCGACAATCTTTACAATCTCCTGCTGGGTGCAGCCCTGTTGTTCCCGATCTTCCGGCTATTATCGCAGCCGGTAAAAGTAAAACCCATCAAACCCCTTCAGTTGATGCCTGCCATGTGCTGGGGTGCTGCTATTGGGCTAGTATCGGGTTTTCTTAATATTGGCGGTGGCATTTTTTTAAGCCCGGTAATTGTGCTGATGGGTTGGGGCAACACAAAGGATGCTGCAGCGGTATCCAGCTTATTCATCGTATGCAATTCACTGGCTGGCCTCGCTGCTGATGGTGCTGCCAGCATACACTTTAATGCTACAGCATATACCTGGCTGGCTGCTGCGGTTGCCGGTGGACTTGCAGGCGCTTACTTTGGCAGCAGGCGTTTCAACCTGCTAACGGTGCGGTATATCCTGGCAATCGTACTTTGCATTGCTGCTGCTAAACTGATCTTTACCTGATGGCATTGTTAAACGATATCTATCAACGTAATTTTAAAACACTCCGGGTAAGCCTGCTCAGCCGCTGTAACCTGAGTTGTGTATACTGTACTATGGGTGAGGATGAGGTGAAAGAGAACAACCTGCACCAGCATCCTGCACCAGCTGCCGATCTTTTGCAGCAGATACAGCAATTACAACAGGTTCTTCATTTTGATACCGTGCGTTTAACGGGAGGCGAACCCCTGCTGTACCACGAATTAACAGAATTGATCAAAGGCATACACAACAGCGGCATTGAAACAATCAAACTCACCAGCAACGGGTTTTTACTGGAACGCATGGCGCACCCGATGAAAGCAGCCGGTCTGCGATCGATCAACATATCACTGGATGCTGTTGATGAAGACCTGTTCTTTTTAATGAGCAAACGCAACCAGGTGCAAAAAGTACTGAACGGTATTGATGCCGCCATTGATGCAGGCCTTCAGGTAAAGCTCAATGCCGTGATCATGAAAGGAATGAACGAAACACAAATCATCCCTTTGCTTGATTTTGCGTTTGAACGAAATATCTCCGTCCGCTTTTTAGAGATCATGGCCATGGGTCATTTGCACGAGTCGGCCGGAAAATATTTGTTTACGCAGCAGGAAATTTTGCAGGAGATCAGTAAAAAATACCAGTTTGAAAAAGCAGCAAGAGCATATGCATCTACGGCTAATTACTGGCAAACAACAGGCGGGCATACCTTCGGCATCATTGCCAATGAAAGCGAACCATTTTGCAGGGATTGCAACCGGCTCCGTTTAGACAGCAATGGCAATATCTACGGATGCCTCAGCAGCAACCACCCGATCGCATTGAACCCCGGTGATAATGAAGCCGCATTAATCAGTAAATTGCAGCAGGCCATGAACCAGAAGCAACAATTAAAATTTACCGGCAGTGAATTAAGCATGCTGCATATTGGAGGCTGACCTTTATTAATGATGAGTTTTGAGTTTTAAATTAGTAGTTAGATGCAGGAGCAGGGTGTAGATTTTAATTTTTGAATAATTTTAAACAATTAAAGCGTCATGCCCGATTCACCATTGACCACTCACAACACCAGATGAAAATTTACACCTACGCCATACTAAAAGATTATTTTGACAAAGAGTTTGCTGTTGATGAAACGGTGAGCAATGTGGACGGGTTGTATCATTTTCTGGTACAGCGAAACCCGGCTGCAAAAGACATTTTGGCCGCCTGCCGTTTCGCTGTGAACGATCAATTTGTAGCAAATGATTTTACATTGAACAAGGAGGACCAGGTTCACATTATACCACCCAGCAGCGGAGGATAAATTATGGAGCATCTATCAGCAACTACGATCAATATACAGGAACTATTTGCATCGGCCCATCACCCCAAAGCCGGCGCCATCGTGCTGTTCTGCGGCGAAACGAGGGACAGCAGCCGGGGCAAAGCAGTAAGTCATCTTGAATATGAAGCACAGGAAAGCATGGCCAATAAAATGATCGCTGAAATTTTACAGCAGGCCATTGTCAAATGGAATTTGAACATGGCTGTTGCAGTGCACCGCACCGGCAAGGTTGCCGTTTCCGAAACGGCTGTTGTAGTGATCACCGCTTCTCCGCACCGCAGCGAATCTTACGCTGCCAACCGCTTTATCATCGATAAAATAAAACATGAAGTACCGATCTGGAAATGCGAACATTTTACTGATGGCAGTAAAGAATGGGGAGGCAATTGCAATTGCAGGGATATTACCGGCGATGCCAGTAAGCATGTGTATGAGTTTGAGGAAAAATAGTTGTTGCCTGAACCAACCAGCAACAAGTTGCAAGGTTAAGAGGTTGAATTATTGATAAGTGATGAGCCGGTGATCTTACAAAAACCACTTCCCCGTTTTTGTCATTTAGAGTTTACCCATATAAAATTCAAGTATCTTTTTCCGCAGCAGGTATTCATATTTGGCAATGATGATATTGGCATTCACCCGTTCTGCATTGTTCTTGGCAATTAAATATTCCGGTGAATTGATCACGCCGTTCTCAAAACGCAGGGAGGCAATGCGGAGTGATTCTGCATAGGCATCAGCCTGTTCTTTTAACGCATTGTAACGCCTGGCCGTTGCATTGATATTGATGTATGCCTGGTCAATGGACTGGCGCAATTGCCATTTCACGCTTTCGGCCACCAGCCTGCTGTTGAGCTCATCATTCTTCGCCAGTTTGATGGCCGATCTTGTTCTCAATGCACTGAAGATGGGGATGTTTACAGACACGCCGAAACCGGTGGAGATATTATTCTTAAACTGGCTGGTATAGCTGATGGGTACACTTTTATATTCACTCGCCGGAACCAATACAGGTAATTTCACACCGCTATTATCGATATAGGCGGAAGTGGTATCGGTAAACGAACGCACCAGTTTATTAACCCCTGCACTGCTTGAAAAATTGGTGTAAGCGCCGCCAAACAAAGATACCGTCGGGAATAAATTTGACCGGGCGGCTTTCACTGCCGCAACGCTGCTGCCTACACGAAAATCAACGGCTTTAACGGCAGCCAGTTTTTGCAAAGCCTGCGAATAGATCTCGTCGGGAGTGGAAGGAAATTGTGCTATGTCCTCTGCCAACCCGGTTCTGTCAAATTGCAACTGGTCGCTGTACGGCACCATCATTAATTGCGTAAGCGCCAGCACTGCAGACTGGTAGTTATTTTCTGCATTGATATAATTCACTTCATCGCCGGCATACTGCCCCTTAAGATCACTCACATTGCCGGGCGGCGCAGCGCCTTCATTACCGATGATGCTGATCCTGTCGAATTGCTGTTTTGTTAGCTCGGTCTGCTGCTTCGCCAATGCCATTGCATCTTCGCCGCTCAATACCTGCAGGTATGCCAGTATCACCTGCAGCGTAAGTTCGTCTTTGCGTTGCTGCCATTCCATTTTAGCACCCGAAAAAGCCAGTTCATTTTGTTTGATGGTATTCTTTAACAAAAATCCGTTGAATATCGGTATGGATGCCTGGGCGCTCACATCGCTCAGTTTTATCTGCTGGTTAATATAAGTATTGGTGAAATTATCAATACTGCGACCGTTGTTGATACTGTAACTGTAAGACGACTGAACGCTGGGCAGGCGATTATTTTTTGCCTGCTGGTAACTGATAGCAGCGGCCTGCGATTGCAACTCTCTTTGTTTAACAGTGATGTTATTTTTCAGGGCCGTTTCAATGCATTCATTCAGCGTAAGCCTGGCAGTTTGCCCTTTGGCAAAAATGACTGCTGCCACCAATATTGCGATCAAAAAATATTTCCGTTTCATACTAAATCGATTTCTATTTTCAACCAGTTTATTTTTCTGCAGGGTACATTATCATTACCCATGTTTGATTTTTTTTCCGAATCTCACAATCAGCATTCACTATTTTCAGGATTCGATCCTTGCATCAAGCAAATTGATGATGCGTTTTCCATAGGCCGCATTCTTTTCTGAATGTGTTACCTGTATAATGGTAACCCCATCCTCATCATTCAGTTGTTTGAACAGTTCCATGATCTCTTCACCCTGTTTTGAATTAAGGTTGCCGGTAGGTTCATCTGCCAGTATCAATTTGGGTTTACCGATCAGGGCCCTTGCGATACCAACCAGTTGCTGCTGTCCGCCACTCAACTGCGTTGGAAACAGGTCTTTCTTTCCAACAATATTAAAACGGTCGAGTATGTCAGCTACCATCGCCTTGCGCTCTGAGGCTTTTACATCTTTATACAATAATGGTGTTTCGATATTTTCATACACGGTGAGTTCATCGATCAGGTGGTAGGCCTGGAATACAAAACCGATGTATTGTTTGTACAACTGGCTCCGTTGCTTTTCTTTCAGCTTGTGTACATTCTCATGAAAGAAATTGTAGGAACCTTCATCAAAACCATCCAGCATACCGATCACATTCAGCAATGTTGATTTGCCGGAACCTGACGGTCCCATGATGGAAACAAACTCCCCTTCTTTTATTTCCAGGTTAATGTCTTTTAACAAAAAGACCCTGTTGGCCCCGTTATTGACCCACTTAAATATATGCTGCAGTTGAATCATGTTGTACTGTTTTATTACTGGTTGAAATTACAGATTGGCTTTTATACTTTAAATCCCTTTTTTACGCAGCAGATACTTTTCAACCACCATGCCACACCTGGAATGCTCTGCCAGCAAGGCTTTCATAACAGGGGCAAACAGAAAGTGTACGAAAACGGACAGTTTTTGTTTGATAGCGAACAGTAACGGTCGCTCCGGCTATCCTTGAACAAAGGGAAAGGGATGGTAAAGCATCTCCGGCTGAATCTTTGCAGCTCAGTGTGCACCGGGTGAACAGGAAGCGTTGTTTGTTGAGCAGCCGGCTGATTATTACTCCGTACGCAATGCCTTTACGGGGTTTGAAAAAGCAGCCTTTAGTGTTTGCAGACCGATCAGCATTAACGTAACGGTGCCTAAAATGAGCATGGCGAGCAGGAAGGGTTGTGCAGAGATGCTGATATGGTATGCATAATTGTTGAGCCATTTGTTCATCACCAGGTAAGCCATCGGGAAAGCGATCAATGCAGCACCCATGATGATGAGGATAAATTCTTTTACAAACAACAACACGATTCCCTGCACGGAAGCGCCCAGCACCTTCCTGATGCCGATCTCTTTGATCCGTTTGTGAATATTTAAAGAAACCAATCCCAGTACGCCCAGCAGTACAATGATCAATGACAGGATGGTGGCGGCATAAGCGGCTTTTTGCAATTGTATCTCCGTGGCATATAATTTCTTTAGTGTATCATCCATAAAATTGTACTCGAAAGAACTGCCCGGCATTAACTGGCTCCATTTTTTTTGAATGGCATCAACAGAGGATACTATATTGCCCGGCTTTAATTTGAATGAAAGATAGCGGTAAGTGATGGCAGTATTCACATTAAAAAAAACAACAGGACTCATTGCAGTCTGCATCGAAAAAAAATGAAAATCGTTCACTACTCCTTTTATGGTAAAGAACGTTGGGTCGCCGGGTATACGCACCAGTTTACCGATAGCGTCACCACTGTTTTTGAATCCCAGGGCCTGGATGGCTTTTTCATTCAGTATAACCTTGCCTGAATCCAGGCCTGCGCCGTCAAAAAAAGCACCATCGCTCAATGGGATCCCATAGGTTTTCAAATAATTTTCATCGGTCACCAGGGCCTGCATTGGTACAGCAGCAGCAGAATCTGTACCGGCTTTGTATACGGGCGGTTCACCCCCATTCATGCCATTGGGAATCTCGTACGAAAGGCTCACATTGCTCACCTCCGGCATGGCAGCAAATTCATTTCGGATGGTTTGCATTTTTCTTACACCTTCCGGGCTCCAGTCTCTCGGCACCTGGGATGACACCACGTACTCTTTATCGTAACCAAGGCGCTGGCTGAAAAAATAGCTCACCTGTTGTGTAACGATCGCTGCACAGATCAACACAATAAAAGCAGTTGCAAACTGGAAACCAACCAGCGACTTGCGCAACAGGATATTTTCTTTTACCGTTTTGATCTTTCCCTTCAATGAATTCACCGTATTAACAGATGACAGCACAAATGCAGGATAGGCGCCCGCCAGTAAACCAACTATTATAACCAGGGCCGCAAGAAGCAACAAACAATACAAAGGGAAAGCTGCCAGCGAAGGAATCTCCTTTCCTACCACAGCGGCAAACGAAGGACTTGCCAGCGGATAAGCCATCAGTGACAATATCGCTGCGATCATTACCAGTATAAACGACTCGGATAAAAACTGGATGATCAACTGTTTTTTCAATCCTCCCAACACTTTCCTCACCCCGATCTCCCGCATGCGGTTGCCTGCACTGCTGATGGCGATATTGATAAAATTTACAACGGCCATTAATAAAATAAACAGTGCAACAAATGATAAAGTGTACAGCATTCTTTTCACCAATCCATTGTCCTTGTTGATGTAATACCCCGTTAAAGGCAACAGGTGAATTTTTAAATTTTCCCTGATGGCATTGCTTGCATGGGTTTGTATCAACCGGCTCATTGCTTTCTCTACACTGGCAACGCTGGCCCCTTCTTTTAATTCGATGTAGGAAGGAATAGATGTATTGCTCCAGTTTTCAAGGTCCGTTCTTCCGAAATAGGTGTAGGTATTGGTGGGAATGAAAATCGTATTGTTGTTGTTCTCATTTAAATTGGTGACAGAATTTTTCGGTATGGTTTTCAACACACCTGTAACAGCAAAATCTTTTTTGCCACCATTAAAACTTTGTATGGTAATTGTTTGGCCCGTTGGATCTTTTTTGCCGAAATATTTGATGGCAGTTGCCTCGGTGATCACGGCGGAATAAGGTTCTTTCAATGCCGTGGCTGGATTGCCGTACAGCAATTGAAAACCGTACATCGACAACAGGGTGCTGTCGCCAAGCTGGATGCCTTCCCTAAAACTTTTATCGCCCTTTGAAACGCCGGAGGTGATACCATCCCAGCGATAATAATTTGCTACAAGGCCGGGATATTCTTCTTTGAGTCTCCTGGCAACCGGCCCAAGGGTGGTAACCGCATAATTCACATCCTGTCCCTTCCATTCGCTCTGCAAAAAATATTGCTGCCCGGCATGCCGCAGGTTTTTATTTACCTGCATTTCACTCCATACATAGGCCCCGATCAGCAACACGAATGTGATGCCTGCAAACAATCCTGCAATATTCACAGTTGAATAAAACGGATGCCTGATGATATTGCGCCAGGCGAGTTTGAAATAGTTCTTTAACATAAGTATAGAAATTCAAAAGTGAAAAGTTAAAAATCAAAAAAGAGAAGCTTTAAGCTAACGGACTCCATTATTTTCAATTTTAATTTTTGACTGTCGATTTTTATTCTGTTCTTAAACTTTTAACCGGGTTGGCAATGGCTGCCCTGATTGCCTGGAAACTCACTGTGATCAATGTGATCACCATTGACAGCAGCACTACCGAAATAAAAATGCCCAACCCAATAGTTGTTTTGTAGTCGTAACTTTTTAACCACTGGTTCATACAATACCAGGCAACCGGAATAGCGATCGCACAAGCGGTGAGTACCAATATCACAAAATCCCTGGAAAGCAATTGCCATAAATTAATTACGCTTGCACCCAGCACTTTTCGTACGCCGATCTCTTTGATGCGTTGCTCTGCAGTAAAGGAAGCCAATCCATATAACCCGAGACAGGAAATAAAAACAGCCAGTATCGCTACCATTGCTGCCAGGTTGCCTACCAATTCTTCGTAGTTGAATTTTTTGGCATACTCCTCATCAGCAAACTGGTATTCAAAGGGAAACGCAGGATTGTATTTATCAAAAGAAGGTTTCATCATGCTGAGCGCCTTTGAAGCTGACATGCCTGGATTCATCCTTATATTCAAACAGTTTACCCAGTTTTTATCAAATATGACCGTTAATGGAGAAATCGGACGAAAAGGAGATTCCATCTGGATATCCGGTATTACCCCAATTACAACCATCGGCTTATTATTCCATTTCAGCATTTCACCAACGGGATGCTGAAGCCCCATTCGTTTAACTGCTGCCTGGTTTAAAAGCACCGCATTTGAATCTGTAAACTCCCTGGAAAAATCCCTGCCGTCAATCAATTTAATTCCCATTGTTTTAGTGTAATCATAATCGGTAGCAATGGTGGAAAAGATAACCGACTTTTCATTGGGTTGACTGTTCTTCCATTCCCACCCGTTGTTATTACTGTAGAGCTGAGATGGCGGAGAATTACTTTTGCATACCGAAACTACAGCGCCTGAACTCAATAATTCCAGCCGCAGGGCTTCATAATTTTTATCAATGTCAGCAGACCAGTTCACAGAGATCAATCCGTTGTTGTTAAAACCGATAGGCCGGTTTTTTCCATATTGTATCTGCTGATAAATCACAATGGTTCCAATCATTAGGATCACCGAACTGGCAAACTGCACTACCACTAATATCTTACGTGGCAAAGAACTGCTTTTACCTGCTTTTAAATTTCCTTTCAATACACGAACAGGATTAAAAGAGGATAAATAAAATGCAGGATAACTGCCGGCCAGTAAACCGGTAAGTGCTGTAAATGCAATCATAATGCCCCAAAAAAATGGATTGGCTATTTGCAAACTCATAGACTTCTCCGTAAGATTATTGAAGAAGGGTAATGCAATTGCTACCAGCAGTAAAGCCAGCAAAAATGCCATTGATGCAATCAGCATGGATTCACTCAAAAATTGCCGGATCAGTTGATTTCTTCCTGACCCAACCGCTTTTCGAACGCCTACTTCTTTTGCTCTCTTTTCAGACCGGGCGGTACTCAGGTTCATAAAATTGATACAGGCAATCAGCAGCACAACAAACCCCAGTATGCCAAACATTCTTACGTACTTAATAAAGCCACCTGTATTTTTGCCGCCCTCAAACTCGCTGTACAGGCGCCATTTCGCCATGGGGTGAATAAATACCTCCGGCTGAATGAGCTTTGAATCATTGTCATCGGTAAAATGGGTGACCACCAGGTCTTTAATTTTTGCATTTACAGTTTCAACGCTTGCATTGTCATTTAACTGCACATACACGGGCCATGAATTATTTCTCCAATTGGTTTTATGGTGTTCTTTCACCCATGGATAAATACTTTCCTGCAAGTGGAAAGGAATTAAATAATTAAAACTGAGGGAACTGTTTCTAGGTTGTTTGGCAACCACTGCGGTAACTTTCAGGTTGGTGGTATTGTCCATCTTTACTGTTTTACCAACAGGGTTTTCATCTCCAAAAAGAATGTGGGCTGTTTCATCTGTCAATACAATGGAATAAGGATCATGCAAAGGTTTTTTATCTCCGCTCAAAATATTTATGGAAAACATATCGATGGCATCCTCCCCAATAAAATGACCTTCTTTATTGATCTTTTTCTCGCCGTAGATCAATGAATGCTGCTGGCCCCAGTCGCACATGGCCACTGCTTTCAGGTCAGGATATTTACTCTTTAACTCTTCTCCTGCCGGGTAAGGCATCGCCTGTTGCGAACCACGCTTTCCGTCAAAAGTCTGGTGCATCATTACCTGGTAAAGTGCATCATAATTTTTGAAATGCCTGTTTGCCGACACTTCATCGTATATCCAAAGCCCGATGATCATTGCTACAGCCATGCCTGAGGCAAGACCAACCACATTGAGCAAAGAATACACTTTATTTTTTACCAGGTTGCGCCAGGCGAGTTTGAAATAATTTTTTATCATAACATAGAAAATTAAAAAGTAAAAAGGCAAAAAGAGACTCTCTTAAATCCAAAGGCTTCTTCATTTTGAATTTTGCCTTTTAATTTTTGACTTCTGATTTATTCTGTTCTTAAACTTTTAACCGGGTTGGCAATCCCAGCTCTGATCGCCTGTACACTTACAGTAACTACAGCAGCCAATAAGGCCAGCAAACCTGCGATCACGAAGATCCACCAGCTCATGCTGATGCGGTAAGCAAAGTTTTGCAGCCATTTGTTCATTGCCCACCAGGCAACAGGTGATGCGATCAACAGTGCGATGCAAACCAGTTTTAAAAAGTGTCCCGATACAATGAGTGTGATATCTGCGATGGAGGCACCCAACACTTTCCTGATACCAATTTCCTTTACTCTTTGCTGCACCGACAGGGCAGTGAGTGCAAACAATCCAAGCGCAGAGATGAGTATGGCGATGAGTGAAGCGGCGGTAATGATCTTTTTCCACTGCACATCTTCTTCATAGCGTTGCATCAGCCAGTCGTTCATGTTGTAGGATTCCAACGTTGAATAAGGCAAAATGGAATGGTATGCTTTTTTTATAGCGGTTGCTGCCTGTTCCTCCTTGCCCGGTACATATTTCACGTAAGTGTTCAACAGGTCGCCCCTGGTATCCAACGAGAAAAAAACAGGTTCTATCTTTTCTTTAAAATCAGCGGAGTGATAATTTTTAACAATACCCGCCACAGCAAATGGCCGCCCCTGCCAGTTAACAAATTGCCCAATGGGGTCTTTGGTTTTATCAAGGTAGGTTTCGGAAAAGGCTTCATTCACCATACAATTACCAATAGTATCTGCTACATTTTTATAACTCAAATACCTGCCACGGGTCAATGGCACCTGTAATACCTGCAGGTAGTTATCATCCATGGTTTCATAGTAGGTCCAGTCGGTTTGCTTATCATTGATCTTGAAAACTGTTTTATTCCAGTTACCACTTTTTGTTCCTACCATTACGATAGCGGGATCTTTTGCCAGTTCATTTTTCAATCGTTGTAATTCGGCTGGTTTATCCCAGGGAAACTGTAAGTAGATTATTTCTTTGGCATTGTAACCAAGATCGGCATGGCTGATATAATTAAACTGGCGGTTGAATACGATGGTACCGATGATCAAGGCACCAGCAATGGCAAACTGCAATACTACCAGTGATTTTCCCAACAGGTTATTGGTTGATAATTTTAGCCGGTTGTACAATGTTTGCGCCGGTTGAAAGCCGGACACAATGAAGGCAGGATAGAAACCTGCCAGCAGTGAAACTACTATGATCAATGCCGCATAAATTCCAATGATAACAGGTTGAAGCAAGTAAGAAAAACTGAACTGCTTGTGAGAGATATTATTGAAAAAGGGAATGGCCAGCTGCACCAGCAATAATGCAGCAGTAAATGAAATCACGGTTACAACAAATGACTCACTCAAAAACTGCAGGATCACCTGCTGCCTTGAACTGCCGGAAACTTTTCGGATGCCGATCTCTTTGCTGCGCTGCATACTGCGGGCCAATGCAATATTTACAAAATTGATGCTTGCAATGATGAGGATCAAAATTGCCAGCGCAGAAAGTATATAAGAGTAAACAGCATCGCTCCAGTTACTCAATCCATTGGTAGCAAAAAACCTGCTGTCTAAATGCATACTGAAAAAAGGCTGCAGCGTGTATTGCAGCGTTGTTTTACCATTGGATTGTTGAAACCGCTCCCAGCTTTCTTTGTTATGCCGGATGTACACATCCCACAATTTTTTTTCAACGGTCGCCACTTCTGTACCGGGCTTCAACAGGAAAAATGTATTGAGATAAAGATTGTGCCAGTTGTTCATCTGTTCATTGAGCGCTGCTGCATCAACCGGGTTCTGCCTTTCAAAAGGGATCAGCATATCAAACTGTATAGAAGAATTTAACGGAGCTGTTTTAACCACACCAGTTACCAGGAAGGGCTCCAGTTTTTCATCCACTTCAATTTCCACTGTTTTACCCATGGGGTCCTGCCGGCCAAAATACGTTAGCGCAGCAGCTTCACTTAATACAACCGAATTGCGGCCGTTAAGCATGTTGGCTGTGTTTCCTTTTACTACATCAACAGAAAAAATATTGAATATGCTTTTGTCGGCAAACAATACCTGTGCCTTTGCACCCTCATTGCCATTTTTAGTGGTCATACTCCACCCTTTGATTCGGCAAAAATTTTCGATCTCCGGTATCTCCGCCGCAAATACAGGCCCATGAGGCAAACCGGTGTTGCCCATTCTCCTTTCTAAACCAGCCGTATCTGTCGTGGTTTGTACAAGCCTGTAAATATCCTTCCCGTTTTTATGGAAGCGGTCAAAGCTCCATTCATCCTTTACAAATAATAATATCAGCATTACACAGGCAAGGCCAATGGCCAGACCGGTAATATTCACAACAGATAATAACTTATTCCTGCCAAGGTTGCGGAAAGCCAGTTTGAAATAGTTCTTTATCATAAGTATAGAAATTAAAAAGTAAAAAATCAAAAATCAAAAAAGACTCTTCTAAATCAAAAGGCTTCTCCATTTTGACTTTTGACTTTTGACTTTTGATTTTTGATTTATTCTGTTCTCAGGCTCTTAACCGGGTTTGCCAGCGCAGCTTTCACCGACTGGAAACTTACTGTAAACAAGGTGATGAATACCACTATCAAGGCGGCCAATACAAATGACCATACGCCCAACTCTACCCGGTATGGATAGTTTTGCAACCATTTATTCATCACATACCAGGCGGCAGGAAATGCCAACAGCGTGGAGATCAGTACCAACTTTAAAAAACTACCGGACAAAGAACCGGCAATGCCGGCAACAGAAGCACCCAGCACTTTGCGGATGCCGATCTCTTTGGTTCTTTTTTCGGCGGCCAGTGTAGCGAGCCCAAACAATCCTATGCAGGAAATAAAAATGGTGAGCAGGGCAGCAAAGCTGATGATCTGTTTCCATTTTTGTTCGGAAGCATATTGTTTTGTATTCAATGCATCCTTAAAATCATACTTATAAGGCACCAATGGCATCATTGCTTTAAACACTTTTTCGATGTGCTTTAAACTGGCGGAGGTTTCAGTGGGTTTGATCCTTACCAGCAACTGTCCATAATCGTACTTGGGATGCATGCTGAAAAGCTGTGGCTTTATTTCTTCGGCAAGTGAAGCATAATGATAATTTTTTACTACGCCGATCACATTGTATTTAACACTGTCATAAAAAAAATCTACCTGCCGGTTGTTGAGATCTTTCCAGCCCGCCTCTTTCATGAACGCTTCATTTACCAGCACGGCTGTTGTAGAATCGGATGGAAACGCAGCAGAGAAATTTCTGCCCTGCACAAGCGGTATGTTTAATACGGGTAAAAGAGCACTGTCTACAATATCAATTTCAAAATTGATGTCCTTCCCATCCACCCGGGCCAGCGTACCCCAATGACCCCGATTGCGTACAGCAACGTCCTGCACGGACGGATGCTTTAACAACTCCTGCCTGAACAGCGCCACTTTATCAGCTTTCATCCGGGCTGTATTTACCATTACCAGGTTCTTATCATTGTAACCAAGATCAAAATGAGTGAGGTAATTGAACTGCGAATAAATGGTGATGGTGGCAACAATTAAAAAGCCGGTGAGTGTAAATTGCAGTACTACCAATGACTTAGACAGATAATTCTTGCCCGACAATGGCATGCGGTTGTACAAGGTTTGAACCGGGTTAAAACCCGACAATACCAATGCAGGATAAAATCCCGCCAGCAGTGATGTAAGAACAAATAAACCGATATAACCAGCTACCAGTTTTGCATCGAGCAGGTAGGTAAAAGAAAGCGCTTTGTCTGCCAGTGAATTGAATACCGGCAATACGGCTATTACCAATAACACTGCCAGTAAAAAAGAAAAAAAGCTCAGCACAAATGATTCACCTAAAAACTGGGCGATGAGTTGTTTCCTGTCGCCACCGATCACTTTTCTTACACCGATCTCTTTGGCTCTTTTTAAAGAACGGGCTACCGTAAGATTCACAAAATTGATACAGGCTATCAGCAGCATGAACACAGCGATGGCCGATAATATTTTTGTGTAAACAGGATTGCTTCCGTCCTTTAGTCCATTGTCAGGTGTAAAGTCTGTACTCAGGTGCATATCGAGCATGGGCTGCAGGCTGTACTGCCACACCGTTTTGTCATTGTATTTTTCCCTGATCTCTTTTAACTGCTCTTTTGATTCTGACGCATACACTTTCATCATTTTCGCTTCCACTGCTTTTACATCAGCGTTGGGATTGAGCACCACGAAGGTGTTAAGAAAGAAATTGAACCATTGCGAATCCCCGCCACCATCACGCTGGTTGAGTTTCATGGGCATTACCATATCGATCTTGATGGTAGAGTTTTGCGGAGACCGCCCTACAATTCCTGATACGGTGAAACTTTCAAAGGCGCCATCTTTACCGCTGGGCATTTCAAGTGTTTTACCCATCGCATTGGTAGTACCAAAATATTTTTTTGCCAGGTCTTCTGATAAAACGACGCTGTGAAGATCTTTGAGGGCTGTGCTTTTATCCCCCTGTTTCAATGGAAAAGTAAACACATCAAAAAAATTATCGTCTACATACAATCCATCCTGTTCAAAAATTTCTGTTCCGATCTTCACCGGTTCCCTGGCATCCTGTATGCGGACAAAACTGCTGACCTCTGGAATATTTTTTGCAAATGCAGGGCCCGGCATCATACCGGTGATACCATTGCTTCCAATTGGCTTACCATCGGGTCCGCTATCCCGGTGTACTACCCGGTAAATATTTTTTACGTTGTTATGAAAACGGTCGTAACTCACTTCATCCTTGTTGTACAGGATGATGAGCATACAACAGGCAAGGCCGATACTTAGTCCGGCGATATTGATAAAGCTGTACACTTTATTGCGCTGCAGGTTTCTCCAGGCGATCACAAAATAATTTTTTCTCATGCTGTTGAAGTTTACGATGAAAGAATTGTGTGCTAAGTCCCCAGGCCTGTTAACCTGTCCTGAGCATTTTTACAGGATTTGTTTTTACCGCCTGCCAGACTTTGATACAGGTAGTGATCACTGCTATGGCGAACAAAGCTGTTACTGCATATAGCAGCGTATTGTTCCCTACGCCTGCATTTACTTTAAAGATCATGTTCAGCAACATATCGGTAAGTACATAACCGCCATAACTGCCCAGCAAGGCAGATAAGATAAATATCCAGCCATAGCCGCTGCTGATCAGCAACAAAATGTGACGTGGATTTGCGCCTGCAACTTTCCTGATAGCGATCTCCTTAGTACGCTTAAGTACCGTTAGTGATACCAGCGCAAACAATCCTGTTGCGGTTAATAAAATACACACAAAAGAAAACCAGGTAAAAATGCTGGCAATGCTGTTGCTCACCTTATACGATTCTGCTGCGATCTCGTTTTGATAAAATGCCCGGAATGGCTGCAGGGGAAATAGTTTTTGCCATGATCTTTTGGACTGCTCCATCACAGCAGCGAGATCGCTGTGGTTGGCCTGCAATACCAGGTATTGGTACTTATCTTCTTTTACCAGTTTTACCAGTACGGGCATCATCTCCGAAAAAAAATCATTGGAATGGAAATCTTTCAGCACGCCTACTACTGAATACATAGTCGTATCAAGGTGGATCTGCCTGTTCAACGCAGTTTGATCCGTCCACCCGTAAGCTGCCGCTAATTTTTGTGTGATCAGCACGGCGTTGGTATAGTCAGTTGCCTGTTCTTTTTCAAATTTTCTTCCCGAAGCCAGTTTCAGTTTCATTAGATCAGTATACCCGTCACCCACTTCCAGGTACCGCACTTCTTTTTTTACAGCAGCTACTTCAGTCACCCTTGTTCTGAAATCAAATCCCACCTGCAACCTCGTGCCTGCCATTGCCTTTACCTGCGGCACTACAGCCATTTCGTTCCTAAGCGCTTCATACATGCTTTTATCTTTCACCGCCACCACTACGCTGTTATCGATATCATAACCAAAATCAAAATTTTTCTGAAAAACAGTATTGCGTGCAAAGGCGATACCCGATACAATGGTAATGATGGCGATGGCTACCTGCAAGCCAAGCATTGCTCTTGAAAAAATATTGGAGCCGCCAAATTTTACGCTACCCCTGAATATGTTGGCAGGATTAAAACGGGTGATATAGAATGCCGGGTAAAAACCAGCCAGTAGTGATGTAAGTACCAGCGTGGCCAGTAAAAACAATTGCAGGTCGGTATCTTGCAGGTAATCTGCCTGCACATGAATGTAAGAGAACATCCCGTTGAAGGTGGGCAGCCACCATTTATTAATTACGACCGATAACAGGATCGCCACCAGTACAATAAAGGCACACTCCATCAACAACTGGAGCATCAGCTGCTGCTTTGTGCCGCCCATCACCTTCCGCATCCCGATCTCTTTCAGTTTTTGATTGGCTCTGGCTACAGTGGTGTTGGAAAAATTCAGGCAGGCAGAAAGCAATAACAATACCGCCAATATAAGCCCAGCGTAGGACGCTGCATCCGAAGGTCGCTCATACATGATGTTACTGTCGATCACTTCAGAAAGCCGGGCATGTTCCCGGAGTGAGTACAATTTAAAACCTGTCACTTTCCAATCCTGCCTGGCGCTGTGCTGCTGGGCCAGGTATTGGGTAAGCTTTGCCGGCAGGGCCCGGGCATCAGCAGGATTGGGAATCTTAAAAAAAACAGCCCCTGCAAACCATTTCCAGTCGTTGGCTGCAACAGGCGTTCCGTCTGGCTTCAACTGGCTTTCTATATTCAATAAAAAATTAAAATGGAAGGTTGCATTTTCCGGCGGATCTTTTAATACGGCTTTTACAGTGAACGGTTTCGCATACGGCTGACCTGCATACAGCAGTAAAGTTTTGCCGATGGGATCTTCGTTGCCAAAATACTTTTTTGCTGTGGTTGCTGTTATCATTACGGCCGTTTTATCAGCCAGGTCATTACTGCCTTTAAGTAAAGGGAAATTAAAGAGCTTAAAAAAGGCAGGATCGGTAAAGTGTACATTTTCTGCAAATGTTTCATTACTGCCGGCAGGCTTAACATTCATAAACTCATCATCTACCCTAACCGCTTCCGTTATTCCGGGTATATCGGCCTTTGCCGCCCGGGCAATGGCCTGCGGAAAAATCCCCTGCACGGCATCAACGCCATCTTTTTTTGTAACAGCCCGGTACACATTGTCAAGGTCAGGATGAAAAAGGTCGAAGCTGAACGAGTAGCGCCAGGTTTGATAACCCCATACGATCGCAGCAATGCCAATGGCGAGCCCAATCGTATTGATAAACGTGTACCCCTTATGTTTCCACAGATTTCTAAAAGCGATCTTCGCAATGTTTTTAAACATACAGTTGGTTTTAAGCCTGGTAAAGACCAGGGAATGGTGACTCAAAAAATCTATTCACTTCTTAAACTCTTCACAGGATTGGCCAGGGCAGCTTTTATTGCCTGGAAACTTACGGTAGCCAATGCGATCAACAGTGCTCCCAATGCTGCCAGTACAAAGATCCACCACTGGATATTTACCCGGTAGGCGAAATCTTTTAACCAGTTGTTCATGCTGTACCACGCCACAGGAAAAGCGATGATGGCAGCCACAAGCACCAGTATTAAAAAATCTTTTGACAGCAGGGCTACGATACCGCCTACATCTGCACCCAATACTTTCCGAACGCCGATCTCCTTAATGCGCTGCGATATGGTGAAGGCAGATAAGCCAAACAAACCAAGACTGGCAATAAAGATGGCGATGCAGGCGAAGCTGGTAAAGATGATCCCCTGCCGTTGCTCCGCCTCGTACAACTTATCAAAATTGTCATCGAGGAAATTGTATTCAAAAGGGATCTCGGGTAAAAATTGCTTCCAGGTAGATTCAAGAAAAGCAATGGATCTGGCAGGATCATTTCCGGAAATCTTTACAGAAAGATTGTTGAACATACCCATGGAGGGAGGTACCATTACCAATATCATTGGTACGATTGGCTGGTGCATACTTTCAAAATGAAAATCGTTGATCACGCCAATCACATGCCCTTTAATGTCGCCGTATTTAAAATCTTTTCCCAGAGCTGTGTTGCTCTTCCAGCCCAATGCCCTGATGGCAGTTTCGTTCAGCACAAAGCCGGCGGTATCTGTTCCATAGCTTCTTGAAAAATTTCTACCAGCGGCCATTTTAATGCCGTAGGCAGGAATAAAATCATAATCTACTGCAACAAATTTTATATCCGTATTCACCGGCACCATGGAATCACCGGAACTTGTATAAGCGCCTGTATTGTCGAGCAACCTGCCTGTTGGTACCCGGGAAGTTCTTGCCGCATCGCTGAAACCCGGATGCTGCAGCAGGGTGGTTCGAAAGGCTTCATATTTATCATTCAATGCGTTGTTGTACGGCAGTATCGCAATTTGCTCTTTATCAAAACCGAGTGATTTTCGTTGTACAAAATGTAACTGCTGGTACACGATGGCGGTAGTAATGATGAGGATAATGGAAATAGAAAATTGGGTTACTACCAGCACCTTCCTGAACGAAATGCTGCTACCCCCTACTTTAAACAATCCCTTGAGTGTTTTAACCGGTTGAAAAGACGACATGAATAATGCGGGATAGATACCGGCCACGGCACCAATGATAAAGGGCGCCAGTAACACCGGTAATAATACCTGCCACTTCAGCAAGGCGTTAATGGATAACTGCTGGCCAGAAATCTTGTTGAGCCAGTCCAATGCAAAATACAAACAGGCCATAGCGATGAGTGCAGCGGCCCAGGTGATAAGCACCGACTCACTGATGAACTGGATGATGAGTTCTTTCTTCCTGGCCCCGATCACTTTACGGATGCCGATCTCTTTTGCCCTCAACACAGAGCGGGCAGTGGAAAGATTCATATAATTGATGCAGGCAATGAGTAAGATAAACAAAGCAATAGCGCCAAAAATATACACCCGGCTGATATCACTGTTAGGCTCTGCCTCAAAGTCTGTATGCGAATACAAATGAATATCGGTAAGCTTTTGCAGACCGAGTTTTGTAAATTTTGATGGTTGTTTGCCGCCGTATTCTTTTCCGGTCATGTACTTGTCAACAAAGGCAGGGAACCTTGCCAGCATATTGTCTGCCCTATAATTTTCCGGCAACAGCAAGTACGTAAAAAAAGAATTGTTGCCCCAGCTGGTACGCAAATTTTCTTCACCCAGTATAGCAGTATCTTTCAATGTACTAAAAGATAGCAGCATACCGGGATGCAGGTGTGCATTGGATGGAAACGCTTTATAAACACCGGTAATCTTTACATTGAACTGGTTATTGCAACGGATCATTTTATTCATCGGGTCTTCATCGCCAAAATATTTCCGTGCAGTTTCTTCCGTCATCATAGCGGTATAAGGTTCTGCGAGTGCAGTGTGAGGATTTCCTTTTACAACATTGATGGTAAAAACATCGGTTAGATTTTCGTCGGCAAAGTATACATCCTTTTCGTTGATAAGTTTTTCTTTATACTGGATAGGAACAATGCGGTTGGGAAGCAACCTTGTCATCTTTTTTATTTCAGGAAAACCAGATGGCAGGTAATATCCAAAAGCTGGTGCTACAGTAGCAAGATTCAAGGATACCACACCATCCTGGTTATTAAAACTCCGGGTAACCCGGTAAATATTGGCTGCATTTTTATTGTACCGGTCATAACTCAGTTCATTAATGATATAGATGGTGATGAGCAGGCAACTCGTTAAACCAATGGTAAGACCCAGTAAATTGATAGCAGCGATGCTCCTGTTTTTTACAAGATTGCGCCAGGCCAACTTTAAATAATTTTTCAGCATATTCTTTTCATTTAAAACCAAGGTTATAAAAAACTTGTTTCAGCATTGCCGCCATTTACTCTGTCCGCAGGCTTTTCACAGGGTTGGCAACTGCCGCCCTGAATGCCTTATACCCAACCGTTAGCCAGGCGATCAGTATAGAAGCGACTATAGCGATCACAAATACCCAGGCACCGATCTGTACCCGGTACACAAAGTTTTTTAGCCAGCTGTTCATCATGTACCAGGCAGCAGGCGCTGCCAGTATAAATGCTACCGTTACCAGGATGGTAAACTCTTTCGAGAACAGGTAAAGGATACTTTGTACGCTTGCACCCAATACTTTCCGGATGCCCACTTCTTTTGTTTTTTGCACTACCATAAAGGATATCAAACCATACAACCCGAGGCAACTGATAAAGATGGCGAGCAGCGCATATACTTTATACATCCTGCTCAGGCGTTCTTCCTGCTGGTAATATTTATTGATGTTGTCATCCAAAAAAGAAGCATTGTACACGTACTCCGGGTAATATTTATCCCAGATGGCTTTGAGCTCTTCAGAACTTTTTGCCAGGTTCCCGCTTGCCAATTTTATACCTGCGCCCTGGTAATATTGATGCCTTGGCATTAGTACAATTGGTTGTACCGCATCCCGGAGTGATTGTTGTTTAAAATCTTTTACCACACCTACAACCGGCAGGGGTCTTCCGCCACCGAGGCGAAACATTTTCCCGATGGCTTCCTTTGGATCCTTTACACCCACTTTTTTTAAGAGCGTTTCGTTCACCACGTACTCACGGGCAGTATCGCTTTTTGCATAAAACCGGCCAGCCACCAATTTCAATCCGTAGGTATTTACATAATTCTCATCACCCATTTTTAACTGCACACTGAATTTCCTGTCTACCATGCTGTCAAAAGCGAAATTTGAATTCCAGGAATTGTCGCTGCTGGGTGCATCAAAGCCAAAGCTCACCTGCTTTACATCACTGCGGGCAAGCAGTGCATCCTTAAAGGCATCATGTCTCGACCTGCTGATGCTGTCAGAATTCATACTCAATAGCAGCACTGCATCCTTATTAAAACCTAAATCTGCATTTCTAATAAAATTCATTTGGCTGATAGCGATCACTGTCGCAATGATGAAGATCTGTGAAAACGCAAACTGCAGTACGACCAACACCCGACGCAGCGAAACACTGCCGACCTTTGAAGTGTTGATCTTATTCTTGATGGCTTCTACGGGTTTAAAACGCCCCATGATAAAAGCGGGGTACAAACCCGACAATATAATGGTGATGAAGGTGATGGTAATGATAAAAAGCAGCGTGCCGGCATTGAATAAACTCAACTCGCTTTGTACCACCATAATATTTTTTACATAGGGCAGTGCCAGCCATGCAAGCACCGTAGCAATAATAGCGGCGATCGATACAATGCTGGCAGTTTCAATGAACACCTGCACTTTGAGTTGCATTTTACTACCTCCCATCACTTTGCGGATGCCAACTTCCTTACTGCGTGTTACTGCAAGTGCGGTAGAAAGATTTACAAAATTGATACAGGCCATCAGGATGATGAGCACACCGATAAAGGCAAGAGTATATAAAGATGTCTTGCTCGTTATATGGTCGCCGTTTGTACCAAAGCGTTCATCAAAATGAATATTTTTTAAAGGGTGCAAAAAGTGGGTTCGTTTGGTGGCCTTGTTCTCTGTATTGTATTTTTTTTCAAACAAACCCAGTTGCTGATCAAGCGACGCAATGTTCGTTGCAGGGGGCAGGTACACATATACCTGATGATTGCTGGTGTTGGAACCCCAGTCGTTCAGCGGCCAGCCGTGGCCATCCTGTGCTACAAAACCTGCATAAGAAGTAACGATCTTAAAGGGAAAGTCACTGTTGTCGGGTACGTCTTCAAACACACCTGCTACCTGCAGGTCGTATTCAGCATTGTCGTTCACAATTCTTTTTCCAACAGCATCTTTCCAGTTACCAAAGTATTTTTCTGCCATCGACCTGCAGAGCACCACCATGTTCACATCCTTTAATACGGCCGCACTGCCAGTCAAAAATTTTACTTCAAAAAGATCAAGCATTTCCGGTTCTGCATAAAACACGCCCTGGTCTTCCCGGAATTTTTTATTGCTGCTGCCATCTGCTCCTTTCACCGTGATCTGAACTCCATAGTCCTGCATCAGTTGTGCAAAACGGTATTGAGGAAAATCCTGCCGGAGGAATTTGGTTGCAGGAAATGGAACACCGTTGGTAAAATGTTCGCCGTCTTCATCTATATCCTTTGTTACTACCTGGTAGATATTGTTGTAGCCTTTTAAGTGTTTATTATGGCTGTATTCAAACTGTATCACCAAAAAAACGATGATACAGGCTGCGATGGCCACTGCTAAACCCAGTATATTGATGGTGGCATGTTTGCGGTGGCGCAGTAAGTTGCGGAAGGCTGTTTTGAAATAAGTCTGTATCATGGCGCAAATATTTTTACCCCGGGTAAAACTCAACAGCCGTGCCACTATTAAAACCCTTTACAGCAAAGGGTTTCATACGCTTTCAAATTAAAAGTGTACGAAAACGAACAGTTGCCTGTTTGATTCCGTACACAGTACAATTTTTACAGGCGATCATTCCGTCCTTAAATTTTTAGAAGGGGTTGCCCGGGCGGCCCATGCAGATTGAAAACCAACGGTAGCTGCAGCAATCAATACCGAAACGATCCCCGTTGCCAACAGTATCCACCAATGTACATTGATCCTGTAAGCGAAATTTTGCACGGCAGCATTCATCAGCAACCAGGCTAAGGGCGAGGCGATCAGCACGGCTATCAGAACAAGCTTAATAAAATCCCGGGTAACTAGCCAGGTAAGTGTGGCAGCGCCTGCGCCAAGTACTTTCCTGATAGATATCTCCTTTTGCCTTGTTGTTACCATAAAAATTCCGAGGCCCAACAAGCCCAGGCAGGCTATGAACATGCTGACCAATGAAAACACTGTTGCAAGCGTGATGGATACCATTGCGCCTTTAAATTTTTTGGCGTAGTCTTCTTTTCCAAATTGAAGTTCCGTGATATATCCACGATTGTATTTTCGTAAGATATCATTGACAGCACTTATATCGGCATTGCTGCTACCAGGATGCAAACGCATATTGATGAAGGAGCCACTGTTACTGCCACGAATAACCAGGGGGTTGATGGCATGGCCCGGGTAATCGTTCACAAAATCTTTTACTACCCCTACGATCGTGCAATTGGTTCCGCTTTCCTGGAGTTGCTTCCCGATCACATCATGGTTACCGAGTAGTTTGAATGCTGTTTCATTGATCACACAGGAGGCAGTATCTCCTGCAAAATGATCGGTATCAACGTCCCGTCCTGCAAGCAAAGTAAGTCCACCGGTTTTTACCATGTTCGCATTCGATGTGATCAATTGAAACTGGTCAGCAGATGCGGTTCCATTCCATGCCAACCCGTTGGTTATACCAATACTGCCCGTAATTAAGCCATTTGTCTTATTCATGGAAACGATCTTTCCGCTATTCACCAGGTCCTGCTGCAATGCCACAAAATTCTTCTGCAACTCAGCAGTGAGCGGATGAAAGACAAGTTCATCTTTTACAAAACCAGTTTCCCGGTTGGTCACAAAATGTGTTTGTTTGATGATCACATAAGAGTAGTTGATCATTACAATCGAAACTACAAACTGCAGTACCACCAATACTTTGCGTGGGGTAAGCATGGCATACCTGCTGTTCACTGTCTTCTTCAATCCTTTGATGGCTTTAAAAGAAGAAAGGTAAAAGGCAGGATAACTGCCTGCCAGCAAACCGGTGAATGATACAAAGCCCAGCGCTGATATCCAAAAGAGCAATGAACGGTAATCTATTGTCAATTGCTTTTCAGTAAGACTGTTAAAGAAGGGCAATAACAATGCTGCGATCAATAGTGCGATAGCACCGGCAATGAGCGATAACAGTATCGACTCTGCAATAAACTGGATCATCAGCTGCAACTTACCGGCACCGGCAATTTTTCTTACCCCAACTTCTTTTGTACGTTGTTCTCCACGTGCTGTACTAAGGTTCATGAAATTGATACTACCAATGAGTAACAGCATCAACACAACTAAAAAAAGTAATCGCACAACAGTGATCCCACCACCTGCAGGCATCCCATTTTTAAAGTCGCCGTACAGAAATGTTTTGCTGAATGGATATAGAAAGACCTTTGTATGCAAATTATTTTCAGCATGCCGGCTGATGACATCGCTGATCTTTTTATTGACAGCTTCCACATCGGTCCTTGCATCCAGTTCAACGTAGGCAGCCGTTTCACCTGTTGTCCAGGATGGAGCATTTGTAACCGCCGCTTTTCTCCAGGGCAATAAAAATTCAAAATGAAACTGCGTATTGGACGGAAGATCACGAAGGATACCCGTTACTGTAAAATTATCTCCATTAAGCTGTACTGTTTGGTACATCGGGTCGCTGCCGCTGAAAAGTTTTTTCGCCAGGGTGTTCGTTATCAGCACAGCATGTTCATCGTTCAATGCATTCGCTGCATTCCCTTTTTCCAGCGGGAAACTAAACATGGATAAAAAAGAAGGATCGATGATACTACCTGTAGCTGCCAGTTTTATTGCTGCTGTTGCGATGATCTTATCGGTTCCAAGTACTCTTGCCGAAGCTTTCACTTCCGGCTGGTCTTTTAGCAAGCCAGGCGCCAGTGCGGCAGGAACCAGTTCTGAAGTTTCAATACTTCCATTATGCAGCTTGTTTTGATAAACCTTATATAGCACATTGCTCTTAGTGTGAAACTGGTCAATACTTAACGTGTGCTGTATCCACAACAATAGCAGGATGGCGCCGGCCATTGCCAATGACAATCCCGAGATGGTGATTGCAGAATACAGCTTGTTTCTGCAGAGGTTGCGCCAGGCCGTTTTAAAATAATTCTTTATCATAAACTTTTACTCTGTTCTGAGACTGTTCACCGGGTTGGCAAAAGCTGACTTAATTGCCTGGAAGCTTACCGTTAATGCAGTTAGCAACACGATCACTGCAAAAGCAACCAGGAAAACGGTGGCGCCGATGTTTATTTTATATGCAAACCCATCCAGCCAGTTTTTCATTGCCCACCAGGCTAGCGGGAATGCGATTAGTACGGCGATCAGCACCAATTTAAAAAAGTCTTTCGATAACAAATACATCACACTTGCAGCCGAAGCGCCCAGCACTTTGCGGATACCGATCTCTTTTGTTCTTACTTCTGCATTAAAAGTTGCCAGGCCAAACAGGCCAAGACAGGAGATCAAAATAGCAAGTCCTGCAAAATATTTTGACAATGCAGCCACCCTTTGTTCCGATACATACAATGCCTGGTAAGCATGATCAAGAAATTTAAAATTAAAAGGATAACCGGGATTATAAGTTTTATAAAAATGCTCCAGTTTTGCAAGTGTTTCTTTTTCTTTGCCCGCTGCAAGTTTCGCCATCACAAGCGTGGTCCTGGAAGGATCATAGCGAAATACCATCGGGGCAATTTGCTCATGCAGCGATGCGATGTGAAAATCTTTTACTACACCGGCGATCTCCATATCCTGGTTCCACATTTTTACTTTTGTTCCAACAGCATTTTTTAAGCCCATCACTTTTATAGCAGCTTCATTAAAAATCAACTTCGTAGAATCAGCCCCAAATTGTTTTGAAAAAAACCTTCCTTCTTTTGCCTGTATGCCAAGCGTTTCAAACATATCGTAATCTACATTTCTTACCACGAAATTTACCAGGTCTTTTTCTGTCTTTCCCGGCCAGTCAATTCCGTAAGTAGTGCCGTTATTGCCATTTTGTACAGCACTTTGCGAAGCTGCTGTTGCATTTACAATGCCGGGCAATTGTTTGAGTTCGTCCAAAAATGCACGGGTATTGTTTGTAACAATCCCTTCCTTGTCAAACTGTATCACGTTCGCTCTGTCATACCCAAGGCTTTTGGTTTGCAGGTAATTCATCTGCTGGTAAATGATGATCACGGCCACGATCAATACCAGTGACACCATGAACTGGAATACGACCAATCCTTTTCTTGCCAGCAATTCCGCCACTGAATTTTTGATCTTTCCTTTTAATATGGCCACCGGTTTAAAACCGGAAAGATAAAAGGCGGGATAACTTCCGGAGATGATGCCGGTTAGCAATATAACGCCAAGGAGGATGGCAATAGAAATTGCGTTGAACTGCAATTGAATCTCCTTCCCTGTAAGTTGATTGAAGGTTGGCAGGAACAGCAATACGATCACCAATGCTATCAACAAAGACAACAGGCTTATAAAAACCGATTCTGTTAGAAATTGCAGGATCAATGCCTGGCGGGTAGAGCCGACAGCTTTTTTAATGCCTACTTCTTTTAACCTGCGGGAAGCCCTGGCAGTTGAAAGATTCATGAAATTGATACAGGCGATCGCCAGTATGAACAGGGCAATCACTGAAAATAATTTTACGTACCCGATCCTTCCACCGACCGGTACCCCATTTTCAAAATTGCCATGGAGATAGGCGGAAGAATACCGGCGTGTAAAAAGTGAAAACTGCGTATCCTCCCGGTATTTTTTTACAAAGTCTTTTATCTTGGTATCAAATGCAGTTACATTGGTTCCGGGTTTCAAAACCAGGTAAGTAGAAGGCCCTTCGTTATTCCAGCTTTGGCCATTCTTCCAGAGCTCGTTGATGAACAGGTCGTAGGTCAATACAAAATCAAATTTCATTGAATTGTCTGAAGGCAAGGCCGCAAATACGCCGGCTACCTGCACCTGCCCTTTAGCCATACCAGCTACTTCCCAGTCCATCGTTTTACCGGCTGCATTTTCAACCGAGCCATACAGGTTCTTTGCCAGTGCTTCCGAGATCACCACTCCATTTTTTTCAGCCAATACCTTTTGCGGCAAGCCATTTAATAATGGAAAAGAGAACACATCAAAGAAGTTACTGCCAGCAAACATACCCGAAGCTTTCAGGTTTTTATCGGGTGTTTTTACATTGAAAAGAAAGCCTTCTTTTTCAAGATTCATTACCGGTACGGCAGCTTCCACTTCAGGCAGGTCTTTCAGCATAGAGGCTGCAAGTAAACCCTGTGTAGCTTCATGCACGATCACATTGTTATTTTCTTTGCTCAATTCCATCACCTGGTAAAGGCGACTGTCCTTTGCATGAAAATGATCAAAGTGCATTTCATCATTTACCCACAGGTAAATCAGCAGCGTACAGGCGAGACCAGTAGAGAGACCGGCAAGATTTATAAAGAACGAAGCCTTGTGTTTTTGAAGATTTCGAAATGTTATGAGCAGGTTATGTTTGAACATGGCTGATGATTAATAATTTGAAAAATAGTGTATTGAAAACAGGTCGGATCTTCTGTGCCAGGTTCCGTTATTCTGTTCTTAAACTTTTTACAGGATTGACCACTGCTGCTTTAAATGCCTGCAGACTGATTGTAGCTACCGCTATCAGCAACGCCAATATTCCGGCTGCTAAAAAGATCCAGCCATTGATGGGAATGCGGTAAGCAAAATCTTTTAACCATCCATTCATGATCAACCAGGCAAGCGGTGAGGCGATCACAAATGCCAGCAGCACGAGTTTGATAAAATCTTTTGAAAGCAGCAGCACAATATTTACAACACTGGCACCAAGCACTTTTCGTACACCAATTTCTTTTGTCCGCTGCACCGTGGCAAACAACGACAGGCCCATTAAACCGATGCTGGCAATTAAAATGGCAAAGCAGGCGAAAATGGAAAATACTTTTCCAAAAAGTTCATCATCCCTGTACTGCTCATTGAATTTGTCGTTCAGGAAATAATAGTCAAATATATTTCCAGGGAAAAAGGCATCGTATTTTGCCCGGATGGCGGCCATCGTTTTATCAAGATCTTTTGTAGTTACTTTTACCGAAACAGGATTGAAGCTGCCGTACGTTGGAAGGATCAATGTTGGTTCCATGGCATAGCGCAAAGACTTTTGATGGAAGTCTTCTACAACACCCACTACATCCCAGTTACTTCCAAAGAGGGCAACGGGCTTGCCCAGTGCGTCTTCGTCGTTCTTAAAGCCCAGCAGCTTTGTGGCAGCGCTTGTAAGTATGATGCTATGCAGTTTTGTAAAGTCGGTATTATAATCGCCCGCTGAAAAAGTTCTTCCGGCCTTCAGCTTCATTCCATACAATTCGATAAAACCAAGACCAGCTCCCATATTGCGGAGCGTAAAATGCTCATTGGAACTGCTGTCTGCCCGGTGTACATCAAAGGCCCGTGGAAATTCATTGCCAGGCACATTGTTGGAACTTGATGCGCCCGTTACCGATGCGATCGATTTTAAGGATTCGGCAAAACCATTCGCTTTGTTGATAAACGTTGAATCAAAATTTGTAAGCTGCGGTGGTTTTACAACAAGTATTTGTGAGATATCCATTCCAAGATTTTGCCTGTTTAAAAATTTTACCTGGCGGTATATCACAAATGAACCGATCACCAGCGCAATGGTGACTGCAAACTGTGCCACCACGAGTATTTTACGAAGTGTAATGCCCCGGTTGGAACTGGTGTATTTTCCTTTTAAAACAAGGATCGGTTTAAAAGATGATAACACAAAGGCAGGATAAAAACCTGCGATGAATATGCCTGCTGTTACAAGCAGTAACAACGCTGCCGTGATATTATAGCCGCTTAATCCTTTTTGAAAAAGGTAGCTCAACGACAACTGTTGATGAACAAGATCATTAAATGTATTTTGAAACAGTACTACTATCAATACAGCCATCAATAGTGCAAACAGGTTTAACAGCAATGATTCTGTAAGAAATTGTTTTATCAACTGTTGTTTGCTGGCGCCGGATACTTTTCGCACACCTACTTCTTTGGCTCTTTCCAAAGATTTGGCGGTAGTAAGGTTGATGTAATTTACCCAGGCAATGATGATGATAAGAGCCGCAATGATCAGTAAGCCCCATACAACGGTTGCACTGCCTGTGTTCCCGATCTCGTATTCAAAATCAGAGTACAGGTGTGCTTTGGAAAGCGGCTGCAGGTGAAACTTTTCATCGCTGCCCGAAATTTTATTTCCCTGGAAATGGCGCTGGCTGAAAGCATCCAGTTTTGCCTCAAGCATTTTTGGATCGGTTCCCTTTTTTAGCTGGATATAGTGCCAGAAATCTGAATCCGTAAAATCATAGTCGGCCTGTTGGTACGGCCTTGGCCCGGAAAGTATGGTGGTATAGGAAGCCAGCATATCAAATGAAAGATGAGAGTTTCCGGGAACATCTTTCATAACAGCACTAATCTTGTAAGGCACCGAATCGGTCATCATGGTGATCGTCTTGCCAACCACCGGCGTGAAATCATTTCCGGCAATCTTGAATATTTTACGGGCGGTGCTTTCAGAAAGAATTACTGTGTATGGATCTTTCAAAGCAGCAGCCCGGCCGCCCGTGGTGAATGCATAAGAGAACATCTGCAGGAACGAATTGTCAACTGCCAGAACCGTTTCCTCTGTAACAGGTTTACCATCCAGCTTGATGATCGTTTTGCCAAAAGGCATGATACGGGCATGATCGATCACTTCAGGATAATCATCCTGCAAAGCTTTGCCAATAGCAGAATAGGTAATGGTGCCGTGTTGTATCAATTTGCCGTTTTGGTAACGGTCGTTCACCACCCGGTAAATGTCGGGGGCATTTTTGTTGAACTGGTCAAAGCTTAACTGGAAACTAACATATTGCAATATCAACAAGCAGGCAGCCATGCCAAGAGACAAACCAGTTATATTGATCAGCGAAAATATTTTGTGCTTCACCAGGTTGCGCCAGGCAATGCGGAAATAGTTTTTTATCATGAGTTATTAATTAAAAAGTAAAAAATCAAAAGTCAAAAAAAAAGGCTCTTTTAAACACACGCTTTTTATTTTAGATTTTGAATTTTCATTCTGTTCTTAAACTTTTTACCGGGTTTACTCTTGATACTCTCCATGCCTGCGAAAGCACAATGAAAAAACTGATCAGTGAAAGCAGCGTTATACTCATCAATACAATACCAGGACTGATACTTACTCTCGATGGGAAAAACTGCAGCCACATGTTATTGACCAGGTAAGCCAGCGGCGTTGCGACCAGAATGGCTACCGCCAGCAACAGCAAAAATCCTTTTGATAATAACAGGATGATTTGAGGAACACTTGATCCAAGCACTTTTCTTACGCTGATCTCTTTTTGTTTTGTTTCCGCTGTGTAGGTTGCCATGCCCAGTAAACCCAGACAAGAAATAAATACGGCGAGAAATGCCAGCAGGGTCAGTATTCCGGCAATATCTTCCAGCATAGCGTGAGCAACCAGCAACTGCTGATCTAAAAATTCATACTCGAATTTTGTGGCGGGGTTTGCTTTCTTCCAACTGGCTTCCAGGAAACCAACCGTTGCAGGAATATCAGTACCTGTCATCCTGATAGTAACATACCCAAACTCGCTTTGCCGGTTTCTCAGCATCAGTGGTTGCATTTCCCGGGTTACATCAAGAAATTGAAAATCCTTTACCACGCCGGCAATTTCAACATTGTCATTTCCGATCAGGATACGTTGTCCCACAGCCGCAGCAGGAGAAGCATACTTAAAATCTGATACCATCTTTTCATTGATCAGCACATACTGCTCCCTGCCGGCAGCCGGGATTGCCGGAAGGTTTTTTCCTGCAACCAGTTTCAACCCCCAAACATCCAGGCACTTTGCATCAATATCAATAAAATTTGTTTGAATGCTGTCTTTTGTATTATCACTTTTAAATACCTGTCCACCATTTTGTCTGCCAGTGGCAGGTGCAAATGAACAGGCCGCCACGGCTGTTACATTTTTATCAGAAGCAATGGATTGTGCAAACCGTTGATAGTTTCCTGGTTTGTATAACGTAACATTCACAACATTCTCCTTGTTGAAGCCGTAATTAAAATTGAGTACATGCCGGGTTTGAGCATAGAGCAACGCTGTGGAGATAATAAAGATGAGTGAAACAGAGAACTGCACTACCAGCAAAACTTTACGCACAGTAAGCCGCCGGAATAATTTTATGCCATTGATGTTTTTAAAAATATGGATCGGGTTAAATAAGGAAATATAAACAGAAGGCAATAATCCAGCAATCAGTCCAACCAACAAACTGAATCCCACGAAAAGTCCGTACAATTGAATGTTGTGTGTAAAAGTAATATTCAGGTATTTATTAAAATTAAGCGTATAAAACAGCTGCTGCAGCAGCAGCAACATCATGATGGAAAAAAACAACGCCACCATTGATACCACTATTGACTCAGTTATAAATTGTGCAAATATCTGCTTGCTGGTAGCCCCGGACACCTTACGGATACCCACTTCTTTAGCCCTGGTTAATAACCTGGCCACAGAAAGATTGGTGTAATTTAAACAGGCACACAGCATCACGATCAAACAAAGCACACTTAAAATAACCAGTACAACATTGGGTATAAAAAGATTGGTGATATTACCCATTGCCGCACCGCCATTGAGATCTGCCAACGCTCCAGCCTTAAAGGCAAACTGGTTGGCGCCATCTTTGGGATATTGCTTGTCGGAGATATTATCCAGCATTGCCTGCAGGTCTGCTGCTGATTTGCCTTTCTGCAGCAGGACGTAAGTGTAATTGGACCACACATTACCCCAGTCATCCGGGGGATAATTCAATATAGAATCTCTTGTAAGAGATGGCAGGGTACTTAAAGAAGCCAGCAATTTAAATGGCAATGTTGTTTTTCCCTCCACTGGTTTTAATATGCCGGTGATAGTGAATTGACCATACTCCGTTTCTTTGTTACCCGATTCCGGCCCGGCCGGATTAATGCCCCTGTCAGTAAACCTTACCGTTTTACCAATGGGATTTTCATTGTAAAATAATTGTGCAGCCAGTTCTTCTGAGATCACCAGGGAAAAAGGATTCGTCAATGCAGTTTGGGCATCACCCTGCGCCAGCTTGAATCCCATTACCGAAAATAAATTGCCATCGGCAAAATATCCCCCACCCGATGCGATCCTGTCATTGTAAAAAATATCACCGCCTATATTTTTCACCACACTTGCCGTAGCTTCTACTCCCGGGTAGTCCCGCTTTAACTTTTCTCCCAAAGGCAAGGCAGATGATGCCATCTCATGCATGGAAGCATTGTTGTTTTTACCCACCGTATGCACCCGGTAAACACGGTCCCTATTTACATTGAACCGATCATAATTTTTCTGGTCTGCAATGATCATAATGATCAGCAAACAAACAGACATACTTACTGACAAACCGATCACATTGATCAGGCTGAAAGTTTTATTCTTAATAAGATTTCGCCAGGCAGTTTTGAAATAGTTTTTTATCATGACTGAATAATTAAATGGTGAACGTTTAGATGGACGTCCAATGTTGAGTTGAAGTGATCTTCCAATCTTTAACTGTTAACCAATTATATAGTTCCTGGGCTTGCCGGTCTAAAAAGGATTTTATTCTGATCTCAAAACTTTTGCAGGCTTTGTCAATGCTGCCTTGGCAGAGTGAAACATCGCTGTACTGGCGGCTGTAAGTATGATCACAAAGGCAGACAGGATAAACGGCAATACAGAAAGGCCTGCATTGTACGGGAATATCTTGAGCCAGTTGTTCATAAAATACCAGGCCACCGGGAAAGCCACTGCGGCAGCGATGAGTGCCAGCCACAGGTAATTTTTGGTGATCATTGTAACCACCTGTACGGTACTGGCTCCCAGCACTCTTCTTATACTGATCTCTTTTTGCTTTTGCTGCGTAGTAAAGGCCGTTAAGCCAAGCAAACCAAGGCAGGTAATGATGATCGTTAGTATAGAAAAGGCAGCAAAAATCTTTCCTCTTTTTTGATCGGCCGCATATTGCGAATTGAAATCATCATCCAGGAATTTATACTCGAATGGCAACTGCGGAAAATATTTTTTCCAGGAAGCTTCCACATGTGCAAGAACAGGTTTAACATCACTGGTATTCAGTTTCAACTGTATCACATTGTTATTGGCACTGTAAAACAATATCAGTGGTGCAATGGGATTGTACAATGATTTTTGATTGAAATCTTTCATCACGCCCACCACTTCCACATAATTGCCCGAGGTATCTCCCGGGAATTTCACCCGCTTGCCCAAAGGTTCATCCCAGCCGAAATGTTTTACCATCGATTCATTTACAAGTATGCTGTGCAAGGTGTCAGCTAAACTCAAAAAATTGCGGCCCTTTACGATCGGGATACCGAGAGAAGAAAGATAATGCTCATCCACCTGGTAACATTCTATCCCTTTGTCCAGGTAACCATTCTTGGTTTCAACGGTAAAAAGATTGAGGTTGATATTCGGGCTGCCGGGATAACAATTGCCGGTACCCACTTCTTTGATGCCCTTGAGATTGCGTAGCTCATTGTTCATGGCAAAAATCTTGCTGCGTTCATCTTCACCGGTGTTGATGGTAACCGTCATCACCTGCTCCTTGCTAAAGCCCAGATCCTTTTGCTGTAAATAAGAAAGCTGTGAATATACCACCCAGGTACAGATCAGCATGATCATGGAGATGGAGAACTGTAATACAACCAGCGTACGGCGCAGGTTCACATTACCGGATGCTTTTGACAAGGCACCTTTTAAAATACTTACCGGTTTAAATCCCGAAAGATAAAACGCCGGGTAACTGCCGCCGGCCAAACCGGTGAACAAGCCAATGCCCAACAGGAGGAAAATATTGAATGGCTGCAGCAAGGTATGCAGGTTAAATGATTTGCCCGAGATGGCATTGAATGAAGACAGCAATATGAGTACCAGCACAGCGCTTAACAGCACCGCTACAAATGCGGTGAGCACAGACTCCGTTAAAAATTGCAGCACGAGTTGCTTTTTGGTAGAGCCGGTTACCTTGCGGATGCCGATCTCCTTGGCACGCCTTGCGCTGCGGGCGGTAGTAAGGTTCATGTAATTGATACAGGCAATGAGCAGCATAAAAAACGCTACGGCGGAAAATATCCAGATGTATGAAATATTGCCAAGTTCTTCCGGCTCTCTTTCAAGTTTGGAGTGCAGGTGAATGTCTGTTATCGGTTGAACTCCGTAGTGAGCTTTTACATTGTACTGGGCAAAAATAGATGCCATGTACTTGTCATACATCGGCTCCAGCTTTTTATTGAAAGCAGTAGCACTGGTGCCGGGCTTCAGCAGTACATAAGTGAAATTATTAAAGCCGCCCCATCCGCCGAAATTGTCCTCGTTGCCCTTGAGCAATGTTTTGGCTGATATCAGCATGTCATACAGCAGGTGCGAATTTTTGGGAACATCCTCGATCACTGCGGTTACTTTGTACACATCATACACCGTCCGCAATGTTTTACCCACGGCGGCAGTTTGCTTACCGAAATATTTTTCCGCCAGCGTTTTTGAAATAACGATGCTGTTGGGTTCATTCAGTGCAGTGGTCGCATTGCCCTCAATAAACTTAGCGGTAAACACCTTGTACATATTACTATCGGCGTAGTATACCTTTTTTTCATAAAAACTGTTCTCACCATTTTTGAACAGCGTTCTTTCTCTTGGGAAAATCCGTACCGCCTCTTCAACTTCCGGGTAATCTTTTTTTAAGGTCGGGCCAAGCGGTAATTGTGTAATGCACCAGTCGGTATTTTTATCCTTTTCCTGTATATACGAAACGATCCTGAAAATGCGGTCGGCCTTTTCGTGGTAGCGGTCGTAGTTCAATTCGTCTTTTACATAAAAGATCAGGAAGAGGCTGAACGTGATGCCGATCGTAAGCCCAAGTACATTGAGCAGGCTGAACCATTTGTCTTTCCGAAAATTGCGGAGGGCGGTGAGTAACATGTTTTTTATCATGGCTATTTATTTTTCGAACTTAAAATAACATCCAAAAAGGAGTTCAATTGAATGAACTCCTTTGCTTTAATTTCCACTTCACAAACGGGATCACTCCGTTCGTAAACTCTTTACCGGGTTAGATATCGCTGCTTTAATGGCCTGGTAACTTACGGTAAGCACAGAAATGATAAAGGATATCACGCCGGCTATTGCAAATACCTGCCATTGAATGTTTACATGGTAAGGATAATCTTCCAGCCACTGGTGCATCATCCACCAGGCAACCGGGCTGGCGATCAAAAACGAGATCATCACCAGTTTTAAAAAGTCTTTTGATAACAAGGTCGTGATGCCTGCAACGGATGCGCCCAATACTTTACGAACACCGATTTCTTTGATCCTGTTCTCTGCCATATAAGTAGCCAATCCAAATAACCCGAGGCAGGAAATAAATATGGTAAGTCCTGCAAATACAGCAGCAAGTGTACCAGTTCTTTCTTCCGTTTTAAATTTATTGGCGTACTCTTCATCAATGAATTTATACTCGAATGGATAATCAGGATTGTATTTTTTAAAGATGGCGCCGGCCTTTTGCATGTTGGCGGCAGTGGTATTGGCAGGATTCAATTTAAAATGCACCACGTTGAACCATTCATTGGCACCCCCTTCAACGATCATGGGTTTCATGGGGTAGTAGGGAGAACCCAAAATAAAATCACTGAACACACCAACGATATGCCATTCCTTATCACCGTCCTTTACGATCTTACCCAACGGGTCTTTGAACTTCATTACTTTCAATGCAGATTCATTGATGAGCATCGCCGTTGAATCGGTAGGAAATTCTTTCAGGTTAAGGTCACGTCCCCTGGTAAGTTTAAGACCGGCGGTTTTCACCAGGTCTTCGTCGGCAGTATAGCGGTCAAAATCGGTTTTATCATTCGGATCTTTTCCTTCCCAGCGAAAACCCCAGCTATCGCTCCAGCCCTGTGTAAGGGGGGCACTGGTCTTGGTAACGGAAGTGGCTACCCCGGAAGAAAGCAGTTCATTTTTTAAGAGGGTAAAATTCTTCCCCAGGTCACCGGAAAGAAAATGATAGGCAAGATGGCTCCTGTCGTACCCACTCTCCCGGTTACGGGCATGATCGATCTGCTGCTTAACGATACTGGTGCAGATGATGAGAATGATGGCAAAAGTAAACTGCAGCACTACCAGTAATTTGCGTGGCGTGATCAATGCATTGGCAGCTTTGAACGTTCCTTTCAGCACTTTCACCGGCTGAAAAGAGCTCAGGAAAAAAGCCGGGTAACTGCCGGCCACAATACCGGTGAATATTACAAAACCAATACCCGCCAGCCAGAAATTAAGATTGCCAAATTCAATGGAAAGTACTTTATCGGTAAGCTGACCAAACGCAGGCAGCGACAATTGTACAATGATGAGTGCCAATACACCTGCGATCAGCGACAACAATACCGACTCGCCGATAAACTGGCCCACAAGCGTTTTCTTTTGGGCACCTACCACTTTACGGATGCCCACCTCCTTTGCCCGCTTTTCACTTCTTGCGGTACTGAGGTTCATAAAATTGATACAGGCGATCAGCAGGATGAACAAAGCGATCACGGCAAAGAGTTTAACAAAGTCAATCAATCCACCGTCTTCTTTTCCATTCACGAAGTTGGAATAGAGACGCCAGCGGCTGGCAGGATATAAGAACATTTCCCACCTGCTATCTTCATCCTTATCATATGTTGTTTTGATCTTTTTTATTTTGCTGTTGGCAGCATCAATAGAGGCATTCGGCTTTAGCAGTGCATAGGTACGGGTGGAGTTATTTCCCCAGCTGCTGTCGTCCTCACCCTTACGGATAAGGTAGTTCCAGGAAGTGAGGTATTCAAATTTAAAACGGGTATTGTTCGGCAGGTCTTTTGCAATGCCGGTTACGGTAAAATTATCTTTGTTATCAACCTTGATCACTTTACCCATTGCCTCTTCATTGCCAAATAACTTTTTGGCCAGCGTTTCCGTGATCACGATGGAGTAGCTGCCGTTCAATGCAGTGCCGGCATCGCCTTTCAGCAATGGAAAACTGAACATTTGTAAAAAACCGGTATCTACCATGTTGCCGCTTACCGTAAGTTTTTTATCTCCCACTGCAAACAATTCGCTGCTGGGCCAGTTTACCCTTACTGCTCTCTCCACTTCGGGAAGATCCTTTTCAATGGTACGGGCCAGTATCTTGGGCGTGGTATTCCAGCATTGCAGTTTTCCGCTGAACTCAGCCTTGTTCCAGGCTTCATAAATGCGGTCTTTATTGGTATGAAACTGGTCGTAGCTCAGTTCATTCTTTATCCACAGCGTGATGAGTACGGCTGCTGCCATGCCAATGGCTAACCCGGAGATATTGATCAATGAAAATCCCTTGTTCTTAATAAGATTTCTCCACGCTATTTTAAAAAAATTCTTTACCATGACGGGTCATTTAAATGTTGGCAAGAGCGGAAACAGGTAACCGTAAGAATATTTGGCCAATGATATCATGCCGCAGTGAACTGCTCACCATAGCACTCTTCCCCGGCAGATGGCAACAGATTGCCTCCCGGGAAAAATCCGGTACTGATCAGATACTACTGCTAACGCTAAGGGTAAAACGAAATTAAAAACGGCTATACCTCATCCCCTCCTGCCCGTATTATGTGAGTGAGCTTAAAATATTTTCTGTAACAGTTTGTCCATCCAGCATACGAATGATGCGGTGACTGTACCTGGCATCGTGTTCACTATGCGTTACCATAATTACGGTAGTACCCTGTTCATTGAGTTCTGTAAGCAATTGCATTACTTCGTTACCATTGCTGCTGTCGAGGTTACCGGTAGGTTCATCCGCCAGTATGATCTTGGGATTGTTTACCACGGCCCTTGCTACCGCCACACGTTGCTGCTGGCCCCCACTGAGCTGCTGTGGATAGTGATTGCGGCGGTGCATGATCTGCATTTTATCCAGTACCTCTTCCACACGTTTTTTCCTGTCGGCAGCTTTCACCCCGGTATAGATCAGCGGGAGCTCTACATTCTCAAATACGGTCAGTTCATCGATCAGGTTAAAACTCTGGAACACGAAGCCGATGTTGTGTTTGCGGAGATCTGCCCTTTTGCGTTCGTTGAATTTCGACACATCTGTTCCGTTGAAGATAAAGGTTCCTGCATCCAGGTCATCCAGCAATCCGAGGATATTCAGCAAGGTACTTTTACCACAACCCGACGGGCCCATGATGGCAACAAATTCTCCTTCCTTAATATGGATGGTCAGTTTACTGAGTGCTACCGTTTCCACTTCTTCGGTGCGGTATATTTTTTCGAGATTGCTGATCTTGATCATAACTGTGACTTGAGTTGTTTATAATGGCTTTAAAAATCTTAATAGTTAAACATGTAGTTGCCGGGTGATACTGCATAGGGGTATTCGGTTGTTTCACTGGCAGCTTCGGCTTTTTGGCCGCCCTGCATGTTGCTGTTCAGTTCACGGATGCAGCTTACCTTACAGGGAAGTTTTGCATCGTCATTGTTTTCTTTGGATGAACTGAACAGGCTGATCAATAGAAAAAGAAACAGCAGTTGCATTGTTTTGGGTTTCATAAACGTTGTTTTTTTATGGCTATTAAATTGTTGTCTGTTTTGAAAGATCGCATGCTGAACATGTTTTAAGAGAATTACGGAGCGTTCTTTTTCAACACCAGTTCCTGTACGTTCGTGTAATTGTCGTAACCACTGGTGATTACTTTATCTCCTACTTTAAGACCCTGCATCACTTCATAATAATCCGGGTTCTGGCTGCCGAGTTGAATATCTACTTTATAAGCAGTGGTTCCGCTCTCATTCAGTTTAAAGATCCAGTTGCCTCCGGTACCCTGGAAAAATCCTCCCTTGGGCAACAATACCGCCCTTCTCTCATCGCTCAAATTAAGACCGATCTGCAGGGTCTGTCCTCTCCGAATACTTGTAGGTATCGAATCTACGAACTGCATGTCTACCTGGAACCTGCCCCCTGTTACCTGTGTGTACACTTTTTTAATACTGAGCGTATAAGTTTTACCGCCCACTACTGCTTCTCCTTTTAAACCGTTGAACACCCTTGTTAAATAATGTTCATCAATATCCACCCTTACTTTAAACCCATCTGTTACATCTATTTGCCCGAGCCTTTCGCCTTTGTTCTTGTTCTGGCCAATCTCTGCATCGAGTGAGGTCAACTGCCCGTCAACCGGCGCTCTTACGATAAGATCACCCACTTTCTTTTGCATCAATGCCAGTGTTTTTTTCATTTGCCCGTAGGATTCTCCCATTTGATCTACCTGCTGTTTCATTGATACGGCATCCGCCTTCATGATCTGTTCAGTCAGTTTTTTACGGCGCAACTGGTATTCATACATATTTTTGCTGCTCTGGTATTCCTGCAGGCCAATGGCCTTTTTATCATACAGTTTCGTATTCACGGTGTACAGGCGTTCCGCTTCTTTCAGGGCATTGTCCACATCAGCATCCTGGTTCTGGCGGTTGATGGAATTCTGGTCTGAATTGTTCTTACTGATCTGCATCTGCGTTAGTACATTGAACACCTGCGTTTCCTGGTTGGCCAGTTGCAATTCCAGGTCGGTATTGCTCAGGCGCAGGATCGGCTGGTCCTTTTTCATAATGGCCCCGTCCTCTACAAACTTTTCTTCCACCCTGCCACCTTCCATCGCATCCAGGTAGATCGTAGTAACGGGAAGCACTACCCCATTTACCGGAATGAACTCTTTGAACGGGCCTTCTTTTATCTCGCTGATAGTGATCCGGTCGCTCTCTACATTTAATTTTGACTTGCCCGACGTGAGGTATACACTGGCGCCGATGAGGCCAACCAATGCCGCAATTCCGGCGATCATATAGAGCTTTTTCCTGTTCCAGTATTTTTTTTCTATTACCCTGTCCATGTTAATTTTCCTTTGTATGATTTTTCAAAACCTGGTGCCGGTGTTATCATACCCGTGCAGTTAGAGATAAACCTGTGCCAAAGATATAAAACTATGTATTTCAAATGTTTATACAAGTTTTGGCGGGCTAACTGTACGCTATTGATACAAAAAGTGTACGCTTTTGATACAGTTTGCCGGGCTGCCGAAGCAGGCCTGCTGCTGCAGAAACAGCCGGTGTTAAAACCTGTTCCTTCTCTGCACAAAATTCCTTTTCTGGCGCTGGATGTTCCAGAGGTCAGCGGCACTGAAAATTTTATGCTGGCCGGCTTTACAATCGAATGCCACGGTTTCGGTTACAGTTGCTGTTAAGCTGTTGATTTCTTCTTTACCCAATTGTGTAAATAAAGATGTTGATTGACGTTTCATGACTTAGTGTTTTATTTTTTTTATTGTATGTTGACGCATACAGCTATAGCAACAACGTGCCAGAAAAAAACAGCTTGTTTTTCAACACTTTATAAAACCATCACCAAACACAGTGTACGCTTTCGATACAAACACTATCCTCTTTTGATACAGCTGTACCGGCTTTTTAATTTTAATGCCAGGCGGCAGAAAAATAATTCTAAAATATGGTAACATTGTGCCGGCAAATTGAACCGGGATAGAGTACTTTCACTTATTATTTTTATTCCGGTGGAAAAGGTAACACCATGATCAACGCCCGGTAACTACCGTAAAGGAGCAAACGCTTTTACCAAAGCAGTATAGCCATTAAAAGAAAACATTATGAACTTGAAAAACGCCAGTGTACTCGTGGTAGATGATGATACCGATGTATTGACAGCGGTTAAAATGCTGTTGAAAACAGAAGTAAAAGACATTACCACAGAAAAGAACCCGGAGAATATCCGCTCACTTTTTGCTGAAAAAAAATTCGACCTGATGCTGCTCGATATGAATTTCAACAGCAGTATCAATACCGGCAACGAAGGCATTTTCTGGCTGAAGAAAGTGAAAGAGATGAACAAAGACATGGCGGTGATCATGATCACCGCTTATGGAGATATTGACCTCGCTGTTCGTTCCTTAAAAGAAGGCGCCACTGATTTTATTGTAAAGCCATGGCACAACGAACGCCTGGTAAGTACCATTACCGAGATCCTTAAAAAGAAAGCCGGTGGTGTACCTGCTGCCAAAGCAACGAATGATTCTGTGATCGGCTCACAACTCCTCGGCAGCAGTGAAGTGATGCAGGAAATATTTTACAAGATCGAAAAGATCGGGCCTACTGATGCCAATGTGCTGATACTCGGCGAAAATGGTACCGGTAAAGAACTGGTAGCACAGGCCATCCACCAGAAATCGGTAAGGGCTAAAAATACTTTTGTGAAGGTAGATGTGGGTGCCCTCACCGATTCGCTGTTTGAAAGCGAACTGTTTGGTCATAAAAAAGGCGCTTTCACCGATGCCCGGGAAGACAGGATGGGTAGGTTTGAAGCTGCCAACGGCGGCACGCTGTTTTTAGACGAGATCGGCAATATCAGTTTGCAGCAACAGGCCAAGTTACTAACGGTGCTGCAGAACCGAAAAATCATCCGGCTCGGCAGCAATGAACTTGTACCGGTAGATATACGCCTGGTATGCGCTACCAACCTGCCCCTGAGCGAACTTGCCAATGAAAGCAGGTTCCGGAAAGATCTGGTGTACCGCATCAATACGGTGGAGATCACGCTGCCGCCATTGCGGAGAAGAAAGGAAGACATTATCATGCTGGCCAATCACTATGCCAAGATCTACGCCGACAAATACATCAAGCCCGTTCCGGTATTTGATGCCGCCTGCCGGGAAAAACTATTGCAGTATCATTTTCCCGGTAACGTGAGGGAGCTGCAGTATTGTATTGAAAGGGCCGTGATCATGATGGAAGGCGAACAACTAAAAGCAGCAGACATCATTTTTTCTCCGCTGGAAACAGTAAGAACCAGTGATGATGAAGAAGGTGACCTGAAGCTGAGCAATCTTGAAAAGAATACCATTTTAAAAGTGATCGAAAAACACAATGGCAATATTTCAAGAGCAGCCAAAGAACTGGGCATCACCAGGACAGCCCTGTACAGGAGATTGAGCAAATATGAAATATAAACCCCATCCCCAAAGGGGAGTTAGGAAAGGAGGATAAAACATGAGATTTAAGAGATTTGAATGGGCCTTATCGATACGCATCTTTTTACTGCTGGCAGTATTGAGTGCGATCGCATTTCTCCTTACGCACAATTATCCAACACTGGGTGCCCTGCTCTGTGCCCTCATCGTATTGCTGGTGATTGACCTGTTTAAATTCACCAATAAAAGCAACGAAGAGTTGCAGCAATTTGTGGAATCGGTTCACTACCGGGATTTTTCCCGCCGCTTCGATGAAAAGAATGCACCCACCTCGCTGCAGCCCATGCGGAAGGGATTTAACGAGATCAACACCACGTTTAAAGACATCACCAAGGAAAAAGAAACACAGTATGTTTACCTGCAGAAGATACTGGAACTGGTAGATACCGGCATCCTTTCTTACGAACACGAAACCGGCGATGTGATGTGGATGAATGAAGCGCTGAAGCAAATGCTCCAGGTTCCTTATATCAAAAGCCTGCAGGCCTTGCAGCGAAGAAGCCAGCTCATGTACGATGAGATTGTGTCGGTGGCGCCGGGTGATAAGAAAGTGGTAACGCTCAAAGGCGACAAATCATCCATCAAGGTATTACTGAGTGCCACCGCCTTCCAGACCGGTGAAAAAAAATACAAGCTCATTGCTTTTCAAAATATCAATGAAGCCCTCGAAGAAACTGAATCCAAAGCATGGCAAAAACTCCTTAACGTGATGACGCATGAGATCATGAATTCCGTAGCGCCCATCTCTTCCCTCGCCGACACGTTAAAAAACAGGCTACAGGCTGCCGTTAGTGAGCTGGAAAAAACAGGACCGATCGACGACCTGGAGATCGGCATTGAAACCATCAAGCGCCGGAGTGAGGGCTTGCTGAAATTTGCCGAAACCTATCGCAACCTGAACAAGATCACCAAACTCACCCTTGAAAAAGTATATGTGAGAGACCTGTTTGAAACACTCCATCACCTGATGGAGCCAACGCTGGATAAAAAGAACATCGAACTGGAGATCATCTTAAAAGATCCCGACCTGATGCTGCAGGCCGATGTACATTTACTGGAACAGGTACTCATCAACTTACTCATCAATGCAGCCGAAGCCGTAAAAGAAATTGCAGACCCACGCATTTTAATGTCAGCCTACATTACGCCCAACAACAAAGTAGTGGTGAAGGTCGCCGACAATGGCGTAGGGATGCCGGAAGAATTAATGGAAAAGATCTTCATTCCATTTTTCAGCACCCGTAAAACCGGCAGCGGTATTGGCCTCAGCCTTTGCAAACAGATCATGCTGCTCCACAAAGGAACCATACAGGTGCAGAGCAAGGAAGGAGAAGGAACGGCCTTTTTGCTGCAGTTTTAACCTGGCAGGATCCTCAACAATCTCTCATTCGGGTACTGTGTTCCTTATATATTATCAACTACACAGAGATCAGCCCAAAAATAGTGATCACAAAAGAAAGGTATAAAATATCACCAAGGCCGTTGAACCAATGAACGCCCAGTGTCATGCCGGCCAAGACGTGGCATTTAGGGCAAAAGCAATTCCCTTATTAAACCTGACACAAAAGTGTCAAAATTATTGGGAGAAGGTTGGTGAAATTTATTGGCGGCCGGTAAGATTGACTTTACAAATACCGCCTTACCAGCCGGATCTTTCTCAGCAATGCGGCGGCCAGCCAGCTGAGGATTATTGCCAGTACAAAGCATAGTAGAAATTTCCCAAAAGCAGGGATATCATATTTCAGCAGTAAAAACTGTATCCAGGTAACAAATACATAATGCACCAAATAAATAAGATATGCATTATCAGATAATGAGGTCCACCATGGTACCGGGCTGATCACAAATTTCCTGAACCCCGTTATAAAAGCCAGGCAACTAAGGGTACATGAACCGGCATAAAGCGTATAGTATATCATCCACCCGGTAAAAGGGCTTAGCTGGTTTGCCTTTACCATCTGTTCCAGTTGTTTTGCGCCAACCGTTAATACAGCATACGCAACAACTGCAAACAGCAGCCACAACCACCAGCGCCTGGTAACAAGCGATTGATGTGAGAATATTTGATTGTTAAAATCTGAATTTCCAACAATTACGCCCATGAAAAAATAACCCGGGTAAAGCAGTATACGGCTTAGTTGAAAATCAAATGGGCCAATGCCCGTCCAGGTTGCCGCTCCAACATGGTAGGCCAGGGGAACATACAATAGCCAGGTGATGGTCAATAAAAACATAAATAGCCGTACCGGTGCATGCTGAAAACCCGCCACCCTTAACCCGGTTGATGTTTTAAACCGCCTGAGCAATGGATATAGCAGTACAAACAACAGGTTGAAAACAAACAGTACCCAAATAAACCAGGGCGGCCCAACGGGCCATCTTTCTGTTGTAAAAAAATCTTTTACATGGGCAATAAGATCTGTTTTGTGATTGGCTAAATAAAAAGAAGGAAAATAAGCTATCAACATCAGCAGGGTGCCGGGCCCTATAAAAGGGATCAGCAGCCGGCAAACACGGTCAACCGTAAAAGCTGCTGCGCCTTTTTTAGCGATGCTTTTAGATAAAAACAGGCCGCCAATAAAAAACATCAGCGACATGAAAAAGATATCATTGAAGTTCTCAAAAATATCCAGTGCAACCGATCTGTGACTGTCCACAATGGGGCTGGTGGAATTGATATAGCAATTACTGTCGAAGCTGGCAAAAGTAGTATATGCCAATGCCGAATGATGTGCCACCACCAAAACAGTTAGCGATGAACGCAAATAATCAATCCATGTATTCCTGTTGTTGTCCATATCGTAAACGCACTAACGAACCGGGATGTATTATGTTACAGGAGCTCCTGTAAAATATTGATCGTAAATAAGCTTACTGCAAAATGAATTATATTCGTTGGCCTTTAAGTAACAAAACCAATGAAAAAGCTGCTCCTGTTTATTCCGTTCGTATTCTTTTTACAAATTGCATTTTCCCAAACCACTTATACGTTCACAGGAAATGGTTACTGGACAGTTGCTTCCAACTGGAATAACAATACCATTCCACCTGCCGTACTGCCTGCCGGTGATATCATCAATATCAATCCTGCAACGGGCGATAGCTGTGTGCTGAATACGCCACAAACCATTTCTTTTGGTGCCAGCTTCAATATATTTCCCGGTGCCATTTTTATTGTTGCAGGCGGGGTAACCATTTCGGGTGGGCTGCCTACCGTAACCACTGACAGCGTGTATTATATATCAAACAGCAATGCAACCACCAAAGGAACAATCGTAGCCAACGGAGGTCATGCGATCACTGCCAAGGGTTTTGTTTTTGATACCCTGCCCAACCCATCTGTTACACATTCGGATGTTATTTATTCGCAGGATACTTTCAATACGTTTTACAGTTCTGTTACAGGTTTTGTTTCTAACAAAACATATTATTTCAGGGCCTTCGCCACCAACAGCGCAGGCACCGGTTATGGTGCAGAAAAAAGTTTCCAAACATGGTACAATGCCAATAACGACAGTGTTTTTACAGACCAGCGGGACGGGCAGGTATACACTTTCAGGCATATCGGCAGCCAGGTATGGATGACGCAGAATTTGAATTATGTTACTGACAGCTCCCTGTGCAATAACAACCTGGCCACTAACTGTGCCGTATATGGCAGGTTGTATAAGTGGGCGGAAGCCCGGCAGGCAGCGCCTCCCGGCTGGCACCTTGCATCAGATGCTGAATGGCAGGTATTGGCAGACTATCTTGGTGGCCCAACTGTTGCAGGTGGTAAAATGAAATCCACCTCTTCATTGTGGTTAGCCGGCAACGTTGCCACCAACAGCAGCGGCTTTGCTGCGCTGCCCGGTGGACTTTACAACGACCGTATTTCATTTTATGATCTTGGACGTACGGCTTATTTCTGGACCTCATCAGAATATGACAGTGCAAAAGCACTGATGAAGGGGCTATACTACAGCCAGGTGAGTACATTTGATGGACCATATCCGAAATACTACCGGATGGCTGTTCGCTGCATTAGAGACAACAATTCACTTCCGCAGCTCAGCACTGATACCATCACGAATGTAACTGCAGTGTCAGCAACCGCTAAAGGCATTATTAATTTTCGTGGCAGCTCTCCCGTTATCACAACTGGCTTTGTCTGGGATACACTCCCGCTGCCCACTACCTATCTTTCTACCAAAACAGTCAATACTGTTATCACGGATACCTTTAGCAGTAACCTGATAAACCTGTTGCCCAATAAAACTTATTACATACGGGCTTATGCAAAAAACAGCGAGGGCATCAACTATGGCACTCAAAAAGCCATTTATACATTGATCAGTATCAGCCTTCCCAACATCGTTACCGATACGGTTGCTGAACTGGGAGAGAATTATGCTATTTCCGGCGGCAGGGTACTTTCCAACGGCGGGTTTTATGTGTCTGCCCGTGGGGTGGGTTTGCTGGAATACTACCGGCAACCCGGATATCAGCCAAAACAAAAGCATAAATGGAACCGGAGATGGCAGCTTTGCAAGCAATATGCCTAATCTGTTACCAGGCACCACTTATTATTACAAAGCCTACGCTACCAACAGCATTGGCACTGCCTATGGGCAGGAAAAGAGTTTTACTACCGCTCCCGGAGACAGCGTTTTTACAGATCCCCGTGATGGACAGGCATACACATTCAGGCATATTGGGTCTCAGGTATGGATGACACGGAATTTGAATTATGGAACTGCAGGCTGGTGCTATGGCAACAATCCTTTTTACTGTTCGATATTTGGCAAACTGTATAACTGGGATACTGCATTGACCGTTGCACCTCCCGGCTGGCACCTGCCATCCGATTCGGAATGGACAACACTGGTGAATTACCTTGGCGGTAATGCGGTAGCCGGAGGCACGATGAAAGGATTTCTTTTCTGGAAAGATTTTTATTGTGATACCATCACCAACAGCAGCGGCTTTTCTGCTTATCCCGGCGGAATGGCGAATATAGAAGGGTCTTCATTCAGTGTTATTCTGTCGCATGCTTACTGGTGGAGCAACACTCCTGTTGGTACTTCAAATGCATCCGGCAAAGATCTTCCTGCCTGCAGCACTGCAATTGTGAACAGTTCTTTTGACAGAAGGGTTGGATTGTCTGTGCGCTGTGTACGGGATTGATTGAGCTTTTGGGGTAAAATCTCTTAACGACTTATTTGAGGGTGGTACGTTGCTGTAAATAAAAAGCTTTTAGCAGTTGAAGATTGGCAATGATGCAAATACTTCATGGTGATTTACTTTCTCTTCAAACTCCAGCAGGAAATCCTGGTCTTCCGGGTAATATTTCGCTTTTTCAAAATCCTCTCCTGCAAAGTTCTTGATCACTTCATAATTCTCCCAGAAACTGATAAGGGTAAAATGCCCTTCGTTCTCCTGTATCTGTTTTAAAAAAGTCAGTCCAATAAAACCTTGCGTTTTTTGATAGTCGGGAATAGCCAGCCGTTTTAAAACTGCTGTATACGCCTCAACATTTTCAGCACCTGTTTTTCCATGCCAAATCCTTGCGATCATATTTTCAGTTTAGTGTTAACTAAATTTCCATTCTCATTTTAAGCAAGCTGGCTGTGAACCCCGCTTTTAAATAGGCGTTTTTTGCCACTGTGTTTTCATCGTACACATCAAGTCTTAGTTCTTTTATCCCATTGCTCTTACACCAGTTAATGATCTCTTCCAGTATCAATTTGTTAATCCCCCTGGCACGAAGGGCGGGCTTTACATACATAAAGCCCAGGTAGGCATAACTGTCAAAATTTTGATACGGTTCTCCTGCCAGTATTTTTACAGACCCCGATCCAACCATTTCATTGTCCACCACGGCAACAAATACCGCTGCAGTTGTCGACCTGATCAATGCCAGCAGGTCGTAATAATGAATGGTGCCGCTCTTTAACGAGGGATCAAAAGGCCGCTCAGCAGCAACAATGCCCTGCTCAAATTCCAATAACACGGCCAGGTCGGTTTCTTCAGCCAATCTTACTGCTATGTTCATTCTGCTTTGTATTTGCGTTTTTTACTTCTGGTAGTATTTATTGCTTTGTGATAAAAGCCAGTGGGCAGGTTCAGGAGGATGATAAACATTTTTTGAATAAGGGTGATCCCTGCTATTGCGGAACCCCGTTTTTTGAAGCCTAGTTTATTTTGCCAAATACCACCTGGCCATGCAGACTACCATCACCAGGGGCACTGATAATAAAATGTTTGGTAGTTCCATCTATGCCACAACGATTGCCAAATAAATCGCCTGCGTTACCGCCCGGGTCAGTAACATATTGAAATTTTTTCCAGACAGGTCCAATGCGACGGTATATAGTAGCGGATCCACGCAATGCATAATCGGAAGATCCCACAATAGCATAGTCGCCGGATACAGATACATCGATCCCAAAACTATGGCCGGTGCTGTCATTTGGATTAGACAATTTTGACATTAACGCCCAGGTATTATTTTTATACTCAAAAATATAGGCAGACCCTACAAAATTCAGGTTGTTCACAATGTCAGCACTCTCCCCGATTATTGCATAGTTACCCGATAAGGATACGCTGTTGCCAAAGTTTTCATCCCGCCTGCGTTCAGGGTCAGTTATCTTTTGGATAAACGACCAGGAACTGCCATTGAATTGATAAATAAAGGCTGCCCCTTTAGCAGTGTCAGCATTTTCTGCACCTACAATAGCGAAGTTACCGGATACAGCAACGGCATTTCCAAACCACTCTTCACCAACTGCTGAAGAATTAATTACTCTTTGATAAATGGTAATGACGCCATTATTAATGCGGAAAAAATAAGCAGCCCCTTTATATGAATTAACGTGAGGAGCACCCACAACAAAAATACTGTCAGAAATAGCTACGGCACTGCCAAATCCGTCATTTGCAAGACCGAGGAAACTGGTTGTTTTTGTCAACAGCTCCCAACTGTTTCCATTATACTTATAAATGCTTACCGAGCCCTGGTTAGCGTTTGCCCCAATATCATCGAAAGGCGCACCTACAATTGCATAATTGCCCGACATTGCTACGCTGAATCCAAAATTATCAAAAGCGGCCCCGGCTGTATCTGTTAACCGCTGCACAAGCACCCAGTTAGTACCGTCATATTGAAAAATATTCGCACAGCCCTGCTGATCGTTTGCTCCTACCTTCTCAAGTTGATTGCCCACGATGGCAAAATTGCCGGATACAGCCACACTGCCGCCAAACGCATCAAGGGAAGTTTTCCCGGTATCTGCCACAGGCTGGTATCCGCTGATATTGCCATTGGTGGCGCAATCGCCCCATACACCATAGCCCACGTTACCACTGCTGCCGGCGGCACTTGTTTTGTTTTGCCAGGTACCATTGCCCTGTGCATCACTGGTAAGTATTTTACCATCCCCGGCATTGGGGGTTAATTTAAAAGCTGCTGGTTTTATGGTATCCGCTTTTATATTACCCGCCACCTGCAATTTCTCTGTTGGCGCAGTGGTGCCGATGCCTATATTTTGAGCATAACCAATGCTGAAAAAAAACAGCAATGCAGCCAGTGTGTACACCTGTTTCATTTTATAAGTTTAAATGTTATGGTAAGATAAAAAAAATATTTATCAAACCAACCGGGCACCCTGGTGATGAGATACGTTAGGGTAAACCTGGCGTGAATGATCCGGTATTAAATACCGGAGTGGTAAAGTTGGTCTATGTAGTTAATGGAATGGGGCATTTCTCCTGCCTTCTTAACCATAAAGCAGTGGCATGCCTTATCGTGCGGTGGTATTTGCCTGCGCTGCTCCATAGCGTATCGCAGCCTGCAGTATATCCATGTTGATGTCTTTTAGTTTTTTGAACTTAATACAATACCCGGTTACTGCTGCCTTGCCTATTTCTTTGCCATAGGTTTTGTTTAAGTAAGTTTTATCAGCAATGCCAAGAATATATACCGAGATGCCGGTGGTATTGGCACTCAAGCCAATATTATAAAATTCTTTGCTGCTGCCATCAGCATACCGGATGTGGTGAGATCCATATCCAATATTAGGGTTGGAAACGGTTTTACCTTTATCATCTTTGCCATCGAGAAACCATAATTTGCCCGGCACCAATTGATGAATGCGCAGGTGCAGCTCCTGCATATCAGTGCGTTTGGGTCCAGGCTGGCTGTTAATGTAGTCGCTGATCTGTTCTTCTGTGCGCATATAACCAATGAATAATAAAAGATGGCAAACATTTTTTTAGCACCAGTCCTGCTGCTGCGTTTGTTCCTTTCAGTGTGAACCCTGGTGAACAAGGCTGAGAATAACTCACAGCAGTTCAAATGTCAATTCCCGGGACCCGTTTTTCCAGATTTCTTCACCAATCTGTTTTAACAATGGCAGGTCTTCCGGAAATACTTTCCCGAAAATATTACAGCCGTCAAGCCCCTTTCCATCACCATAGTAAATGCCAAGGCATTTAGATGTTTTATTGCGGGTTGGTTTTAAGGGGCCCAGTACAATTTCTCCCGGTTCTGTAAACACAGAAGCGTTTTCCTGGATGATGTCAATTTCGGGAGCATCGTCGGTCCATATCTCCTGGCCGGACAAGCGGGCATGAAATAAAACACGTTTGAACGGAAGCTGTTGTATAAATGCCTTCGTTGTAACCGGGGCTTCCGAACTGTAAAAATGAAAGCGTACCACCTGGTTTCGCTCAGTGCTGATCTTAAAGCCGGTCATGCTGGTGATTATTAAAGTTCCAATAAATTAGCAACAACTACCGGGTATTGAGGATGAAGGGATATTTATAGCCCGTCAAACCCGGAACGTCCGCCCAATAAAGTTACAAAAAGCTCTGGTTACTGGTCAACTGAAAAGTAGAATTGCTTCCAGCACAAACTGAAAACTGACCTTGTAAAATGTTGACTGATTTACCGTTAAAAACCATAAACTATTGATGTTTGTCCAGCCACGATTGAACTAAACTTCTAGCTGGCGGTTCGTTGTTATTCTATATTGGTAATTCTATTGAATTTGAACCCCGCTTCCTGCAATTACTTTCCAGGAATAATCAGTCAATTTCCATACTCTTAAATATCTAAACTTTCCGTCAATAATCTGGTCAGCATATTTTGCTTTTAAACAAACAGTAACCACAACAGTCGACATATTTTCGTTTGTCTTAATTGTTCGGTCACTTGCCGAAATATCGTAGACAGTCATAATGCCTGAACGATAATTTTCAATATCCATCTCTTTGGTAATTGTCTGCCCGGTTGGGATATTAAAAAGTAGATCGTCGTGCAGCAGTTCATCGAGAACCTGGATGTCTCCAGTTTTCAATGCTTCTAAAAGTCTTTTTTCGCAATCAACTATCTGTTCGTCTTGTGTCATATTTTGTAATGTAAATTGGTACTTTGGCAGCAATCTGACGGCTCTATACAATCACCACCAACAACCAGGTACGCCGGAGGCGTGGGACTATTCCCATAGCTATCGGACTACCGCTGCCAATTAAAATTGTTTGTTGAAGTTAAGATTTAATGGCAAAGTTACCGTGCTCACCGAACTGAAGTTATCAGCATCCATTACATAATTTTCCTGCCGCAGCCTTTTTTATTAACTTGAATAATGAAAGATCAACTCCCCGACCTTGAACAAGCAGCATTTTACAAGCGCAAATTAAAGATAGCCAACAGGCGAATGATATTTTTTGTGGTACTTGCTTTTATTGTTGGCTTTGTAATTGCAAGAGAATACTATATCTATTTACTTGCATGGAAGAGGCATACTTAATAAATCACCATGGGCAACACGAATATAATTTCCTGGAGACACGAAACTCTTTAATTGTTTTAAAACCGGTTCGTGGAAGACAGGAACCAAGCCTAATTACGTAGATATCAAAGACTTTTTGTAAGGCCGCCAAATGCTGCCTTTTTTATTACCTTACACTTCATGAAATTTATAATCGTAATTGCTGCTTTTTTTACAGCATCAAATTCTTTTGCACAGAAGGTAACTCACAAAGATTTAATTGGTCATAATTTTATTGATACAACTTATGGCGGCGGGGTTCATGCCGTGGGATTGTTCATCGTTGACAGTACAAATTTTACAATGATAGGGGAAAATTATTTTCGCAAATTTCAATATACGCTGAACGAAAAGATGCAAACAATAAATGTATTTAAAAGCAGCAGGTATAATTATAACAAAAAGGAATTTGAATACCAGGAATATGTGGAAGTTATTAAAATAATAGACAGTAACACCTTACAAAGAACGCTGATAACTGAAACCAAAGAGAAAAATATTAAACTATTGCACCGTACAAATTAATTTCTCAGCTTATCTAACAAGCAGGAAGTTACCGAAAACAAGAACCAGGGCGAAAGGGCATGCCCATAAGATAATTCATTACTCAACAATGGCAAAAGTTGTACAGCGGATTTACTATTAATTCCCGATGCAATCGGGCAGCACCAATAGACACAGGTGATCCGTTGGAACTCATGCGCCACGCTAGGGGTACCTTCTGCATGTTATATACAAAAAAACGACCCCGCTGCATAGCGGGGTCGTTGTCAGGGGAAACTGTTGAACCGCTTCCCACGTAAAAATTTATTTAATTCTTAGCTTTTTACTACCATCTGTCTTTATTGAACCCGGGAATGTTCGCACATTACCTTCAGCTTTGCTTACTATTGACTGTACCTGCTTTCAGTCATACCTGCGAAACTCCCTGTTACAGGCAGTGTTCTTGTCAGTACTTTGTTACCAAGGAATTTCGCCCAATTTTGGGTTGGTTTCTTCACAGAAAAACTTTCCAGTTACACCGTCATTACCAATCAAAGCGTATTTTACAATACGATTTCCTGCATCTTCTACCGAACCTGCATTGGGATGATGTCCAGTAAAGTCCGTCTTTGTAAATCCAGGACTTACAGCATTGATTTTAAATGGTGTGTCTTTAAACTCGTAGGCCAAATTCACAGTATACATATTGAGTGCAGACTTTGAAGACAAATAGACAGCTCCTTTTACATTGTAGTATTTGTACCTTGGGTCACTGTGCAAAGTGATAGAACCTTGACTTGAACTTACCATTACAATTCTTGGCTCGGCTGATTTTTCAAGTAAATCTATAAATGCTTGTGTTGTTCTGATTACACCATAAACATTGATTTCATAGACTTTTTTAAAAATATCAACGCTGGTGTCTTTTGCTGTTTGCGGAATAAAATTTCCATTATCATCAAAGGTTACCCCGTTAATTCCTGCGTTGTTGATGAGCACATCTAAAACATCTGTTTTTTTACCGATTTCCAAACGTGCATCTTTTACCGAATTATTATCGGCTACGTCAATCTGAATAGCTTCTACATTAGTTAATCCTTCAAATTTTAGCTGCTCTACTGCTTTTTGTCCGTTTTCTAAATTTCGGCTTCCGAGATAAACGTAAAATCCTTGTTGCAATAATTGTCTTGCTGTTTCAAAGCCAATACTTTTGTTGGCTCCTGTTATGAATGCCTTCTTCATTTTTTGTTGATTTAAAATTTAACATTGCAAAGTTGCTTCAACAAAAAATGAAATCATTTACCATTTGGTAAAAAGTGATTTTAGCGTATATTTTTCCTGATTCTGCTCAACGATTGTTGCGTAATTCCGAGATAGGAAGCGATGTAAGAAAGCGGGACACGATTGGCAAGTGTTGGAAATTTTTCCAAAAATGTGAGATAGCGGGTTGAGGCATCTTCTGAAACTAATGAACTTCGTCTGTCCATTTTTTCTATCAATCCTTTTTGAAATATTTTGTTTGTAATACTTTCCCAACCAACGATTGTGTTAGATAGTTCGTCCCAATCTTGTTGTGAAAACAAGATGAGTTTACAATCTGTAATGGCTTGTATATATTCTGGCATTGGCTCACCTTTGTATGGATTTACTACCAAGCGATTTTCGTCAACAAAATATTTAGTAATTTCTTCGCCTTTGTTGTTGTAATAACAAATGCGCAAAACCCCTTCCAAAATGAAAACGACTTGGTTAAACATTTTTCCTGCTTCTATAAAGTAGTCATTTTTGCGAAGTTCTTTTTCAGTTGTTTTACTTTTAATTAGGTCAATTTGCTGTTTGTTCAAGTTGCCAAACTGTAAAATGTATTCTATCAATTCTTTCATTGTCGCAAAATTAGCAATAGTTATGTTGCAATGAAGCTTTTCCACTTCTACTATTGAGACTTACTTCACAGGTGCGAAATGCATCGTTTTAAAGGAAGGAAAAATTGAAGACGATTGATTAGCGATGGAGAAAATTATTTAAGCATCATTATAACAGACAATTCAAAACCTTGTCCGGGCGAAGAACGGATACTAACTTCTCCGTCAAAAAGAGAAGCCCTTGCTTTGATATTCATCAACCCAATACCTGCTGTCTTTTCTGACGCATCAAAGCCTATCCCATCATCTTTCATTAACAGTGACAGGTTCTGATGATCCTGAACAATTTTCAACAATACGAAGGAGGCTTTTGAGTATTTAAGAATATTATTGAACTGCTCCTGGATAATTCGATAAACAGTGAGTCTAAGTTTTTCAGATAGCATCTCCTCATCCAGCCCGGTAGTTTCCATATTAATTTTTATTCCGCTGGTACTTGTTGTGTTGTATGCAATTTTTTCGATAGCCTCCTTCAGGGTAGTTTTCTCCAGAAACGGAGCAATCATAGAATGAGACAAATTTCTGATCTCATCAATGGCGGATATAATCATCTGATTCGTTTGCTGCAAGTATGAATAACCTGATCCCGAAATGTCCTTTTCTTTTATCATAGAAAGAAACAGGCGGGAGCTAACCAATATTTGCTGAATATTATCATGCAATTCCCGGCCAATTTCCTGGCGTTCGTTTTCTTCTGCAGTTATAACAGCATCAGTGATCGCTAAATGTCTTTCCATTCTTTCTCTTTCAAGCTGATTTTCTAACAGCTTTCTTTCTGTGATATCTGTACACGCAAGCACAAGACCAAATATATCTTTATCATCATTGGGAATGGGAAAAAGTCTTATTTGATACCATAAGGTGGATTTGTTTTCAAGCTCATACGTCGTTTCAAATGTTATTTGTTCTCCTTTTACAGCTCGCTGCACCCTGTCTGCGAAAAGGACTTTCCTGTCTGCTGTAAGAAAATCATGAATATTGTCTCCTGTTGCCAGATTCCAACAAAATACCTTTCTGACATAATCGGCTGCCCGGTGATTAAAAAGCAGTATTGACAAGTCGGATTCTAGTAATAGATAGGCCGTATCCGTAGTGTCAAATACCGTGCGGAGTTTGGCCTCTGTTCTTAGCAGCGTATCTTGGGTGATTTTGTGCTGCTCTATCTCCTTTATCAATTTTGTATTGATAACTGTCAGTTCTTTTGTACGTTCTGCTACTTTATGTTCCAGCTCTTTTTTATCAAGGACCAGTTGTGATTTTGTTTGTTTAATTGCAGGCACTTCCACAATTTCCCAATTGCCTTTTCTTTTTGTCACAGCTATCTCGTGTACCTGCGATACATCAAATACTGCGTGCGCATCACATTTGTCAAGCGGATAGGTACAAAGAACGATCATACGCTGATCTTTGAGGCTGTTATTTAGGTTTCGCTCATAGTCCAGGAAATTCTTCCAGACGTCCCGGTCTAACCAGGACTCGTTACCGCTTACACGCATTCCGTCAAATCCATTATTCAATGACTTTCCAAGCTTTTGATACCAGCCATTGATAACAATGTCTGGTACAAATGTGTTATCCTTTAAATACCATTCAGCATGAGATAGTATGGTGATTTGTTCCTTTTTTTCATAGTTATCAAAATCAGGAATTTCCTTTCGCAATGCTTCGGATGCAATTGTAACAGTTATAGGATCTGAGGTTATCCAGAGACAAAATTCATTATTTATTAATCCGGCCTTGAAATAAGGGACGAGTATTTGTAGCAGGTCGTCTTTCGATTCAAAAAAATTACAAAAATGAGAGCCCCAGGGTAGTTCTCCAATAACTTCTATTCCGGAATTTCTGAGTCCGGTTTGAGAGCCCTGACCGGGTGAATCGTTGGGCATATGAGAAATGTTTTCTTAAATATACCCTTTCTTTATCGTCAAGGCAGTTTTAATTTGCTTTATCGAATTCACAGATCCACCCATCCTAATGCTGAAGAACAGTCTGCCTGTTTATCATTGCCGCTAACGACCAGATATTAAAGCTGACTGGATATTCATAGCCTGTCAAGCCCGGAACGTCTGACCTATTTTGATTATAAAGTTGAAGTTACCAAATAGTTGCCGGGTAGAATTCCGTCAAGCCCGAACTGAAGATTGGCCGTGCAAACTGCCGATTTTTTCAACGTCAAGCCCCGTTACCCTCAATATTTTTGTTGGCAGCAGTATTTTTACTCGCCTACGAATATTCCGATTGATTTATAAATAGGTTCGGCAATCTTAACGCCATTATCTTTGAAAGCTCCCATCTTATCACTTTTTTTTACATAAATAACGCCGTTATAGTAATCTTTGATTTCGTCGAATTCATAAGGAATGATCACTTTTCGAGACACACTTTCGATGACTCCGAACCTGCCATCCTTTTCACTTACTACTAAATTACCGTCACCAAATTGGTTTCGGTTCTCGATATCTTCACTTAAATCTTCCGGACAAAATTCACTGCTTTGAGTGCTTTCATTAAGTACCTTTCCGCTATGATCTATTTGGAAACCTTTTTCGCCTATCTTAACATACGCTTTACCATCCAGAAAATTGCAGGCAAAATCGTACTTAAAACCTATGATTGTTTTATTATTTAAATCAACATATCCCCATTTATGATTTTTTTTAACTCGGATTAAGTTCTCCGAAATTCGATAACCCACCTCCTCATATTGAGGATTGATAATTTGCTTGCCGTTTTTATAGCACCCCCATAAAGAATGTTGTCTAATGAAGTAACAAAAATTACCCGTGACAACTGCTTCGTAAATTATAGGAACCAGCAAGTCTCCGTTTTCGCCTAAAATTCCTTGCTGAACTTTTCCTAGGCTGTCTTTCGTAACATAGGCCCACTTCTGTTGTGAGTAAGAATTTAGAAACTGAAATGCTAAAACGAATAGAAATAAAATTCTCTTTTTAAACATATGCTTATAGTTAAAACTCATATTGCTGCCAACGACCAGATATTGAGGATGACGGGATATTCATAGCTCGTCAGGCCCGGAACGTCTGCCCAATTTTGAATAAAAGTTGAAGTTAACAATTAGTTGCTGAGTAGAATTCCGTCAAGCCCGAAGTGAAGATTGGCGATGCAAACTGCCGATTGTTTCAACGTCAAGCCCCGTTACCCTCAATATTTTTGTTGTGTGCAGTTTAGTCTTTTTAATTTGGGCTACTCTTTTGCTTCTGCTAACTTTTCAGCATAAAAGATAAGCATATCGTTTAAATTTTTATGAGCATCTTCCAATCCTGTTTCCATAATTGCTTTTGAGTCTATCCCATTTTTCAAGTTTGCTTCGTCCAAATAAACTCTATTAATCATTGTCAACGAATAGTGGAGATGAATTTTCTTTTCATACTTACCACTAATTAATAGCATATACTTGTATATGTTTTTATCTTGATAAACCTTTTCCGTAGCAGACTCAGATCCATTTGGAAACAAAACAAACTTGCCTTTATAATATGTTTCGAATAGTGTTTTGAGCTCTGCATTTTTCTCTTCCTCTTTTTCGGTAAAGGGACTTACAATCATTAAAATATGTCCATCTTTTTTTAAATCAGAAGGAACGGAATTAGGGATAAAGAATTTAGAGTAATCTTGCTTTGTAAAATTAGTTTTAACCTGTGAAATAGCACCAACGCTCAAAAGATAAAAACAAGAAAGAAAAAAAAGTTTCATGTCAGCTGATTTTAATTGTTTATAAATATAATAGGAAAGAAATAATAACCATTTGTAAGTCTCCATATCAATCGGAATAATTGACAATTCTGACTAACGTTTTTGTAATGTTCTGAAAATTAATGGTATATATTTTTTGAATTTAACCATTAATTTTCGCCATTTTGTACTTCCGTTAGCCTAAGAATTTAATTCTGGTTGCCGGAATAGGGGGAATTGCACACAACTCTTAAATATACGCAACTCCTTGTTCAAATTCCCTTTGATTACCAGGAATATTTGGCACAAGAAAACTTGCGCAAATGAATGGTGGAATTAATTTTTATTTAAATGATTGCATTAAAGACAATCCATGTATTCCCAAGGGTTCTTTACCAAGTTTAGGTGATTTAGCAAGGAGCGTGCGCTTGCTGTGATAAAAAGCCATACCATTGAATAGCTATCCCTTATTCATAGAATATTCATGCCACTGCTTGCTGAGCAGGAAGTGATGTTACCTAAGGAATAAAGTTGTGGCCTGTAGTTGAAAGGCAAGCCCCGTTAGATTTAATATTTTTGTTGCCCGCTGTTTTGTCTACCAGGTTGCTGTGAAAATGGCTTTGTTTTGTTTTTCCATCAAAGTCATTTTCGATTTTATATTATCCTTTAATTTTTGTGGCAATGTATAAAATGCTTTGTCAACCTGAGTTTGTCTTTCGTTGTCTAAAACACCATTCTGATGTCTAATGGCTATTTTTTGTCCCTTATAAAAGGTGATGAATTTAATTCGCCCGTCATCAAATCCATTCATTGCACTTGTACCATAAACAATAATTGGTTCAACTAGGCCATCATTATCAAAGTCTTTAAAGTCAATATAACTAGTCCAAAACCATATAGAATTTTCTTCCTTTTCATTCATTATCGTATTATCGTTTAATTCCCAAACCCTAACGAAACTGTTTTTGTCAATCTTAAGATTGATAGCTTTTATAAAATGGTTAAACGTGTCCTTCTTATAGACGATTGAGTCATTACTCTCAGTCAAAACACAAAGAAAATCACCAGATTTGTCTGTGTATTTATAAACTCTGAAAATTGGATAATTAATCCTGAATTCCTTTTTTATTGAGTCAGTAAATGTTGCTTCTATTTGTTTGTGTGTTAATAACTCATTTGTAGAACCTTGCTGTTGTGCTTCAAGGAAAGTCAAATTGAAAAATGTCAAAAGAAAACAAATAATATATCTCAAAGTCATTAAAATTTAGAAAGTCTCAAAATAAAATAGCAGGCAACTCTTAGTTGGGCGCACGCTTAGATCACCACGCCTACTTTTTTTGCCAATTCGACAACATATTCTTGGTGAGGCTTATGGTCATTCCTAAGATTGTAATGCGCTCTCAATAACTCTTCGCCTTTACTTCGGTCAATCTTAATTTGAATGAGTGCGGCATTCAGCTTTCCGATACGTGCGTACAAGTTTTTAATCCGCTTGTTCTGCAAATTTTTGATTATTTTATCCCGGTCGCTGAAACTGTCAAACCACGAGAACCCAGCAGTTGAAAGCCCTCTAAAGATTATGTCTGCTACTTGAGTGTAATCATCACCAACAGTCAACCAACTATCATTATTGTTTGTCAACTCCGAAAGCCTTGTTCTTATTTGGCAGATATAGTCAGGTATGAAAGGTTTAGATAATTGTCCGTTTGTTACCTCATAAATGTCGTTTACAAAAACGCCGAGGTTTACTGTAAATTGTCCGTACAAATTTTCTCTCAAACCAGGAATAACATATTTATCGTTGACTGGATATTCGCCTGATTGAAAATTGATAACGTGAACAACGCCATCTTCAACGACTTTGTTAAAGGTTCTTCCTTTTTTGGTGAAGCCAGACGCTTTTAGTTTTTTATAAACTATATTTTGTATTTTGTCTAAGGTCTTGGTATAGTTTGATTTTTCGCTCATTGTGTCATACCGTTTGGGAAAAGGTATCTCGTTTTAAGTTGCGCCCAACGACCAGATATTGAGGATGACGGGATATTCATAGCCCGTTGAGCCTGGAACGTCTGCCAATAATGATTAAAAAGTACAAGGTAACAAATAGTTGCCGGGTAGAATTCCGTCAAGCCCGAACTGAAGCTTGGCGAAGCAAGCTGCTCATTACTTCAACGTCAAGCCCGTTAGATTTAATATTTTTGTTACCTGCTGTGTTTCGTCTGACGTATTTATTTCTGTTGAAAATCTTTATGACCAGATTGCCATAATAAAAAGAACACCATTTTTAAAGAACTTCTCCATTTGTCGATGGAAGTTGCTGCGTTGGCATCCCCGTTATGTCCACCTTCAAAATTGGTATCGAGTAAAACTGGTTTGTTCGATGTGTTAAAGGTTTGTAATGTGGCTGCCATTTTACCTGACATCCATATTGGAACTCTTGGGTCATTCCTGCCTGCTTGAAAATAGACAGCAGGATATTTTGTATTTGGTTTTACATGAATTACGGCATCCATTTCTATAATTCCTTTCATTTCAGATGCTATATCAGGATTACCAAATTCGGGATAATTACTAATTAAATTTGGCCAGGCTTTACTTCTTATCAAATTTACTGTACCTGATTGTATAGTGGCTGCTGCAAACAAATCAGGTCTTTCGGTAATGGCTCTGCCAATTAACGTGCCGCCAGCACTTCCGCCAAAGCAGCTAAGTTTTGATGATTGGGTGTATTTGTTTTTTATAAGATATTCTGCACAAGCAATATAGTCTTTCCAGCTATTAGGTTTAGTTTCCTTCATACCCGCCTGATGCCATGCTTCTCCTTTTTCTCCACCGCCCCTTACATAGGCATGCACAAGTATAACACCACGCTGAACCATCAGGTTATTGGATATATTGAATGTATTGAAGTAGTTTTCTCTTACTATCGTTCCATAAGCTCCATAACCCCAGAGTATACAAACATTATTGCCATCCAACTTTGTATTTTTATTTCTCATTATGCTCATGGGTACAAGTGTGCCATCGTAAGATGGTACTTCAATTAATTCGCTTACAATATCATTGCTACCAGCAACAAATGTTTGACCCTGAGTTGCCCAAAGATCATCATTACTTAATTTGTTATTTGCAATGTTAAGAAGAAAGCCGGTTTTAGGTTTGTTTACGGGTTCGTTATATAAAACGCATTCATCGGTTTTGGTTCCCATTGTCCAAATGCTGTACCTGTCAAAATCACTTATAGCCGATACATTAATTTCTTTCCCGGTTTTTTTATCAATAAAAATTGTTTTGTTGAGAAAGCCATATTTGGAATAAAAAACAAGGATGTATGATTTTGTTTCATCTATATATTCCAATTGCCAGATACTGTCTTCGGGAAAAATAATTTTGGCATTAGCAAAGTCAGGATTAATGTAAGATGTGTATCGAAGGCTTTTAAAGCCATTGCCTTTTGCTGAGATAAAATAATAACCATCATTACTTTCTTTAAAATCGTACACCGAGTCCGTTTTGGAATATAATTTCTTCCAAAGTTTTGCTGGATTTAATAATTCAGCATTGCTTATGTAATAGGCATTTTTGTCAAGTCCGAAACCATTGTTGGGAATAGCGTAAATTCTTTTTAAGCTATTATTTGTATAAATAGATGCGTGGTAAGAATTACTAATCTTCTTTTCAATAGTATTCCTGATGCTGTCATCGATAATGAGTTTATCAGCAGTATAGCTTGTAAAAAGTGCATGGTATTTAACTACTTCTTTTTCTGT
>APMI01007497.1_pt1 | contig 75450 bp, 66 predicted proteins | sample 667938 | NCBI WGS metagenome assembly APMI01 (sample SAMN01084076, study PRJNA167559) | wastewater metagenome | biome: Wastewater | place: Denmark: Ejby Moelle, Odense | collected 2011-11-28 | reverse complement strand
CATTTTAAAACGGGTGAGCAGGCGCCGGTTTTTTTTTGTCATTTTGCCCGAAATAAAAAATATTGTGCAATATTTGACAGTTCAATGATTATCCCAAACACCGCATCAAAGCAATTCTAACCATGGAACTGGCCTTTAACCTTTTGCTTACTATTTTGGTAGAGCTACCCATCATCGCCTTTTTCTTTACAAAACGAAAAAGGAAGTACGCCCTTACCATTGGTTTTTTTGTAAATATCATCACCTGGCCCATTATAAATATCATTCGGATCAATACAGACTGGAACCTCAATTGGGTGGAAGTGGGTGTAGTGATTGTGGAGGGTGTTGCTTATTACCTGTTGCTGGGCCGTCATCTCAAAAGATCGATCATGATCACCATCCTTGCCAACGCCGCCAGCTTTTTCGCCACCAAATACATTCATATCGGCTCTTCTGAGCTGGTACAGCAAAACAACCTTATCAAATAAATAGTAGTATCAATCACGGATTGCGATGGAAACAGGCCTGGTTGACTGCCTGGTGCTGATAAGTCCGCCTTCCTTCGTTTGCCGCAGCAGGGGCCGCTCCCGGTACAGTGTTGCATACAGCGAAAACGCTTTTCCTTTTTGCCTTTGTAACTGCGCCGCAGGGATCGTGATATAATTGCCCTGGTCTGTTGCAAGGTGCGTTAAGTTAAAAGCAGAGTCGGTATTATCTGTCGTCAACTCTATGTAGTCCTTTCCTTCCAAAGCCGGTCCTTCAAAAAAAATATTGACAGAATCAGCTCTCCGGATGGAAGCCGGTACCTGTTCCAGTTGAAAACGGTCTAATGAAAATTCATTTTCGTACCGCTTTTTATCAATATCTGTAAAAACCAGCCGGTGTCTGCCCAGGGAGCGGTCTGCCTGGAGCACAGTTTTGTAAAAGGCACCGGAAAACTCACTGCTGTCAACCTTTATAGTTTCCCCGTCACATTCAAACCGGCTCGGCTCATTCAGCACCAGCGTGGTGCCGTTAACACCGGCGAACCTGAACCAGGCCGTGAGGGTTGCTGTATTGCCGGCTTCATCATATTGCACATCATACTGCTGGTAAACGGTTTGCTGGTTTACATCCCTGCTTTGGCCAATTTCGTTGCTGGCGCAGGAACCTATCATCAATAAAACAGAAACAAACGGTACAATGCGGAAAGATTTGGTTAGGAACATACAGTAGATTTAACAGTTAATACCGGAAATTGAAAAAAGTTAGTTAACGAAAATATAAGATGTGATGCGGACCCGAAAAAGCGTAGCAGGTCCTTAACCCATGCTTCCCAAAATTTTAAACCTCTCACTTTATCGCTACCTTTGCTGCCCTGTCAATTTGGCTACCTGTTTTTTTCAGCACCATATTTGACTGGCAATGTGTTCAAAACCATAAATTACTCATATACCCAACAACACGGAATTTTATGATTGGCTTAATATCAAAACTTTTTGGTGGTAACAAGAGCGAAAAGGATGTGAAAAAGATCATGCCCAGGGTGGCAAAGATCAACGAGTTCTTTGCACAATACCAAACACTCAGCAACGACCAGTTAAGAAATAAAACGCAGGAGTTCCGGGAAAGGATCAAACAGCATCTTGCCAATATTGATGATGAAATAAAAAGCAAACAGGATGCAGCCGAATCTCTTGCAGCGGCAGATATCAACCAGAAAGATGTAATCTACCGTGAAGTAGATGACCTGAAGAAAGCCCGTGACAAACAGATCGAAGAGATCCTCGACCTTTTATTGCCGGAAGCGTTTGCTGTGGTGAAAGAAACTTCCCGCCGTTTTAAAGAGAACGGCAGTCTTGAAAGTACCGCTACCGAACTGGACAGAACCCTGGCGGTAAAAAAAGACCATATCAAAATTGAAGGCGACAAATCTATTTTTAGTAATACCTGGAAAGCAGCCGGTGGTGATGTAACCTGGAACATGGTGCATTATGATGTGCAGCTGATCGGTGGTATGGTATTGCACTCCGGTAAAATTGCCGAGATGGCTACCGGTGAAGGTAAAACGCTGGTAAGTACTTTGCCTGCTTACCTGAATGCACTGGCAGGTGAAGGCGTACACATAGTAACAGTGAACGACTACCTGGCAAGAAGGGATAGTGAATGGAACGGGCCCATTTTTGAATGGCTGGGCATTACCGTTGACTGTATCGACAAGCATGAACCCAATGGTGACGCAAGAAGGGCAGCTTACAATTCAGATATTACCTATGGTACCAATAATGAGTTTGGTTTTGATTACCTCCGTGATAACATGGTACACAACCCCGATGAAATGGTGCAGCGCAAGCATCATTTTGCGATGGTGGATGAGGTAGATAGCGTATTGATCGATGATGCCCGTACACCCCTGATCATCAGTGGACCGGTAGGACACAGCGACAATACCCAACAATTCTTCGACCTGAAACCAAGAATTGAAAAACTGGTGGAAGCACAGAAAAAAGCGGTGAACCAATACCTGATCGACGCAAAGAAAAAGATTGCCGAAGGGAATGATGATCCCAAAGACGGCGGCCTTTCATTGATGAGAGCACACCGCGGTTTGCCAAAGAATGGCGCACTCATTAAATTTTTAAGTGAGCCGGGCATCAGGGTTAAACTCCAAAAAAGCGAAAACTATTACCTGGCCGATCAGCAGAAAGAAATGCCGAAGGTGGACGAAGAATTGTACTTCCACATTGATGAAAAGAACAACCAGGTTGATTTGACCGATAAAGGCATTAACCTCATTACAAGATCGGGAGAAGATCCTGAATTTTTTATTTTACCAGACATCGCTACAAAGCTGGCTGAAATTGATAAAAGCACTTTGGGTACGGATGAGAAATTACACCAGAAAGAAGGCTTGCTAAATGAATACTCTGTTAAGGCTGACCGTATCCATACCGTACAGCAATTGCTGAAAGCGTACACTTTATTTGACAAGGATACAGAGTATGTGGTGATGGATGAGGCGGTAAAAATTGTAGATGAGCAAACAGGCCGTATCCTTGATGGCCGCCGCTACAGCGATGGACTGCACCAGGCCATTGAAGCGAAAGAAAATGTGAAGATCGAAGCCAGCACCCAAACCTATGCTACTGTAACCCTGCAGAACTACTTCCGTATGTACCACAAGCTTTGCGGTATGACGGGTACTGCGGAAACGGAAGCAGCAGAATTGTGGGACATCTACAAACTGGATGTAGTAACCATCCCTACCAACCTGAAAGCGATCCGTAAAGATGAACAGGACCTGGTGTACAAAACCAAGCGGGAGAAATACAAGGCTGTAATTGAAGAGATAGAAAAACTCCGCAATGCCGGACGGCCTTCGCTGGTGGGTACCACTTCGGTGGAGATCAGTGAATTGCTGAGCAGGATGCTGAAGCAGAAAAATATTCCGCACAATGTATTGAATGCAAAACAGCACGCAAAGGAAGCGCAGGTAGTGGCAGAAGCTGGGTTAGCCGGCGCCGTTACCATCGCTACCAACATGGCTGGTCGTGGTACGGATATCAAACTGGGACCGGGTGTTAAAGAAGCCGGTGGTTTGGCCATTGTAGGTACCGAAAGGCATGAAAGCCGCCGTGTAGACAGGCAGTTGCGTGGACGTGCAGGTCGCCAGGGAGACCCCGGTAGCACTCAATTTTTTGTTAGTTTGGAAGATGACCTGATGCGTATGTTTGGTAGCGAAAGAATTGCATCGCTTATGGACAGGATGGGCTACAAAGAAGGAGAAGTGATACAGCACAGCATGATCTCCAAGTCGATCGAAAGAGCGCAGAAAAAAGTAGAAGAAAACAACTTTGGCATCCGTAAGCGTTTGCTCGAATACGATGATGTGATGAACAAGCAACGCAATGTGGTGTATACAAAACGTACCCATGCTTTGTTTGGAGAAAGATTGGCGCTTGATCTTGACAATGCGTTTTACTCCGTGGCAGAAGGCCTCATCAATTCATTCAAAGAGAGCAATGACCACGAAGGCTTTAAGCTGGCAGCCATTATGAACTTTGGTATTGACACTACCATTACACAGGAAGAACTGGATAAAGGCAACCTGCAAAATCTTGCAGAGCGTTTATATGACGAAGCCAAGTCTAATTACAACCGCAAAGTGAGCGGGATAGCAGAACAAACACTGCCCATTATTCAAAACATCCGCAAAGACCAGGGCAACCATATCATCAATGTGGCTGTGCCTTTTACAGATGGAAGAAAAGCGATACAGGCACTGGCCAATATTGACAAGACCATCGAAAGCCAGGGCACCGAATTAATGAATGCACTGGAACGCAGTATTACTTTAGCACTGATCGATGATGCATGGAAAGAGCATTTGAGAGCGATGGACGATCTGCGCCACAGCGTACAAACTGCGGGCTATGAACAAAAAGATCCGCTGGTAATTTACAAGATCGAAGCCTTCAGTGCCTTTAAACAAATGGATGATACGGTAAACAAAGACATCGTAAGTTTCCTTTGTCATGCAGGCATACCCATGGAGCAAACCAATGCAGGCCGCATAAAAGAAGGCAGGGAAGAAAAGACTGATATGAGCAGGATGCGCCAGCGCAAAGAAGAATTTGCAGGCAGTTCCAGCAGCACCGGCGGACCGGAATACATGAGCCAGGAAAATGAATATCATGAACCATCGGCGCCTGTAAAACAGGAACCGGTGAGGGTTGAAAAAGCGCCGGGCAGAAATGACCCCTGCCCCTGCGGAAGCGGCAAAAAGTTTAAGCAGTGCCACGGAAAAGATCTATAATGAACATTTGTTATAAAAAAATAGCCAGCTTTTTTAAAAAAGTTGGCTATTTTTTTAAAAACAGCATGCTACAAAATAAGCTGCTGTGCCATCTGTAAAGATTAACAGCAGTTATCGCTTTTATCAATCGGTTTCAATTAATTTCGGCAAATAAGTAGTAACACTTTCATCCATACCATGCTTTTAAAAATACTAACCGTAGCCGGCCTTGCAACATTTGAAATATATGTTGCTATTCCAACGGGCTTTTTGTTGGGCCTGTCGCCCTGGGTGATTTTTTTTGCAAGTGTTACAGGAGGGTTAGCCGGTGTATTCATAGCAGGTTTTTTGGGCGATAAGATCCGGGCATTTTTTCATAAAAAGAAAGCACCGGGCGAAGCACCCGCAAAGCACCCTATGATCGTGCATCTCTGGAATAAATACGGCATTATCGGGTTGGGATTTTTGGGAACGATGGCCATGGGTGCACCCATCAGTATAGCAGTAGGCGTAGGACTGAATGCCAATCTTAAAAAATTACTTACCTGGTGTTGCATAGCCGTGGTAACACGTTGTGTGTTGTTTACCCTCATTGGTTTTTATGGGGTAAAATTATTTTAAAACAACCTGGGAAATAACCCCGAAATCAAATTATGTTTACAAACGCTCTCGCCTGTTTTCGTCTCGTTGCTTTTTTAGAAGGCTGTTCTTATTTACTGTTCGCTATCACCATGCCTTTAAAATATAAGCTGGGTATTCCTCAGCCAAACTATGTGATCGGGATGATACATGGTTTGCTGTTTGTTTCCTATGTCATCTTATTGATAAAGGTTGCTGTTGAATACAAATGGACGTTCAAAAAAACAGCGCTTGCGTTTATTGCAGCATGGATACCTTTTGGAACTTTTATTGCCAATAAAAAATTATACCCGGCAACCGTTGCTTAACTAAATCTTTCCTGCATGAAAAACTTTTTGTTTACATGCTTTTTTGTCTCATTCGCAGCATCACTTGCTGCCCAGGAGGATGATGCCTGGGTTGACAGGAAAGCGCTGCAGGTTCCGCTGTTACAAACCTACTCCACCGATTCGCTTGCCCGGTACATGCTCGAAAATTTTACCACCGACCGTCAAAAAGTGAGGGCCGTGTATACCTGGATCACCAGCAACGTGGAGTACAGTAAAGACAGTATGTATTATTTCCGGCGTTGGGGTACCGATCCGGAAGAAAAGATGGCTGCTATATTACGCAGGCGAAAAGGTGTTTGTGAAAATTATGCTGCACTGTTTGCCAACCTCGTTTCCAAATGCGGCGTACAGGCGGTGACCATCACCGGCTATACAAAAACCGGTGGTCGTGTAAATCACTCCGGGCATGGTTGGGCTGCCGTATCAGTGGAGGGCGTTTGGCTGCTTTGTGATCCAACCTGGGATGCCGGGCGTACCAACAGTTACCAGTACTTTTTAGTGTCGCCTGCAGAATTTATCAGCACACATATGCCCTTTGATCCTCTCTGGCAATTACTGCAACATCCCATTACCAATCATGAGTTCAGAAGTGGCTACAACCTTTCTAAAAAAGATCAACCCGTTTTTAATTATACAGATTCAATAACGGCTTATCTCCAGGCAGATACATTACAGCAGATGGAAGCCGTTGCAAGAAGAATGAACGCAGCAGGGATGGAAGACGACGACCTGAAAACCTGGTATGCCTACAACCAGATGAAAATAAACATCGTTCACCAGGAAGAGAACATGCAGCTATTTAATGATGCAGTCGCAAACCTTAACCAGGCAAAGAAAGGGTACAATCAACTGGTTCAGTACCGGAACAATAGTTTCATTCCACCCAAAACAGCAGCAGAGATTGATGGCATGTTTGCCGGTATTGAAAAACTGATCCACTCATCTTACCAAAAGATGGAGGCCGTTGGAAAGAAGGCAGAGAATTACCAGTACGATACGGAGGGGCTAAAGGATGAACTTGAGCGCTTATCAATAAAGGTCAAAGACATAAAACAAATCCTGCAGCCGCAGATCAATCACTAACCTAACGGCTCTTTTGAAATCCTACAGCATTAAGAACACGCTGCCATCCTGTAATATCACTTGCATGTGGCAATCAGATCAACCAGCCTGAATAGTTTGTCTTCCATCCTGGTTGCACGACAACTAATATTTCACAATTAAAAATTCCCAGGCAGTGCTTTAGAAAAGCAATCTCAATTCATTTCGATCAACAGGTGCCGGTAAAAAAAATAAACGCAGGGGTTTTATGCAAAAAAACAGTTTGGCGCATCTATAGTATATCGGGCTAACAAAATGGTTGCAGCGTACACTGGAGAATCTCTTGTGCTTTGCAACATCAGGGAGAAGAATCTTTAGTTTCTTGAAATTAAAAACCCTTAGAACTACATAGGGATCATTGCACCCGGGTGAAAACTATTTAAACGTACTAATTAATCAATCCGGAAATACCCTTACATCATTCAACAGGCCGCTATCATACAGCGGCCTGTTTGTGTTTCCCATTGCTTGTTTGCCTACTTTTGCACGCAAACCAACTGTAGGAATGAAAAAGACCATCACCACTTTATTACTGGCAGCATTTGTGATGTCTGTAAAATGTCAAACCCTTGCGCAGGTGAAAAAAGAACTGGAAACCACGCAGGATCCACTGGGATATGTAAAGTTCAAAATGAAAAAACAGTTCAGGATCGATACCATTTCTGTAATGAGCAGCACTTCATTCATGGGCCTGGCAGACAGTATTGCCTACAAAGGAAAAGTGGGCAAAGTGTATGGACCTTTCAAAGGCAATAATATCCTTATAAAAGTTCTGGCGAAAATCCCCAATACCTTTTATCATGTAAGCCATATTCTCATCGACACTTCGGTTTTTAAAAAACACTTTGCAGATTCCCTGGCAGACAAGATCATCAGTGATATCAAATCAGGCAACAGCAGCTTTGAGAATATGGCCGCCACCTACAGTTCCGATCCCGGCTCATTGGCCAAAGGCGGCGACTTAGGTTGGTTTGTACGTGGAGTAATGCTGCCGCAGCTCGACAAAGGCATCGGCACGCATAAAAAAGGCGAACTGTTCAAGGTTTGGACCAGTGCAGGTTTACACGTGGTTACCATTAAAGACAGCCCGAAACAGGATGATGGCTTTGCCTTATTGCTGAGGGTATTTATGAAATAAACGAAGTTGTATAATGATGAACCATCAACCGGGAATGCTAAAAACATCATCCTTCACTATTGACGATTCACTATTGACTATTCACCATTGACTATTCACCATTCACGATTCACCATTCCCCTTTGCCGCTATTGATTCATATCCTTACCGGCCTTTAATTTTTCCATTGCTGTTTCTATTACCAGTTTATTGTTTGGATCGGGTACCTGGGTTAATGCAATGCCGGCATATTTCAACGCTTCTTTGTAATTTCCCTCGCCACTCAATGCTCTTGCCATGCCCATATTCGTAGTAAAAGTGTTGGGATATTTTTTGTAATTGGCCCTGAAAGCTTCGGCTGCTTCTTTCACTTTTTTGGCAGCCATTAGTTGCCTGGCATATCCATGAACCTCGTTCATATTCCCTATTGGCAATGCTTCTTTCATCAATGCATCTGCTTCTGCCTGCCTGTTCAGCAAATTTAAAATCCTCGATTTCACACTGAGGGTCCTAAAACTTTTTTCGCCTACAAATTCAGCCCCGATGGCATAGTCTGCCCACTGCAATGCTTCCTCCAGGTTGGTTTTATGATCAGCACACCAATCGGCCGCCTGTGCCCAGGCTTTTGAATCAAAACCTTTGTCACTCTTCAATTCATTCCTGAATGATTGCAACTGGTTTTTGTCAATATCAGTTTCCACTTTAAAAGCGAATTGCCATTTCTCCCACTGCAACGCAACTACTGCACTATTAGCGGTTTGATCCACAAACTGGTAGGTAAGCCACTCAACAGATTTGTCCTGCGACTGTTGTTTTACCGTCACTTTCAGCGCATCTTCTTTTGCATCATAAAAAAAACTTCCCCATGAAGTACTGTTCTTTGAGAAGATCAGCGTGGATGCTTCTTTGTCTACCGCAATAAAAAAGCCATACCTGCCGGCAGCGAGTGGCTGCCCTTCTATCATTACATCGGTTGAAAATTCAATGGTCGTATTTTCATTGGCACCGGCCCGCCATGGCGCTGCCTTACTGGTGCCAAAACCAAGATCGGTATATCCAAAAGGAACAAGTCCACCCCATATCTTACCTTCTCTTCCTTTTACCCCGGGGCGACTGTAATGAATGGTTACATCTGTAAGACCAATGCGCTCACCCACCATCGCTTTTTTATTTCCACCATCCGGAACGGTTGTTAACTGGGCAAAACAAGGAGACTGCAACAGGCAGACTATTGCGAAAAATGCAGCGAATTTTTTCATATACAAGCAGTTTAGAAAATAAAAATACGTAGTACAAATGCGAATTCAATGTTCATTTGATGAATGGGGAAGGAAGATGGTAAAAGGTTTAGGGTTTAGGGTTTAGGGTTTAGGGTTTAGGGTTTAGGGTTTAGGGTTGAAGGTTGAAGGTTGAAGGTATAGAGCGTTTAGGAGGTTGAGCAAGTTGGATGCTGTCATTTACAAATTCTTCAGATCCCTTTGCATGCGAAGCATTTCACCATACTCCATTTTTTTTGCCAGGGAAGATACGGCCATGGCTATGCGCTTTGTTTTGGTAGCAGCCGTTTTAGCGCTCTCGATCCATTTGCTGTAATAACGCTGGTACGAAAGTGACTTGGTTTTAAAAAATTCCATTGCTGCAGGTTCATCAGCAAGGCATTCCATAAAATCTGCATTGAGCTCATATTCGTTCCTGTCTTCCTGCAATTGTACGGTCAGCATTGCCCCTTTTTTCTTCCCGGTTCCCTTACGCATAGCTGCATTTAAAGGAATGATAAAGTGGCCATTTCCCATCGGGATCAATGCCACCTGGGCAATAGCAAATCCATCTAATTTTCCTTTTACCCGGTAAGATCTTTTACAGCCGGCTTTTATTTGTTCCGCAATGTCAGCCGGCACATCAATATAGGTCCACCCGGTCTTTTCGCCTTTTTTGTCAAATTTTAATATCGTTGTGGTATAGGTAATCATCACAAGGCAAAATAAAAAAAATCCACAAACAAATGTTTGTGGATTTAAAATCAGCAAAGGCACGAATACTAAAAACCTAAACCTATAGTAAAACCTTGCACTGTAGACGGAAAAACGTTCATAAGCGTTGCAGCACCAGTAGTTAAATTAATACTGTACAGCCCGTTGCTGTTACCTGTTTTAAGAATGGCATATCCCACACCACTTGTGCTTCCAATGTCAAAACCGTTGGAGAACTGCACGGTAATGCCCAGGGGTCCTACTTCTACCAGCGTGCCATCATTGGGGGGTATTTGCTTGTATAATTTCTGTGCCCTGCAATCAATGTCATATAATACCGTTGTAGTGGCACCTGCGAAATTGTTTGCATAGGCTGCACCACTGATGCTTGGAGCTCCGGGGTTCAAATCGAGGTCTGTAGCCGCAATGGTACCCGTGATAGGATTCAGCCTGATGTTCTGGTTAACATTGCTAACGACCCTGATCCTGTCAACCGTTGGATTAAAATCAAAACCAAAACCGGTACCTCTTAAAGTGCCAAAACTACCTGCACCCACGATGGTGGCCGCACCGGAAGCTGCATTTAATGTATACAAATTCCCCATTCTTCCGAGCGCATATATCTGGCCATTAAGCGGACGGAAATCAATACCAACAACGGTATCTCCAGCCATTAATCCTGCAATTGCTTTGGTAACCGGGGCATCTGTAGTGGTAGGATCAAAAATCAGTAAGTTAGCCATTGCATCTACAGCATAAGCTACCGGCTTCGTTGGAATAGCGATTCCTTTTACTGCATCCATACCTGCAAAATCTCCCAGCATAGTAGCCATACCGGTAGCCGTATCGATTTGAAACAAAGAAGATCTGCCGCCCACATACATACTTGCCAATGCCACAGCATTATCAGGAGAAATATCAAAACCTGCATCGCCGGTTGGTGCTACACCAAGACTTCCTACTTCCACCAGCGTACCGTTATTGGGTGGTGATTGTTTATACAACTTCTGCGTTGTTACATCAATATCAAACAAGGTAGTTGCGGCTGCCCCTGCTTTACTGTTGGTATAGGCAACGCTGTTGATGGCAGCTCCTGCAACACCATTGATGGCGCCATCCGTAGTAGCAACAGTGCCGGTTTCCGGGTTCAAGCGTAAATTTTGTCCTGTACTGGTAACGATGCGTATACGGTCAACCGTTGGGTTAAAATCAAAACCGGCAATATTGCCACTCAGTGCAGGAGTAAATGCATCTGTACCTACTGCTCTTGTGCTGCCCGTTGCAGTATTGATAATGTACAACCTGCTGCTGCTTCCAAGCCCGTACAACTCACCGGTAGCTGGCCGAAAATCAATACTCAAAATAGATTCACCGGCTTGCAGCCCGGAAATGGAGACGCTTGATATTACTGTTTCTGCAGCATTGGCATTGTACTTTCCCAACTGACCGGATGCCGTGAGTCCGTAAAATACCAGGTCTGGTTTTACCAGCGGCGTTGAAGGCCGGTTAGAATCTTTTTTACAGGCACTGAAAGCAAGTACGGTAGCGGTAGCCAGGGCAATAAGATAGCCGTACCTCATTTGAGTTGAAGTGTGTTTCATAACGAAAAATTTAAATTGAAGATGTTTGTTAATGACTCGTTAATCAAATACGGAGTTTGTTAACGACCGGATTTATTGAATGAAATATTTTGTTATTTTTTTTCCGGGAGGAGAAGCCTGGCGATTTTTTAAATAGCATTAGCGGCTATTTGGCTATTTTTATTTTATGAAACATCTCCTGCAAAGTTTTTTATTCAGCACCTGCCTGTTGTTCTCTGTTAACTTACATGCACAACGCAGCGACCATTATAAAACGATCGATGAGTATGTAAAATCACTGGGCAGTCTTGACACGCTTAACATGGGTACCATCAGCTATATCGTTACAAAAAAGTTTAGTGATAATAGTGATAAGGTAAGGGCCATCTTTGACTGGATAACCGGTAATATCAGCCTTGACTGCAAACTGGTACGAAACGGCGGCAACGAAAAAATGACCTCTGACATGGTGCTGAAAACAAGAAAAACAAATTCCAATGGCTATGCGGCCTTGTTCCAGGATATGTGCAGCGTGGTAAAGATCCGCTGCCTCACCGTAGATGGTTATGTAAAAACAAGCATTGAGCAACTCAATGATGCGCCGGAAGAACTTAATTACACCTGGAACGTGGTGCAACTCGGGCAGAGCCCCGAAAGCTGGTACTATATTGATGTTACTGCCGGCAGTGGCTTTACAGATGAAAAGATGACCGTATTCACAAAGGCCTTTAACGATTATTATTTCTTTGCTGATAAAAACATCTTCAACCTGCAGCATTTCCCCGATAATATGGCCTGGCAGCTTGGCGGCAGCGGATCAAAAAGCGCCAAAGATTTTTTTTCGCAGCCCATTGTAAAAGACCTTGCTTTTGAATTTGGTGTAAGCAGCTTTATGCCGCTGACAGGACTCATAAAGGCAACCACCAAAAAACCGGTTCAGTTCAGTTTTAAAACCAATGGCAATACTAAAATTGACATTGTTTCGTTACAGGTGGGTACTGAGAAGAAAAAGAGACTTAAGACCGTTGATTATACTATCAACGCCGGCACAGTAAGTTTCAGTTACAAATTTGATGAGGAAGAAAGCTACCCCGTAACTGTTTTGATAAATAATAAACCTGTGCTTGGATATTTTGCCGAAATAGTGGAATAAAGCCTCTTTGTTAAAGATTTGTGAAAAATAATTGGAAGCTTTTGCTTAAAGTCAAAAAATAATTTGTAGTTTACAATCACTCTAACAATTAAATCCAACGATTTATGGGCTTGCTAAAAAACTTCCAAAACTGGACCGCTTCACACAATCCAAAATGGTTAGCACTGATAAGAGTGGCGCTTGGTGCGGCTCTTTTATTAAGAGGTGTATCCTTTTTGAACAACCTGGTAAAAATGGAACAATTGATCGATGCCAACAACCTTACTCAATATAAGGATGTGCTGATGAATTCGATTCCATGGATACATATCGGCGGGGGATTTCTCATCATCATAGGCTTATTTACACGCTTTGCCGCATTTGTACAGATCCCGGTTTTGCTGGGTGCAGTACTGTATGTGAATGTAAAGAAAGGTTTTTTTGCTGCCGAAACAGATCTCACACTTTCTATCATATTGTTATTAATGCTGGTAATTTTTGTTGTAGAAGGAAGCGGCCCGCTTTCTCTTGCCAGTTATTTTAAAGAAGCAGAGGAAGAAGAACCCATCGTTGCAGAATAGTCGCTCTTTTTCCTGATCTTGTGGCCCCGGTAACCCCGGGGAGTCTTAAGTATTTTATTTAGCCTGCCCTTATATGGCAGCCTGCTATTTAATTAATACCCGTAAACCGGCAAATAACTTAACTCCCTGCATGGAGGCATAATTGTAAGAGGGATCAAAGGTATAGCCGTATGGGTTAGTATCGCTCCGTGGCTGGCCGGCGATATCAAAATATTTACCTCCGGGTTTATTAAAGGGATCATCAGGATGCAGGAGCGGATTGGAAGGGATAAAGTTCAACAGGTTTTTTACACCAGCATATATTTCGGTTTTACTACCAATGTTTTTTGTAAACTGCAGGTTAAGAATCCCATAAAGCGGCGACCGGGGATCCCTGTAGTCATCCGGCACCACCGGCAAATACATTGGGCCATTGATCCTTCCGGTAACATCGATCATCAACCGCTGTTTTTTTAATAGATAACTGGCCGAAAAAGTGCCTGAAAAGGCCGGCGCAAATAACTGGGGCGTTTTTATTTTTCTGCCTTCCGCAGTTTTATCAACCTGGTACACATCCATCCATGTAAGCCCGGCCATCATTTTAAGACCATTGGTAAAATTTACATCTGCATTTAGGGTAATGCCTTTTGAAATCGCATACCCGTTGAGGTTATCATAGATGATTTTTGTTGCATCCGTGAAATAGTCAGCCACGATTTTGTTACTGAAAAAGGTGTAGAACGCACTAAGGTCAATGTTTATAAAGCCTTTGCTGTGCCTGAAAAAACCACTGTAGCTGGCATTGGCATTCCAAGACTGTTCCGGTTTTAAAGCCGATGCTATTACTACTTCCCTGGCTCCTGTAAGCGCTGCATGGTCTTCGGTAAACAGGTTCACTACCCGGTAACCATTGCCGGTACTCAGGCGCAACGTGCTGTTGCTTCCCGAAGCATATTTAAAGCCCAGCCTTGGTGTAAAGATATTGCCATGTGTTGCATTGCGATCGTAGCGCATGCCAGCCAGCATCACGAGGTTTTTAGCAATTTCCACCTCATCCTGTAAAAAAATACCTGGCAAAAAACTTTTCTCCGGTTTGTTTGCCCCACCCGGGCCTGCTGTGCCGCTGGTATTGTCGTCGTAAAAAGTGTACCTCAGGGGAATACCTGCCAACAGATCGTGGTCCTTTATTTTTTTATTCCAGCGCAGTTGGGCAAAAGCCACCTGCTGCGTGGCAAAATATTTCACCTTTCCATAATAGCTCTCCTGCCGGTGAACATTACCCGATAAGTCAACGAATAGTGCATTGCCAAAGGAGGTAGTGCTTATCAATTCAGCTCTTTTGGTAAGAATGCTTTCTCCGTAAATGCTGTCGCTGCCCCTGAATTCGGGCTGCCATTGCAATTCGCCTCCCCAGCGGTTTTCGTAGATGTAGCGCAGGGCCAGCGAACTGTTGATGCTGCCGGAAACCGGCAGGTTCCATTTATTGAAAACACTTACTCTTTGCTGGAGCGCCAGGTCAGTAAAATTATCCCGGTTAATATCCCGGCGTTGCTGGTAGTTAAAATAATTCACTGCAAACAGGCCCTGCAGCTTCTTTAGTTTGTATGCACTGCTGATATCTGCATTCCATTCGCCGGCCCGTGTTCCGGAAACATCCAGCCGCCATTTTTCGGCAGTGAGCGCATCCCGTGTAATGATATTGATAAGCCCGCCTACTGCCTCGCTGCCATATAAAGTAGAGGCAGGTCCTTTAACGATCTCAATTCTTTTAACCATGCTGTTGGGTATCCCACTCAAACCGTAAACGGTAGCAAGGCTGCTAACGATCGGCATGCCGTCTATCAGTACCATTGTATAAGGGCCTTCCATACCATTGATATGGATATCGCCGGTATTACACACGTTGCAGTTCAATTGAGGCTGAACACCATTTACCATTTGCAGTCCTTCAAAAATATTAGGGGTTGGATTTTTTTTGAAGAACAGGGGCGAATATACCTCCACCAGTATGGGAGAGGCGGTTTTACTCACCGCTTTCATCGTAGCCGAGATAACCACTTCATCATTCATAGCGGTTTTACTGCGAAGTGAAATCAGGAGATCGTTACCATTTTCATAGTTGTTGAAACTGGTATCAAAGCCCTCGTAGCCAACGGCAGATACCAGCAGCCGGATCTTACCATTCAACGGCTGGTCAATAATGAATTTACCAGAAGAATCTGCGATGGTATGCAGTTTTTGGCCAGGCAGTGTAATACTCGCCAGTGGCAATCCTTTACCCTCACTTACAACCGTTCCCGAAAGCACCTGTGCGTCTGCGAGGTTACTGATGCCGGCTATTAAACCAACAAAAACCGGCAGCGATATTCTTACCAATACCTTTTTGAAACTCATTCAGCTTGCTAAATTTAATATTTAGGCAAACCTAATTAATATTTTTATGAAATAAAATAATGATTTTTGTAAAAATGAAGAACATGACCTCCTCTGCAGAAGAGAATTACCTGAAAGCCATTTACAAGCTGCATGAAAAAAGCGGCAACATGGTCACGACTTCGTCACTGGCGGAAATGCTGAAAGTAAGCGCCGCATCGGTAACCGATTTTGTAAAAAAGATTGCTGCTAAAAAACTCGTGACCTATGAAAAATCAAAAGGTGTTAAACTGACTGATAAGGGCCGCCTGATCGCTGTAAATATTATCAGGAAACACAGGTTGTGGGAGGTTTGGCTCGTGAACAAACTCGATTTCAAATGGGATGAGGTACACGAAATTGCAGAACAACTGGAACATATCATTAGTGATGATTTGATCGATCATTTGGATAAACACCTGGGTTACCCCACTACCGATCCGCATGGCGACCTGATCCCCGACTCAAAAGGAAAGTTTGCAAAAAACAACAGTAAACCCCTGCTGGACTGCGTTGCAGGAGACAAAGTAAAATTTATCGGCGTAGCAGAGCATTCCAATAATTTTCTCCAGTATCTCACCAAAAACAATCTTAGCCTGGGTGATGAGATCTTTGTTGAATCTGTAGAAGATTTTGACAATACCTTTTCCGTAAAATTGAATAAGAAAGAGAATAAAGTATTCAGTAAGGAGGTGGTGAAAAACCTGCTGGTAGCGGTAATTGAATAGATGAAAGACCGAAAGAATTATTTGACTACCTGGAATTTTCCGGAGTCAACGATTTTGCCAAACTTGTCCCGTAGCTGGTAAATATAAACGCCCCTGTAAAAACCATCCAGTGAAAGACTGAAGCGCTGGGTAGTTACATTGATCTCACTTACTTTTTTTCCCATAAAGTTGAACAACTGTATGCTGTAGGATTTTTCGTAGCCTGCCGGCAATTCAAAATTGACTGCTGTAGTAGCAGGATTTGGATAAAATTTTACCAGCTTCACAACATCGCCGTAGTTTATTGATTTTAACTGCGCTGCCGCTGTAAAATGAAGTCCAACCAGTAAGATTAATATTGTAGTGATCTTTTTCAGTATTGTAAATATAGCTATTTCTGGTAAAAAAATTACCTGCTTCCTAAAAAACAGAAAAAAACAGGTTTTATTGTGGTCAAACCGGGAAAAACCAATTTTTATTGCAATCCTTTCAGCGTTTCCTGTATTGCATTGAAATCTGGCAAATCGCCCGGTGTTGCACACTCTTCGCTGTACTGGATAATCCCTTCTTTATCAATCACAAATGCGGCCCGTTTGCTTACGCCGTGCATCCCGAAGGCAGGAAAGGTTTCATATAATACATCAAAGGCGGTAGAAGCCACTTTATTAAAATCGCTCAATAAAGGAAAATTAAGTTGCTGTTCTTTCCTGAATTTATCCAATGTAAACAGTGAATCAACAGAAATTCCCAATACCTGTGCATTGCTGTTATTGTAGAGCGCAATATTATCTCTTACATTGCACAATTCAGCAGTACAAACACCTGTAAATGCAAGGGGGAAAAATAGCACGAGCAGGTTTTTTCCTTTATAGTCAGCCAGGTTTACTGCGTTTTTATCACTGTCGAACAAGGTGAGTTCCGGAGCGGTTGAGCCTTTCTTAATTGCCATATCATTTTATTTTTGGATTACAATACCAGTACAAATTAAGTGGTTAATTGTTTTGAATTGCTAAATCTTTACCAGGTTTGTTTTTTTATTGAGGATCATCTTTTCGGGCAATGAGGCCAGCACCTGTTCTTTAAGCACGTCTACCAGTTTTTTCTTCACATAATTGCGGTGTGTAACCAGGCTCACCTCCCGTACCGGGGCTGGACTTTTAAAATGCCTTACCATGTTCTGCTGTTTCACCGTAAAATCCAGTGTTGCCATTTCCGGAAGAATCGTAAGTCCCTTGTTCATCTCCACCATTTTACGGAGTGTTTCGATACTGCCTGATTCGTATTCAAAGTGCCTTTTTTCGTTACTCATTTTCCTGAGTTCGCAGAGGTTCATCACCTGGTTGCGAAAACAATGTCCTTCTTCCAGCAACCACAATTCGCCCAGGTCAATATCATCTGCCAGTACATAATTCTTTTTAAAGGCTGCACTGCTTTTTGAAACGTAGGCCACCATTTCTTCATAAAACAAAGGGTACTCAATAATGCTGTTATCCTGCAGCGGTGTTACCAGGAGGCCAGCATCAATCTTGCCCTGCTTCAGCTTTTCTATGATGTGACCGGTGGTAAGTTCCGTCACCTTTATTTTAATGTCTGGATATTTTTGTAAAAAACTGTGCAGGAACATTGGGAGCAGGTAAGGCGCCAACGTTGGAATAATGCCAACTCTCAATTCTCCCTGCAATAATCCCTGCCTGTCTTTGATGAGCTGTTCCATCATTTTTACTTCATGCACAATCACCCTCGCCTGCACCAGTATCTCTTCCCCGATCTCCGTTGGAATAACAGGCTGTTTGCTGCGATCAAAGATCTTGGTGCCCAGGTCTTCCTCCAGCTTTTGAATCTGCATGCTGAGTGTGGGCTGTGTGATGAAACACTGCTCGGCAGCTACTGAAAAATGCCGGTAGGTGTCTACTGCAATGATGTATTCGAGTTGTGTTATGGTCATGATACAAAAATAGATATTTACGATATGATTATAATAAATATCAATAAAAATTATCAACATGGCAGAGTACATTTGACCAATCAACTAACCAATCACCTTAAAATATACTTGTTATGAGCGACGAACAAAAAAGCAAAAAGCTAACAACTGCTTCCGGAAGACCCTATGCAGAAAATGAGAACAGCATGAGCATTGGCGCCCGTGGGCCGTTGTTGTTACAGGATTATATCCTGCATGAAAAGATGGCTCATTTTAACAGGGAACGCATTCCGGAAAGAGTAGTGCATGCAAAGGGCAGCGGCGCTTTTGGCACCTTCACAGTAACGCATGATATTACCCGTTACACAAAGGCTAAACTCTTCAGCCAAATAGGAAAAGAAACAAAAGTATTACTGCGCTTTAGCACAGTAGGCGGAGAAAAAGGGAGTGCCGATACAGAAAGAGACCCCCGCGGATTTGCCGTAAAATTTTATACGGAAGATGGCAACTGGGACCTGGTTGGTAATAATACACCGGTATTTTTTATCAAGGACCCAAAAAAATTCGGCGACTTTATCCATACACAAAAACGTGATCCCCGTACTAATTGCAAAAGCCCAACGATGATGTGGGATTACTGGAGTTTGAACCCGGAAAGCCTGCACCAGGTATTGATCTTGATGAGCGATCGTGGTACGCCATACGGGTACCGGCACATGAACGGGTACGGCAGCCATACTTTTTCGCTGATCAATGCGGCCAATGAAAGAGTGTGGGTGAAGTTTCATTTTAAAACTGCACAGGGCATCAAAAACTTTGTGAATGATGATGCGGTGGAAATGAAAGGAAAAGATCCTGATTTCGCACAGAGAGACCTGGTAGAAGCCATCGACAAAAAAGACTTCCCGAAATGGAATGTAAAGATCCAGGTGATGACAGATGAGCAGGCCAGCGCCTTCCGTTTTAATCCTTTTGATCTTACCAAGATATGGCCGCATGCCGAATTCCCGTTGATAGATGTTGGCGTGCTTGAATTGAACCAGGTACCGAAGAACTATTTTGCAGAAATTGAACAAAGCGCTTTTGCGCCGGCCCATGTGGTGGATGGAATCGGCTACTCGCCGGATAAAATGCTGCAGGGCAGGTTACTCTCGTACCCCGATGCACACCGATACCGCCTGGGTGGTAACTATGAGCAGATACCTGTAAACCGTTGCCCTTATGCAGTGAACAATTACCAGCGTGACGGAGCAATGGCCATAAATGGTAACGGTGAAGATGCACCTAATTATTTCCCTAACAGTTTTGATGGCATCGTGGCAGATGAAACGTATAAAGAACCTGCCTGGCAATTAGAATCGAGTGTAGCAGATTGGTACGACAGGAATGCTGCGGGAGAAGATGATCATTTTACACAGGCCGGCTTGTTATTCAACAAAGCAATGAATGATTATGACCGTCATAATCTGGTGAGCAATATTGTGGGTGCCATGAGTGGTATCAGCGGCCCCAAAAAAGAGCTTATCATCAACAGGCAACTGTGTCATTTCTTCAGGGCCGATGTAAAATTGGGCATGGCGGTAGCAAAAGGACTGGGAGTAGATGTTGAAACGGTGATGGCAGGCCTTGGAAATGCGCATACTGAAAGAACTTTGGAAACAGCTTAATTCAACCCGCTTTATGTAAAAGCCGCTGCTGTAAAAAGAGCGGCTTTTTTATTACATCTGATGGGGCAATGCATACAGCACATATGTGCTTAACTAATATTCCGGTGGTTGCTGATTTTATTTAATTTGCCACCTATTATTATCCTGATCCGCCACCTTTCTTCCGGTCCGCCCCTGGCGAATACCAAACTGCTTATCAAAATCAATTGCATGAAAAAACTGGCGTTGTTACTTTTTATTGTGTTATCATCTGTTGCAGCCTGTGCACAGATCACGTATATCGGCATCCTTAATCACAATACCGGTACGGGCAGTAATAACCTGTTCAACAATTATGTTTCTGTTGCGCAGCAATGTTTTGTTGACTGGGAAGTATATGCAGACGGCATGACAAATATGGAGGCTTGTGGCTTCAGAAGCGACAGCAGGCTGGTACTGCGGCGCATGGATGGAACAGATCCCAGTTCTGTAGTCGCATCAACCCCTATTATTGTACCGGGCATCTGCGGTGGCAAGAATGGCAACAATGATAAATACTATGCAGATCTTGGCCCCTACATCAACAAGCCCGGGAGGTATTCACTGGAAATACAGGCCGACCTTCCCAATCAAACAAATGCATTTGGCAATGCCAGTACCAAAACAACTTTTAATTATGCCTGTCCTTCTGCTTACTACCTAGCGGGAACGGGTGGCCTAACAGGAAATTACTACACACCCGCTGGTGCATGTGCCGGCGGACCGGGCCTGAGTGACCCGGTTGGCGGTGCTTCTGCAGATTCGCTGGCGGAGATTTTCACTGCCCTTAAATTTTTTACGGTGGGTGAAGTGGGGACCTATCGCCGCATGGTAATTTTTGATGGCAATTTTTATGACCTGGCCGATGGGCGTTTCCAGCCCGGCAATCCTGCAGTTCCCGGAAATCTTGATGGCAGGGGCAATATCCCTGCTGCAGGAATTTGTCCTGTTACAAATGCACCGCAGTTGAGTATTGGCGGCGAGATCAATATTTTCAAAAGAACCGATTGCGGGAATGCTGATGTTACAGGAGGAGCCGTTTTTTACAGGGTTTACAAAGAAGGTAATGTAGCCTCGGCCTTTGATTCTTTTCCTTTGTTATTTAAAGATGACTGTGGCAGCAGTACCAATGGCCCGGAAGGAAATAATTTTCCAACAGGAGGATCTTGCCAGAATACCAACAACATCCTTGACCAGCGCTGGCAAAGCCTTGCAGGTGCTGCCAATATTTTACCGTCATCATTTGCCCTCAGTGATACCGGCCGGTGGAAGATCGATCTTTATACAGAGACCTATATGAAAGATTGTTCCGCTCAACACATGATTGACAAAAGCGGCCTTAATACTACCAGCTTCACGGTAAACAATCCGCTGATAGCCGGCTCACCCTGCAGCGGCGTGATACCAGTATTGCTGTCATCTTTTACTGTTTCCGCAGGCACTTACAGTAACCTGTTGGCCTGGACAGTTGAGGAGGCATCGCAGGTAACAAGATTTGAGATACAGCGGTCATTTGATGGATACAGCTTCAGTAATGACGGTTGGGTTGAATACAATAAAGCCCAATATTCATTCAGGTATAACGATGCCGGCTATCCCGGTAAAACAGTTTTTTACCGGCTCATCATTCATGAACTCAGTGGTAAAAAATATTATTCCACCATTGTAAGGGTAAGTGCGAAAACGGCCGGCATCAAAATAACGGTGCAAGCCTCCGCAGAAAAAGTGGCGTTCCAACTGGAAAATTTCAGCAAAGGAAAGTTCAGAGCTTCAGTGATCAATACAGCAGGAACTGTACTGGCGCAAAAAGATTTCAGCATCAATGCACCCGGCAATTCCAGCGTCACTGTACCAATAAAAAATGCATTGCCGCATGGAATTTATTATTTGCTGGTAAGAGATGAACATGGAACCATCATTTCAAAAAGCAATTATTTTTATGGACATGCCCATTGATACAGTCTGGGTTTTTGTTCAACATACAGAGCAACCGCTGTCCGGCATCATTGAATATCATTGCGGGCAAACACGTAACAGCATTTAATGAATAGTAATGCCCTTTATTTTATCGGCAGGCTGTTTTAACATACCGGCAGCGATGATTACACCCGCAGGGTCAACATGCATGCTTTTGATGGAGGCTTTTTGTTTGAGCAGTAGCTGCAGGCTGTCGTAGATCTTGTACACGGAATCCAGTTTTGTGATATAGATACTACGGCCATGCGTTCCCACTACCAGTTCATTTTCTCTCTCCTGTATCACGAGATCATGCACGGGCACCCGGGGCAGATCGCTCCCCATTGTCATAAATGTTTTGCCCATATCAAAAGATGCGTACAAACCATTATCGCTGCCCACGTAAATCATATTCTCCCTTTTTGCATCTTCCCTCACTACATTGAGTGGCTCAGCCGGAAGGTCTAATCCCAATTGTTTCCACTCAGCGCCATAGTCTTCACTTACGAAGAGGTAAGCTCCAAAATTATCATACCGGTAGCCGTTGAGGGTGGCGTATACCCTTCCTTCTTTGTATCTGGATGGCACTACCCTGCTCACCCACATTTTTGAAAAATCGATCGTTGCTTTTGCTGATTTGGAAGCGGCAGGTTTGATGGTTACTAACGTCCAGGTATAGCCGCCGTCTTTGCTTACCTGGATATTACCATCATCGGTTCCGATATAGATCAACCCAAACTTTAAAGGGGATTCTGTAATGGTAGTTAATGTACCGTAGGGAACCTTTCCCTGTCTTTTACCATTGCTCAGGTCTGCTGATAAAGTAACCAGGTCGGTTGCTTTGTTCAGGCTGCGGTGAAATTTATTACTGCCATAATACAACACATCCTGGTTGTGGCGGCTGAGCCAGATAGGCGTTTGCCAGTTGTACCGTAGTTTAGGTTCGCCAAGGTCATGCATGGGATGTATGAACAATGGATCTCCTCCATCCGTATTGCCCCGGAAATAGTAGCCGAACTGGAAGCCGCTGTAGGCTGTTTTATTATCTCTTGTATCAACCTGTACCTGCATGCCATCGCCATCACCGATGGGCTTCCATTTGTATTCTTCCGGGTCTGTTTCTTTTCTTTCTTCGGCGAATGAAAACCCATTTTCACTGCCACTACCGGTAGAAGCTCCCATCCAGGTGCCATTGTCCTGCAAGCCGCCATACACATTGTAGGGCACTGCATTGTCAACAGCAATATTGTAAAACTGGCCAGCAGGTACGCTGGTGGCTTTGAACCATTTTTTTCCATTGTCGTAGGTGATGTTGCAGCCACCATCGTTGCCTGCGATCCAGTGGCCATCCCGGGCAGGATTGATCCAGCAGCTATGCCAGTCGCCATGCGTATTGTCTTTATCAACAGCTGTAAACGTTTTACCGCCATCGTTACTAACGATAATGCCTGTACCAAAAGTGATCACTTTGTTCACATCTACCGGCGACACATAGATCTTCCCAAAATAGTAGCCATAACTGCTAAACACATCAATGTCTTTTTCATTCACCTTGCGCCAGTGACTGCCGGCATCATCACTGCGGTACACTTCACAACCATAGATGCCGTCATTTTGAAAACCATCATCGGCTACCAGCCAATCGTAGAGGTCCGTAGGTTTTAACTTATCACCGGCAACCAGTTCTTTTAACAGTACCGCAGTGTACTTTTTAGGAAAATCATTTTTTAATAAAAAAGTATCCAGCTTATTATTATCCAGTGTGGCAAATTTTTCTTTGCTGAGATTCTTAAGATCCTTCACTTTGTATTTCGAAATATCCACCTTTTTGGTGGATGTATCCGGCTTGCTGTTAACAGCATTGTTGTCTACCACGGCATACAGGATCTGCGGATTTTTTTGATAAACAGCTACTCCGCACCTGCCCACTTTATCACCGGTTGGGAACCCGCTGCCTGCTGTCGTAATCAGCTTCCAGGTATCGCCGCCATCTGTACTTTTATAGATGCCACTTGTGCTGCCGACCGGGACAAAATCCCAGGCACGCCTCGTACGAAACCAAACGCAGGCATACAACTCACGGGGATCCTGCTGGTTAATATCCATCTCTACCGCCCCTGTATTGTCATCAATGAACAGGGTTTGTTTCCAGGTTTTGCCGCCATCGGTTGTCTTGTACACGCCTCTTTCCTTATTGGCAGAATACAAATGCCCGAGTGCCGCTACCCAGGCAGTGTTTTCATCGGAGGGATGTAAGATGATCTCGCCAATGTGCTGGCTTTCGGGTAAGCCCAAATATTGCCAGGTCTTTCCCTTATCAACAGATTTGTACACCCCGTTGCCGCTGTAACTGCTGCGGCTGCTGTTAACTTCCCCCGTGCCTACCCATATAGTGCCCGATCTCCAGTTAACGGCAATATCTCCAATACTGATCACATCTTCTCTGTCAAACAGCGGATCAAAACTCAACCCATTATTAGCGGTATGCCAGAGCCCACCGCTGGCGTAGGCCACATAAAATTCTGTGGGGTCAGCGGGGTTTACTTCTATGTCTACTACCCTGCCATTCATTTGCGTTGGCCCGATGTTCCTGAAATGGATGTCTTTCAGCAAACTGCCGGCTTCCAGCGATCGTCTTTTTTGCAACCCATTCTTTCGTTCTTCAGCACTGGTAGGCTTTACCTGTGCTGCAGTTGTTAAAAAAAAACCGCTCCAGAGCAGTATCAAAAAAGAAAAACTAAATTTGGAGAAATATTGCATACAGAAATTCTTTAGATATGAAAAGCACGCTATTAAAAATAAGGCAATTGAATTTAATTATGTTGCTGCTGTTCCTGTTTTTGATGAAAGGAACGGCACAATATAAAGACTTTAAATTGTCGCCAAAAGGAGATACTCTGAATATTGTTGATAAGAAAGGCCTCAAGCAGGGCAAATGGGTGAATACGGTAGGCGAAGTGCGGGGAGAGCCGGGCTACGAAGAAGAAGGCTATTACAAAGATGATAAAAAAACCGGTCCCTGGCGCAAATACACGGCCAACGGGGATATTATTGCCATTGAGAATTATGCGTTTGGCGGTAAGTCGGGCGCCCAGCAATATTTTTCTTTTTTTGGCAGCCTGGAAAGAGAAGAAGAATGGCGTGGCTACAATCCTGATGCACCTTATGATACCATTCCTGTTTATGGTACCGGCAACAATGAAGTGATCGATTATAAAATTGTAAAGGCAGAGCAGTACAGTGTGCCGAACGGCGATTGGAAATATTATAACCCCGAAGGACATATTATCCGGATAGAACACTATGACCGTGGACAGTTGCTGAAAGAGGGCGGTGATAAAAAACCAACCACTGTTGCAGCAGATAAAAAACCGGAAGAAAAAACCAAGCCGCAGGAAATACTGGATTACGAAAAAAAATACAGCAAGAAAAAAAGAAAGCAGATGGAAAGAGAGGGGAAGACCTCATTATAACATAACAAAGATGCCGCTGCAAAAAAGCGGCATCTTTGTTAGAGCGCAAATTGCCGGATTGCTTTTACACTTTTGAAATGCCATTCTTGATAGCGAATACCACCAGACCTACCCTGGTACGAAGGCCGGTCTTTTCAAACAGTGCATCCCTGTACGCTTCTACCGTACGTGGACTACAGAACATTTTTTGACCGATCTCTTTATAAGTTAATTCTGTGCAGGCATATTGCAAAAATTCCGTTTCTCTTTCATTCAATTGTACTCCTCCACTGCTTTTTTCTTCTTCTGCAGCAATATTGAGCAATACCTTGCTGGTAGCCCAATCCGGGTAGTAGAAACCTTTATTTACCAGGGAGTCCAATGCTTTTTCCAATTCAACGGGATGCACATTTTTCAGCAGGTAGCCTTTAGCGCCACACTTGATCATTTTTATCAGCGACGGTTCATCATCCTGCATCGAAAGGGCCATTACCAGTATAGCAGGGTGATGCAGTTTGAGCCATTGCGCAGTTTCAAACCCATCCATTACAGGCATCGAAATATCAAGTAATACAATGCGGGGTACATTTTTTTCAACACTTAATTTTTCAATTAGCGCTTTTCCATGTTCTACTTCGTACAATACTTCGTACTGCTTAAAATTGTCAATGATACCGGTAAGTGCTTTGGCAATTAAAATATGATCATCAGCAATGGCGATGGTGTGTTTCATAAATAGATTTAAGCTGTCAACTTTTCTTTATCAATAAATAACTGCATAGAAGTTCCCCGGCCCGGAATACTTTCCATTGAAAAAGCGGCATTGATCAGCGCTGCACGCATTTTCATATTTGCCAGGCCGATGCCGTTCATTTCTATCATACCGTTCCCCATATCAAAGCCATTACCGTTATCTGTTGCAACGATCAACAGGCCGTCTTTGCGTTGCAGCAATTGTATGGTAACAAGTGTGCAGCCGGAGTGTTTTAAACTGTTTTGAAAAAACTCCTGGAGCACTCTAAGCACAATTGTTTTTACAGCAACTGGTGCCGGAATAATTGCTTCCTCACAGGTAAGTGAAGCCCTGCAGTTACCAAGCGTATTAATTTTATCGCATTCTGTTTTTATCAATTCCAGTAACGGCGTTTTCTGCAGGTAAGTATTGGTAAGATTTTTTGAAAGAGCCCTCAACTCTGCCAAAGATTCATTAATGATAATGCCGATGGCCAGTAATTGCTCCCTGATGACAGGATAGCGGTTGCTGTATTCAAGCTGCTGTGTGTACAGGGCAGCCAGTGTGAGTTTTTGCCCAACATTGTCATGAATTTCCCTTCCAATATACTGCATGGTTTGCTCCTGTATCTCCAGTTGGGCAGTGAGTAATTGCTGCGTGTGCTCCTCGAACATTTTTTCTTTTTCCTGCTCATGCATCAACTTTCTTTTACGGAATTGAAAAATAAAAATGACGGCTGCCGATATAAATACCAGTAGTACGAGGTTTGCAATGACTATAAATATTGTTATCTCCGCTTTGCCCATATAAAGCTGATTGTAAATAAAAGATACATCATACAGGCGAGGCCCATGTCAATATACCAGCAGATCATAAACAACTGCGGTTGTTTCAGCAGTGTATTGCGCAATCCTTCAAAAGGCAATGCAGCCACGTAATATAAAAAAAGTCCCAGGCAGATCCAGAATATCCTGTCGGTCTTAAAAAACACGATGTCGTTGCTGTTAATATAACAGTAAAAGAAGACAATGATCGAAAAAAGGATAAGGAGCATGCCCACGCTGAAAGAAAAGGTAGACACCCACAGGGATGTGTCGGGAATTAGAAAACAGTCGGCCAGCCAGCACAGGATATACAGCAATATACCATACAATACCCAAGCCGATTTTGCTTTATCATAGTCAGCGATATTTTTACTCAACAGCCAGTTCAGAAAGATCACCTGCAGTGGACAAAGCAGGTAATTAAACAACATTGGGTTGTACGCATTGAGTACGGGTGTATATGCCAGGTAATAGCCAAGCAGTTCCCCCACCACAATGGCAAGCAGGTAAAATGGCATCCATTTCCAGTAATTTTTCTTTAGTACCGGCATGGCTGCGAACGATGCAGCACAGGCTGTTATCTCTAACGTCATCAATGCTATCCTGAAAAAGGAAATGAGTGCCATTTTATTGTAAGTTTATAAACCGCTCCCGCTTAGTAAGTTCGGAATTTATTTTCGATCATATCTAATACTACTGCTCCATTCAATTCGCCTGCAACGATGCCCCCTACGATGGGCGGCGGCGGAGGAATAAGCGAGCCTTTATTTTTTGCAGAGGTTCTTATATCAGGCGACAACACAAAGGCTGGTTGCCCACTCGTCAATGCTACCATGGAATGAGAAGTCGTATCAAACATAACATTCAATTCTCTCATAACATCCTGCAGCGTTTTAGGTTTACAATTCTCATCCACATAGCGTGGGTCAAAGTCTACATTTAGCTTTGATGCTTCGCTCCAGTATGTAGGTGTAATCACGACGGTATGCAGCCCCTGGTACAACAGCCTGTGATCTTCCTCATCTTTGCTGATAACAGGGTCTGTATCCAAGGGATCCAGTTTATCCCATACCGGCTGCTGTGGATATTCCGCATAATAAAACCGAAGACCCAAAGTTTTTTTATCTGCACATTTTTTATTGCAGACTTCCTGTTCAAGATTCCATATGAATTTCTTAAGGGTGTCTAAGCTGAACCATACACTCCTTGCATCCGTTGGCTTGCCTGCGCCTGCTATCCGGTAGTTATTCCAGTGGTTCGCTTTATAACGGCTGATCATGCTAAAGGCAAGGCCGGCAGGTACACCCTCAAATTCTGATTTGCTGTAATCCTGGCAATGTTCACAGGGTACTGTTTCGGTAGTTGTTGCATCCGGCTCTTTGGGCTGAGGATTACATGCAAAAAAGATAGCGGCAATGATGAATACCACGTTGGTAGCAAGAAGTAATTTTTTCATGTTTGCTGGTTTAAGTTGTGAATATTTAAATATATGATTTAAGCAACAAAGCACCAGATTTTAATGGAAGCCGTTGCCCGCTGTTTACCTGTTTTATTACCGTTAAATGACGGTATTTATTTCAGTTGATCAGCCTGCACAGTTCAGTCGTTTGCCCATTGTTTGCCAGCCCCGGCCGTTGCAGTTTTGTATCGTCAAAAAAATGACATCAAAAGAAACGAACTACAGGGAAGCCGAAAACTGAACAGAGTAGGCGATAAAAAATTAATTATTATGAAAAAAGTATTTATCATTTGCATTGCCATTGCCGGCATTTGTGCAATTGCATTTACCAACAGCAGTTGTAAAAAAGAAACCATCACTGTTACAGAAGCCAACCCCTCCAATGCCCAGCCGATCATCATCTATTTTGGTAAAACATATTCCTTCCGTGGCTGCAAACCCAGTTTGGGTATTTGTGTAGACTGGGGGCGGCCACGTAAAGATTGGGGCGATTACCTGCTGCAGGCGGATGAAGCCAAAGGCGAAGCCTGGGCAGAAAGCGTGGACAATGCAACCAGCAGTGTAAATTATTACTTACCGGAGGTTTCACTGAGCGACTCCATGTACAACAAGATGATACTGCAAAGAAAATTCACTTTCCAGGAAGACACTTATGTACCGGACGACTTAAAAGCAAAACTTTACAAAGATGCAAAAATCACGGATGTACCTGCTGAGATGAAGATACCCGCTGGTGACTATCCTGTGGTTATTGCAGGGGACGTTCCGGCGCCCCAGGCAAAATTCAAAATAAGAATCAGGATATACAGGGAGAGAGACACCATCTACTTTGAGATCAGGGTTTTCAGGTAAAATTTTATCGAAAAAAACAGGGATGCCGAAAACTGAAGAGAGTAGGCCGTAAAAAATAAAATAAATATTATGTGCAAATGTTCTCAATCTACAGAAGCTGCCAAGGTTGATTATCAATATGCAGCCAAGATTGTTTGCGGGAGTATTCAAAAACAATCGAAACAGCAACCATTGCCAATTGGCGAATACAAAACAAAAATAAACATTCACAATCCTTCACGCTGCGACTGTGTTACATTTCGATGGAAAGTTGCCGTTGGCTTTCCTCATTTAGAAACCGGTCCTGTTTCTGATTTTTCTGATGCAACACTTTGTGCAGATGAAGCCCTTGAAATTGACTACACTGATATTAAAAGAAAAGTTAGGGGCGACATGGAGCACATTGAAGGATGGGTTGTTATTGAGAGCCCGATAGAGTTAGATATTGTGGCAGTGTACGGAACTACAGCAACTAAAAATGGAACAGTAAATGCTTTTCATACTGAAAGGGTACAGCCTCGTTGTTTAGCCGTGTGTGACGACTTTCACTTGGATATCAGCACGGGTGTATCTGCATGGCAAGTGAACCAACCTTCGCAAACGAATATTTTTAACACGGCTATTTTAAGTCAGCCCGATCCTGCATGGGCGGGGGCTCAACCAGGTTCGATATGGGTGCGACCTGTTACTGAGGCTGCAGGCGACTACACATACAAGCTTGAATTTAAACTGTGTTCAGGATTTAGAAACCCCAATTTAAATATGAGTTTACTTGCAGATGATTTTATTAAAAGCGTATCGCTGAATGGTAAGCAAATTTTATCATCGCAGTCCCCGGGACCTAACTATAATATTACACCAATCGTATGTTCTGCAACCCAGTTCTTTAAAACAGGTATGAACGTATTATTAATTACAGTTCATAATTCCGGGAAACGAAAAAATCCAACGGGCCTGAACATTCATGGTTTTATGGAAGTAGCTAATGGATTGTGCGCTGGAGAAGCTTACCCTTTGCTTGCATGCCCCGGCATTTGTTACCAGGTATACGACGCCTATTGTACGTTCAACCCTTTTATTGGTTTTGTAATTTACAAGGATGCAAGCCTGCAATCACCGGTATGCAATGGCAGTACAATTGGCACTACAGGCGGATTTAGAAGAATTGAGCAACTAGGTGTTTCGTTAACTGGCTCTATACCACCAGGTACCTATATTGAATACCGGGTTTTTACCCAACACATGACCAGTTCAGGTTGGTCTGCGTGGACTGCAAGTGGGCTCTGCGGTACAACCGGCGCTAACGCACCGATTACAGCAATTGAAATTCGTCTTGTAAACGCACCCGTAAATTGCCACGTAAGATATTCCATCTGGCAGCGGAAGAATCTGGTTATTCCGATGGGTGGCAGCCAGCAATCGATCTATTACTATGATGGAGCTACTGCAGGCGATGCAGCTGGTTCATTTCCCTATCACCGTATTGAAGCAGTCTCAATAGAAATTGTGTAGTGATTGATTCTGTAAACAAAGAGGAGAAGCTTGATTGTTTTCAAGTTTCTCCTCCTTGTTTATTTTAATAGCAGCGAACTATGTTTACTCATTCTCCTCCATATCCTCCTTTACATCTTCCGGGATCTTTACGATCAGTTTGTCGATACGCTGGCCATCCATGTCTACGATCTCAAAAGAAAAACCACGCCAGTCGAAGGTGTCGCCGGTTTTGGGTATGCGTTCCAGTTCGTGCAGTACAAAACCTGCCACGGTATCAAACTGGTGCTCATCTTCATTCATCCATTCTGTTTTTTCAAAATGGCTTAAAAAATCATAAAAGGTGATCTGGGCATCTACTAAATAAGTGCCATCAGCCCTTTCGGTGATCTCGTATTCTTCCTGGCCGCTCTGGGGCACATCTCCTACAATCGCTTCCAGTATATCATTCAACGTGATCATACCCTCCAGCGTTCCATATTCATTTACAATAAAGCAACTGTGAATTTTGGTGGTCTTTATTTTTTCCAGCAACTGGTAGGGTGTATTGTTTTCGGGTACAAAAAGGGCGGGCTTTATCAGTTCAGAGAGTTTCATGGCCTCATCAGCCTTTAATAATTCTTTGATGTAAATGATCCCCTTGATATCATCCACTGTTTTATCACATACCGGGTAAGTGGAATAAATAATATCGCCGGCTTTTTCTATGATGGTGCTTACAGTGTCCTCCACATCAAACCAAACGATCTCTGTACGGTGCGTCATCAACCCGGTGATCTTCCTGTCGCCCAGGTGAAAAACCCTTTCGATGATCTCCTTTTCCTCTTCTTCAATGGTACCATGTTCGCTTCCTTCGGTGATCATTGCCTTGATCTCTTCCTCGGTAACTGCATTATCGCTGGACGGCTTAATATTGAACAGTTTAAAGATGATGCTGCTGATCTTATTCAGCACCCAGATGATGGGATAGGTAATGGCCGATAACACATTCATGGGGCCCGCTACCAGCCTGGCGATCTTTTCTGCCCGTAACATGCCGAGGCGTTTGGGTACCAGTTCGCCGAGGATGATCGACAAAAAAGTGACCAGTACCACGATCAGTACCGTTGAAATAGTATCTGCATACGGTTTCAGCGCATCAAATTGCTCCACGGTGGGCTGCAGGTCTTTGCTGAATTTTTCTCCTGAGTACACACCCGTTAAAATAGAGATAAGGGTAATGCCTATTTGTGCGGTGGATAAGAATTTTTCGGGGTTTTCTGTAAGATCAAGTGCTGCCTTTGCCTTAGAGTCGCCCTTATTGGCCATGCTCTCCAGCCGCCCTTTACGGGCACTTACCAATGCTATTTCGCTCATTACAAAAAGCCCGTTGACGACTATTAACACCAATAAAATGATAATTTCTGCCATGTTTGATGCTAACCTTTACTGTTTAATTTTATAGGCTAACTGTTGCAAATATCCGGATTCTGAGTTAATTAAGTTTTTTGACCAAAAATTGAAGGAGAAAGAGACCGCTTTATTGCAAACCTTTGGCCCTGTTGAATACGGTTGCCGTTGCATATCCAACCAGCAAACCGATCAATGCGCCGCAAAGAATATCAAATGGATAATGGACTCCCACGTATACCTGCGCATAGCAAATGGACGCTGCCCATAAAAAAAACAACGCTGCATATTTACCCATGCTTTTTTTAAATGTAAGAAAGAGGAAGACCGCCATGCCAAAATGATTGGCAGCATGCGAAGAGGTAAAACTGCTGCTCTGCGGAAAAGACAGGCCGGGCAATATCCTCAACCAACCGGCAATCGCCGGTTCATTACAGGGCCGCAGGCGATGAAAGTTTTGCTTGACAAGGTCGCTGCTGATAAAATCAGTAAGCACCGGCGTGCAGGCTGCGGCCAGTACCCACCACCAGCCTGTTTTTTTATAATTGAATAGTACAAACAGGATGAGGAAAAAATAAAAAGGCATCCACATATCAGCATTGCGGAGAAAGGGCATCAGCCAGTCGAAGAAGGGATTGTGCCAGCGGGCATTGATGCACCGCAGTACTGCTTTATCCCATTGCATATTAAATAATGACACCATGCTGTTAAACCCGTTTTGCCCAAAAATAATTAAACTATTTTTGCTGCCGTTATTAAACATTCTACATGCTCCTGATAAAAAAGATGCCCAGGCTGTTGCGGTGGATCAGTTCGGTACTGCTGGTCTTTACAGGCGTAATGACCCTGCTGCGCCTGGTATTCTATTTCAATTACAATACACCCGGCAAACCATTTTCGGGTTCGGCCATGCTGATGGGCCTGCGGTTCGATCTTAAATTCGCCTGTATACTGGCGGTAACCATCCTGGTATTGTGCAGCATTCCCTTTATCAACCCATTTAAAAGAACAATCGCTAAAAAAATATGGAACCTGCTGCTACCAACCATATTCTTTATAATGCTGCTGTTTTATGCCGTTGATTTTTATCATTATGGTTACATACAGCAACGGTTAAACGCTTCTTTTTTAAATTATTTTAACGACGCTGCCATCACCATCAACATGGGTGTACAAACCTACCCGGTGTTTAAAGTATTTTTCCTGATGATCGTTGCAACGATCGTTTTTATCTTCCTGTTCAGGTGGCTGTTGCTGCATTATCAAACGCAGGCGGTGATCGATAAAAGAAAAGGCATTGGCTGGTATGTACTGTTTTTTCTATTGTTTGCCCTGGGCATTTTTGGCAAACTGGGACAATTCAATCTTCGCTGGAGCGACGCCTTTACATTGTCAGACAATTTCAAAGCCAACCTGGCACTCAATCCCTTTCAAAGTTTTTTTAGTTCGCTGCGGTACAGGGATACCAGGCCGGACATCAACAAAGTAAAATCATATTATCCCTTAATGGCGGATTACCTGGGTGTGCAGCAAAAAGACAGCGCCGGGCTTAACTTCGAAAGAACCTACCAATTTGAACCCAACGCCAATAAGCCTAACGTGGTACTCGTGATCTGTGAAAGCTTTTGCATGTTCCGCAGCAGTATGTCGGGCAACCCTTTCAACACAACGCCCTATTTCAATGAGCTGTGCAAACAGGGTATTTTTTTCGACCGCTGTTTTACGCCTGCCTTTCCCACCGCCCGTGGGGTATGGGCCACCGTTACCGGTATACCGGATGTATTGGGCGATAACAACCGTACCGCCAGCCGCAGCCCGGAAGTGGTTAACCAGCAGACCATCATCAACGATCTGGAAGGATACGAAAAATTATATCTTATTGGAGGAGACCCCTCCTGGGCCAATATCAAAGGAATGCTGCTGAATAATATCGACAGTCTCCATTTGTACAGCCAGGGCGATTTTAAGGCACCCAAGGCAGATGTATGGGGCATCGATGACAAAAGCCTGCTGATGGAATCCAACGACATACTGGCGAAGCAACAGCGCCCCTTCTTTGCAGTGATACAAACGGCCGATAACCATGGCCCTTATACGATCCCGGAAAAGGAATTGGCATTTTTCAAAAAGGTGAGCTACCCGAAAGACAGTCTTTTAAAATATGGTTTTGAAAGCAATGAACAGCTGAATGCCTTTCGCTATACCGATTACTGCTTTGAAAAATTTATGGAAGCAGCAAAAAAAGAAAGTTATTTTAACAATACCATTTTTGTTTTTGTGGGCGACCATGGCCTGCCTGGTAATTCAGATGCCATGTATCCCAAAGCATGGAGCAATCTTTCACTCACCCGGGTGCATGTACCCTTGCTTTTTTATGCACCGGCTTTACTGCAGCCCAAAAAAGTTCACGGGATCTGTTCACAGGTAGATATTATGCCTTCCATTGCCACGCTGCTTAAAACCAGTTACCGCAACAACAGCATGGGGCAAAGCCTGTTTGATGAAAGGGTAAAGCATCCGCAATCCGTATTTACGATCGATCATGAGCTGAGAACGATTGGTATGGCAAACAATGATTTTTATTACCTGAAGAATATGAAGACGGGCAGGGTAGATTTTGTATCACTGCTCAATAATGATCCTGTTCCCGTTAATGCCGGCAATGACAGCATCAAAAAGCAATTGGGAATTCTAACAGATGCGTATTACGAAACCTCGAAGTACCTGCTGTATAACAATAAGCGGAAATAAACTATCGCCCTTTTTTTGCGATCATGATCAATCTCGGAGATTTGTTTACATCATAGCCGGTGAAATTATAGTCGCCAAAAACCTCCTGTATCTGCATACCCTGGTAGGCAAACATTTCGGTAAAATCTCCCAATGAAAACTTGGCCACTTTTTCGGTGTAGATGAGTGGTTCTTTCAGCGCTTCATCCTCTACCTGTATCTTTTTATAAAAATGCGTTTCATCAAACCATTTGGTGATGAAATAATTAACGCCTTCAATTTCCTTTTCAAACCGGTGTACGAGATTGTCTTCTGCGTAATGTACATTGAGGTAGTCCATCACAAAAAAACCATTGCCCCGGATGGCCTGTGCAATAGTACGGATGGCATTATCATGTTCCCGCCTTGTTTTAAAATAACCAAAGCTGGTGAAGAAATTAAAAGCGTAGTCGAAATAATTGATACGGAAGGGCAGGCGCATGTCGTGCATAAAAAAATGCAGGTTCTCCCGTTGATGCTGCAGCGCTTCGTTGATGCTGTCTTTGCTCAGGTCAATACCTGTTACATCAAATCCTTTTTCGGCAAGGTGAATGGAATGGCGTCCTTTACCGCAGGCAACATCCAGCATGGTACTACCTGCAGGCGGTTTTAAATGATCGATGAGTTTATCAATAAAAGCTGCCGCTTCTTTTTCATCCCTGTTAAAATAAAGCTGATGATAGTAAGGTGAATTGAACCAGTCTTTAAACCAGGGATGCTGTTCCATTTTTAAACGCTGTTAAAAAAATGTTTTGATGATCAGTACAAACAAACCATAAACCAAAGTCGTTGCAAAAATGCCCTTGGCGGTCTTATCTTTTTGATTGTTGATGTACAGTGTAAAGAGCACCAGGTTCAGCAAAAGAGACAAGCTGAGTGCCACGGTAAGTGTTTTATAACCCGGCTCCAGGTACATGAACTGCAGGGTTTCGCCCAGGCTGAACATTTTAAACTTTACCCATTTAAATACCAGTATGCCCAGTGCAGGTGCCAGCAGCCCCATCAAAAGGCCCATTAAAAAATTATCTTTTTTTAAGAACATTATACTTTCCAGTTTTTTTCCAGTTGTGATTTTAATTTGTAGTTGGTAAGATCAAACTGTACCGGCACCACGCTTACATAATTGTGCTCCAGCGCCCATACATCCGTATCCTTTCCTTTATCGAAGTTGATGAACTCACCGGTAAGCCAGTAATATTTTTTGCCATGCGGATCCTTGCGCTCTTCAAAATCCTCTTCGTACTTGGCATAAGCCTGCCGGCATATTTTAACACCCTTGATCAGTTCCAGCGGACTGGAAGGAATATTCACGTTCAGCAACAAATGCTTGTCGAGCTTTTTTTGCTTCAGCAAACTGGCAACGATCTTTTTTACAAAATGCCGGGCGGGTGCAAAGTCGGCTTCATAACTGTAATCCAGCAACGAAAACCCGATGCTGGGAATACTTTCAATGCTTGCTTCCATGGCAGCACTCATGGTACCACTGTATATAACATTGATAGAATGGTTGGCGCCGTGGTTAATGCCGCTGAGGCAGAGATCAGGTTTGCCGTGTAATATTTTATCAACGGCCAGTTTTACGCAGTCTACCGGGGTACCGCTTGTTTGCCAGGCTTCAATATCGCCGAACATATCCATCTTCGTCATGCGCAGAGGTTGGCCAATGGTAATGGCATGCCCCATACCGCTCTGTGCCTTATCCGGCGCTACTACTACTATTTTGCCCAGCTCTTTTACAGCTTCCACCAGGTTTTTAATACCCGGTGCGGTAATGCCATCATCATTGGTAATAAGGATAGTGGGTTTCTTTTTTGCTTTGGTCATACGCTATTGTCGTTCAGTAACTATTGATTAAAATGGATCATTACAACAGGTTCATCAGAACCAACGGAAGAGAGGCCGCTGTATGGCTTCTCTGAAAGGCCAGGGTATAGATGCCAGTATCAGTACAAATGCCAGCCCGAAGAACAACAGCATGCGCTTGTGCTTACCTGCATCGGTATCCGCTTTTTTAACCGCTACCCTTCCCACATGAACCAGTATCCAGGCCAGCAGCATCATGCTCATGTGCTCCATGGCAAAAAAACGTTCGGCGGGTATTGATTTGTATTGGGCAAAATTTTTCAGTTTATCAAACCAGCCATTGCTGAAATAAAGCACCAGGCCTACCAGCAACTGTATATCACAGAAGATCATAAAAAGCAGGTTGCTCTTGTTATCGCTGGCCGTAAAAATTCTTTTTTTCACGAAGCCGGTAAAAGCGTTCAGTACCGTCATGAGGCCAAAGAGCAGCACAGCCCATCTTAAAATGTTATGAAGTACCAGTACAGTTGTTTGCATACATTGAGTTTTTTACAAAAGTAAGCACTGTAGTTACACAGCGTTCACATTTGGTGAATGTATTGTTTTTATTTTATCCGGCGCTTTCAACAACAGTACAAAGCTGTAATCCGGTTGCGGCTTTGCGTTACTACTCCGGCGCAATGGCATCCGCACCATTCTTCACCGGGGTATCCACTGCAATCCGCCAGCGCCTGTGCAATTGTACATGGCTGTCCATTCCTCTTCTACTCCCGTAGTTGTTAAACCGATTGAATTTTCTTTATCCAATCCCCTTTGATGAACCTCATTTTTACGGTGGTGAAAAAAAATTGCAGAAAAATTTGGATTCACTAAATATTTTAGTATGTTTGTGCTAACCAAATTAGTCTACTATGTCTCAGGCTGGTCAAAATTTGAAATACCTCCGCAAACTCAGGGGATGGACACAGGAAGAATTTGCCATCAAATTAGGTATTAAGCGATCACTCATCGGCGCCTATGAAGAAGAAAGGGCAGATCCCCGGTTAGATGTACTTGAAACCGTGTGTGAGATATTCAAACTCACGCTGGATGAAGTATTGCTGAAAGATGTAAGCAATACCGGTGGCAGTTACCTGGCAAAACGCCGTCAGCAAAAAATGATGATGGCCGAAAGAAATGTGATCCATTTTGTGCCGGTAAAAGCTGCGGCTGGCTACCTGGCCGGCTATGCTGATAGTGAATTCATTGATGAGCTCAATACTTTTACCCTGCCCATGCTCAGTGGCGGCAACTACCGGGCGTTTGAAATTATAGGCGACAGTATGTTGCCAACTCCCAGCGGCAGTATCATTGTAGGCGAAAAGGTAGATGACACAGAAGATGTAAAGAACAACCAGCCTTATATTGTGGTAAGCCGCAATGAAGGGATCGTTTATAAAAGAATTGTAAAGAACAATAAGGTAAAAAGCAAACTTACGCTGGTAAGCGATAATCCGCAATACCAGCCATACCAGGTAAATGCAGAAGATGTGGTTGAACTCTGGCATGCACAAATGGTGTTGAGTAAAGTAAGCCAGCAGCAGCGCTGGGATATGGATTCACTGGCGAGCATGGTCAATAACCTTCAAAACCAGGTGAGTTCGTTAAAAAAGAAAATGAACTAAGAATTATTTTGAATTTTGAGTTTTGTGGTTTGAATTATGAAAAGAGAGTCCAGGAGTTAAGAGTTGTGAATTGAATTGGCTGTTCCTTATCAGGCGGCAGTATGCACTGGATACCTGGGGTGGAAAGGATGGAGTGCCCAGGATAAATTGCCAGGGAAAGCCCACTTATAACTTATTACTTATAACTTATTACTTATAACTCATAACTTATCCTTTCTAACTCAACACTCATAATTACAATCGTGTATAACTTTAAAATAACTACAGCACAGCGTTTCATAATTTCACATTCAGATACATCCACTAAACATTTAAAACACGAGTTATGATCAAGTTACAGGTAATTGGCAATTTGGGTAAAGATTGCATTGTTAAAGAAGTAAATGGCAAAAACGTAATCAATTTCAGCGTAGCGCATACAGAGCGCTTTAAAGATGCACAGGGCAATCAAAAAGAAAGAACTACCTGGGTAGAGTGTGCTTACTGGACAGACCGCACTGCCATCTCCCCTTATCTTACCAAAGGCACCACCGTATATGCTGAAGGTACGCCCGAAGCAGATGCTTATATGAACAAAGATAACCAGGCAGCAGCAACCCTCCGTATGAGGGTGCAAACCATACAATTACTGGGTGGCAGAAATAATGACAACCAGGGAGCGGCTCCTGCCGGCAACAGCAATTATGCCGGTAACAACAATTATGGAGCTGCCAATGCAGCCTCGGCCCCAAGACAGGCGGCACCGGCAGCGATGCCAGAAGCGGCCGATGATCTTCCGTTTTAATTTAGTACAACATTTCAGTTCACAGGCTGCCCCAAAAGGCAGCCTTTTTTAATTGGCAATTTTATTAATTGCGTCTGTATAATTTTCTAAGAAACCTTGGTTCCCGGGGCTGGTTATATGCGCCAGCTTGCAAAGCCAGTACCGTATTTGCTATGGCATGCAACCCGGCCAATAAAGTTATTGTCAGCTTTAAGAAAAGCATGAAAAACAATTTACTCTATTGGGTCTTTTTCCCCATCCTATTAAGTTGCTATAAAGACAAAAACACTCCAACAGCCACAGGCTGTAACATTGAGCATGTTTATGATGACAATGCAAAAAAGCTAACCATTACTGGTGGTGTATGGGGAACAGTCTCGAGTCTTGAAGGAGATTTCATGCCTAAAATTATGGGATCAAAGCCTGAAGGCAGTCATTGCCCTGTGCAGAGAACATTGAAAATATATCAATACAGCCTGTTAAGCGATGGCATAAAGAGTGATCCTTCTTCAATCTTTTTTGATTCATTAAATACCGGGTTTGTAACACAGGTTGAGAGCGATCAAAATGGCTTTTTCCAGGCTGCTATCCCTGCAGGACATTACTCCATTGTGATAGTAGAAAATGGGCAACTGTATGCTACTTTATTGGATGAACACGGAGGCCTCAGCCCAATTACTGTAAGTACAGGAACCGTAAACAGCAATTTGATAATGACATACAAAGCCACGTTCTAAACAGGCTTTACCTGCAATATGTTCAGAGCGCCCGATCGCCGTTTATAGTTTATAAAGCGACCACCAGTTTCGGTATAACAGGTAATCCACAGCTGCGATCTTAAAAGAATAAAAAAATCTGAACCGGAGCAGAAAAGCACGGAATAGGCCGGCGAATAATTTTGCAGCACCTGGTCACATCTAATAGCTGCGAGCCCTGCTGAATGATTTGAAAAAAAACTAACCTGCAGTTGCCCCTTCAAACAACTGGCTCACTATGGCTCTAATAAATTCAGGTATCAGAAATAAATAGCATTTATTTCAGCGGTTTCATAAATTTGATTCCGATGAAACACAGGTTATTCAATACGCTAAATATCAAGGCATCCGAATCAAAGCAGGTTTTCGACCTTTTGTCTGTTCAGTTCTTTATCGGGTTAGCAACAGCCTTTCTCAATATCACTTCTTTTTCTCTTTTTATATACAATTTTCCCGTAACCAAGCTCCCCAATGTATACATCAGCATTGCGATAGCCCTGATTTTGCTCAATTTTATATATGAAAAACTGGAGCACATGCTTTCGCCCATGCGATTGCTTAAGATCATTATTGGTTTCTCGTTGCTGATCATCCTGTTTTTATGGCTTGGTCTTACCTGGGGCAATACGCATGATTTTATTTTTATCTTACTTGTTTCCAATACCATCATTTACATGATCACCGGCTACGCCTTTTGGGGGCTGGTAGCGCTGCTGTTCAATGTAAGAGAAAGCAGGCGGGTTTTTTCCGTTGTAGGTTCCGGCGATATTCCTGCAAAATTCATCGGTTATCTTATTGCGCCCCTCCTTATCCCTCTTATTGGACTCACCAACTTGATATGGCTTGCGATGCTTTCGCTGGTGGCTGCCCTGGTGCTGTTCAATAAAGTGATCAACAAAAAGAGCTGGGACAGCACCCGGAAAAAAATGAGCCATCAGCACCAGCACAATGCTCATTCGCACCATAAGCAGGGATTGGTCACTTTCTTTTTTGAGAACAAACTCATCTTTACCATCTCCCTGTTATCCATACTCAGCTACAATGTTTTCGTTCTTATCGATTACACGTTTGTTTCGCAGGTAAAACTCAAGTTTGAGAACATATCTGATCTTGCCATTTACATTGCCGTATTCTTTGCCATTGGCAGGGCCATCGCCATTGTATTCAAGCTGATCTTCACCAGCCGGTTGATAGAAAAACTGGGCATCATTGCATGTCTTTTTATCACCCCGGTTGCCCTGGCGCTGTTCTGCATCCTGTTCTTTGTATATGAAGGCCACGGCAATTACGATGTTTTTATTTTTGGTATGATGGCCTTGCTCACCGAAGTGTTGCGGTCAACCATGCAGGAACCTGTGTTCTTCATTTTGTTCCAGCCGTTGAAAGAGCAGCTCCGGCTCAAAGGTCACCTGATCGCAAAAGGATATACCCTGCCGCCCTCCCTGATCATTGTAGGCGTTTCTTTGTTTTTCTTTTTACGCTGGGGCGTTTCACTCTCCATCATGTTTACCATTAAGATACTGATCGTAAACCTGCTGGTATGGGCCGGCGTTATCTTCCTCATACAAAAAGCTTACCTGAGTACCCTGCACAGTTCTATCAAAAAAGGCACATTCAGCAGCGATGACAATTATGTGTATGATCAAAAAACCATACAGATATTATTGAACAAAGTAGATACCGGTAAAAATGCCGAAGTGATCTATGCACTTGACCTGCTGAAGAAAGCGGAGTATCCGGGGCTTACGGAATTATTGTACCAGAAAGCGGCCGATGGTTCTGGCGAAACAAAACGGTATGCACTGGAGCAACTGGAGGTTTCCGGAAAACCTGATATTGCAGTGCTGCAACAGTTACTGGCCACTGAAAAGGATGCAGCCATTAAACAAAAGATCGTTTCGGTGATCTGCCGCCATGATACTGCCTACCTCGATGGCATTGCACAGGATATCGCAAGTCTTGAATACGACACCCGTAAAGCTGTTGTGATCAACCTGCTGAACCAGCAGGAATTTCACCACCTGCTCAAAGCCGGTATTGAGATCAGCAATTTGATCAATTCTACCAACCCCGAAGAACGGCAACTTGCGATCAGCATTATTTCAGAGCTAAAGAACATCCAGTTCACCAGGGATATTGGTTTATTGATCAACGACGAGCACAGCGGCGTAAAAAGAAGTGCGGTGATCGCCGCCTGTAAATTGCAGGTACATTCTTTATTACCGCAACTATTAACACTCTGCGATGAGCCGGAGCATAAATACCTTGTGATAAAATCGCTGCAGCAATACGGCGATCAACTGTTCCGGGACATGGAAACCTTACCGGAGCAGACAATTGAGCGGTACAACGCCGAATTCATAAAAATTGCAGCCAACATAAAAGGCGAACACAGCAAGAAATTTTTATTGACGGCTGTAACAGCACTGGGCCAGGAAACCAACAAGATCATCCATGCCCTGTGGGTGCAGAATTACGAACCACTGGAACAATCAGCCAGCGAGCAAATGCATGCACTGCTGCACCGGTACATGAAGATGGGCATCAATAAAATACATGACTACCATACCATCCCTGACTACAGCAATGAAAAAGTGATTGTAAAAAATTCTTTACTGAACGAGATCAAGACCGACCTCGTGGTAGCGCTGAAGATCTGTGCGATGCTGTTCAGGAAAAAACCCATCAACCGGATACTGGAATTGATAGACATTGAACAGCATCTCAAAATATACAATGCCATTGAAATGATCGAACTGGAGCTGCCCAAAAAAATATCCCGGCAACTGATACAATTGTTCGACTTTATACTGGATCCGGATGATAAAAAATCAATCGTAGCACTACAGGAGAACAATACACTTTTTAGTAAAATATACAATAGCGATTCGTTTACCTATAACCCATGGACGAAGTCAATATTGATGTACAGTTCATGGAAAAACAATAAAACAGAAGACCTGGCGATCATAGCACAACCGTATGAAAAACCAGGACACTTCATCATTAATGAAACAAGAAATTTTGTACTTGGCACCAATAATTAACACCGCACATGCTCATCATCGAAAAAATACTACTGCTTAAAAACTCCGACATCTTTAAAGTATGTAAGGAAGTTGACCTGATCGACATTGCCTCCATCTGCATCGAAAATCATTTCGACAAAGGCGTTACCATTTTTAAAAAAGATGACCCGGGCAACTGTATGTATTTTATCCATTCCGGCAAAGTGTCCATCCATGATAAAGAGCACGAACTGGCCGTACTTTCCGCCAATGAAATATTTGGAGAATTGTCGCTGCTGGATTCTGAACCACGTTCTGCAAGCGCCACTACGCTTACCGACTGTATCTTGTTAAAAATAGAACAGGAACTTTTTTATGATGTGATCGCCACCAACCCGGATATATTGAAAGGTATTATGAGAACGCTTTGCAAACGCCTGAGAGAACAGGACAGGATCACGGTGGAAATGAAAAAAACGATCGGTCACTGAGATTATAGAAGCGTTGCGTAGTGCTGCTGCTTTACCGGCTCCCTTAATTGCCGGGAAGTATGTGTATGGTAGCGGTGATTCTTTAAAAAATTCAATTGCATTTTTTCCCAGGCTTCATTGTCTGGTACAATTTTATAATGCAGAAATTCCTGGCGGAGGGTTTCGCCAATGGTAAAAAAATCGTTTCTTCCCAGGTAATCAAGGTCTGCATCACAAATGATCTGCTGCAGCAAGGTGTGTGGCTGCTGCGGTATTTTGGTTGCCATGATCAAATCCTGCACCATCTTATTCTCCTCTTCAGAAAAACACAGGTCCGCTGATTTTTCAAGAAATATCTCACAGCCCTTTTCTTCGTGATGGGCATAGGTTTTTAAAAAACCTGTATCATGAAAAAGGGCTGCAATTTTTAACAGCAAAATCTCTTTTTCAGTAACGCCTTCACTCATGGCAATACGAACGGACTGCTTAATTACATCAACAGTATGCTCCTTGGAATGATAAGTAAGATGGGGGTTAAGTGCATCCAGTTCAGCAAACGCAATCTCTTTCAAAACTTCAAAATCGCTTTCTGTCATTTGAAAAATTTAATCGTATTTTAATACTAATGTATAGATTATCTACTATTTAATCAACAATTATGCAATATTATTAACGGGAAAAACACGGTTGCTGTTGCCCGGATTTTTTGCAAACGCCGCTGACTGCACAAACAAGCTGTTTACTATGATGAGAATAGCTGGCCAAAGGTGCATTAAAAAAAAGAGGCTGTATCAAAAGTTCCCGCTGATTGGTATACCGGACCCGCCGAATGATAACAACCAATGGGAAACAAACCTGTACATAACTGATGAGCCAATGACAGATCTGTTTCTTTCGATACAACCTTCAATTTATTATGCAGTAAAAGCTGTCAGGATGCCTGTTTCACCAACTGCAACTCTGCGTGGATCTTCACTTCCTCACTCACCATTACACCACCGGTTTCCAGCGCTGCATTCCAGTTCAATCCAAAGTCTTTGCGGTTTAGCTTACCGGTAGCGCTGAAGCCTGCCTTTATATTGCCCCATGGGTCTTTTACGATGCCGCCAAACTCAACATCCAGTTTCACAGGATGCACCACACCATGCATGTTAAGATCGCCGGTCAATTCAAAATTACCGTTGCCTGCATCCGCAAAATGCGTAGCATTGAAGGTGATTTTGGGAAAACTGGCCGCATCAAAAAAGTCGGCTGCCTTCAGGTGCTCGTCTCTCTGTTCATTATTGGTGCTGATGGAATCTGTATCTGCTGAAAATTCAACTTTTGCATTGTTGAAGTTATCGCCATCGGTTTCCGCCGTAACGCTAAAGGTTTTAAAACTGCCGGAAACATTGGTAAACATCAGGTGTTTTACTTTAAATCCAATTTCGGAATGAGTTGGGTCTAATGCCCATTTAATAGTTGCCATAATTTGCTTTTTATTTGTTTTACTTTTAATTGATTTGATAACACAAAGTTGCAACATTGGTTTAACCAAAACATTGAACTAAGACAAGAAATTGGTTTAACGGATAATTAGCAAGGAATTACGCCTTAAAAGGAGCAGATTTTCAAAATAGCCTTGTTGCAGATTTTTAGAAGCCGTAAGAACGGGGGACTTGCAGGAAAAGGAAAGCCTTTTTTGGCAGCGCTATCATCAATTCATCGATTATCACTACTTCTTTGACAGCTTTGCCCTCACTTTGCTTAGAAATTCGGGAGATATGCCCAGGAAGGATGCAATATAATGCTGCGGAACCCGCTGTGGGATGGTGGGATAGCGCTTGATAAAATCAAGGTATTTTTCCTGTGCTGATTTGGAAATAGAATTGATGAGCCTGTTTTGGGTTACCGCCAGCCTTCGTTGCACCATCAGGCGAAATACCCGTTCAAACCTGGGGATCCCGGCCAGCAGCATTTCTTTGGTAACCGGGTTAAAGAGTAGTAATTCGCATTCTTCAAGGGTTTCAATAAAAAGATTGCTGGGTTGTTGCTCGTAAAAACTGGCGATGTCACCAATCCACCAGTCTTCAATCGAAAACATGAGTGTTACTTCAAAACCGTTTTCATCAATATAAAAAGTACGCACACAACCTTTGTTGATATAAGCTTCAAAATTGCAGATCTCCCCTTCCTGCAACAGGAATGTCTTTTTGGGATAGTGCTTTACCTGCAACAGTTCATTCATTCGTTCCAGTTCCCGGGCAGAAAAAACTGCACTCCTGCTGACGTTTTTGTTGATGCCATCAAACATAGCTGTAAAATAAACAAACAAAACCGATCCGCCATTTTCTCAGTAAAAAATACCGAATCCTAAACACCCGGGGGATACTGTCAATAAGGATTGCAATTTCAGCCCAGCGGCAGCGATTCCTGTTTCACATTAAAAACAAACGATCTATTTGCTAAATTGCCTCACATGAAGATTTGCCGGCGATACTGTTCATTTTTATTAGTGCTCTGTTGCGCAACTGCAGGTGCACAAATTGCTGACAGTTTCAATTTCAAATGCAGCACCTACACTACAAAAGATGGGCTTGTACATAATTTTACCAGTAAATGCAGGATGGACAGCCGCGGATTTTTATGGATCGCTACACAAAATGGTTTGAGCCGCTTTGATGGTTACCAGTTTGCCAATTTTCAAAACAATATGAGGGATAGCTCGAGCCTTCCCTGGAATGAACTCACAGATATTGCCATTGATGCCGATGACCGCATCTGGCTTGCTTATCGCAGCGGGCTTTGCTACTACGACCAGGCAAAGCATTCATTCATCAAACTACCACAAACTGCCCTCGCTATTTGTTACGACAGTACCAATAACAAGATATGGTTTACCAATGCCAAAGGGCTTTTTTCCATCGATCTAAAAGTGCTGAGGATTGAGCCAAGCCATTTGCAACTAAACTTTCGAAACAATCCTTCTTACATCAGCATTGATTCAAAACAGCGGCTGTGGATCAGTATTGAAAGAAATGGTTATTATGTATATGATATCAAAACAGCCGGCTACCGCTATTACGACAATCATTACTGGCCAAGGAATATTTTTGAAGACGATGAAAAAAATACCTGGATCAATACCTGGCAAAGCGGTTTCCAGTTATTCAGTGAAACAGCAGCAGGCAACAATGCAGGCATTTACCAATTACCCGGCGGCAATGGTACTGATTATATTTACCAGGATGCAACGCAATCATTTCCGCTAACGGGCAGGGATATTATTTGGGTAGCTACCAATACGGCCGGCATTGCCTTGTTTGATAAAAAGCAACAAAGGTTTGTTAAATGGATGCAGTACGACGCCTCTTTAAAATCCGGCATCGCCACCAATTTCAATTCTTCCATTTATACCGACAAAAATGGTATCGTGTGGATATGCAGCTGGAAAGGACTAACAAAGATCAACAAGCAGGAACAGCAGTTTCAATCTGGTGAACTGCCATTTTTAAAATCACTTTCACATTATAATTTGCTCAGCAGTATCATCGATGATCCTTACAATAAAAATTACTGCTGGATCGGCGCGATGGGCAGTGGCATCTGCTATTATGATAAAACGAAAGAAGCCCCGGTAAAATGGTATTATTATAATGTGCCGGAGAAGGTTCCCGGGGAAAATTACAATTGGCAGTGGATCACCAATGGATTAAAAGACCGAAACAATATTCTATGGTACAGTACATACGGAGGGTTGGTTAAAATAGAGCGGGGTAAGGTTTCTAACATTTCGCTCCAATACAATAACAGCCTCGCCTATTCCATTAAAGTAAAACAACTCAGTGATAGTTTTTTATGGGTGTGCACCAGTGCAGGCCTTACCAGGTTTAGTCCGTTTACACACGCTTATGATATTTTCAGAACCACGGATAAAAAGAATGCGCCTGAAGTATTGCTGGAAATTGAAGAATTGAACAATAATGAAATACTCTGCGGATATGAAAGCATCGGACTTTATATTTTCAACAAACAAACCAAACAGTTTAAAAAATTGCCTGTTAAACCGCAGGAGAAGGATGCAAAAGAGTGGATGAATTTTACATCGCTGACAAAAACGGGTCAGTTGGTTGTAGCTGGTTCTCTTTCCGGCCTGGCGGAATATTCGATTGGCAATGGTACCATCACATTTCCCGGTAAGGAACAGGGAATATTTAAAGTGGAACGAAATTCACTGATCACCGATGAACAGCAAAATGTATGGATCTATACATTGAATGGATTGTTCAAATACAATGCAAAAAAAAAGGAGTTTAAAAAATTCACTTCATCAGACGGGATATACGATAATTCCACAGACCCTATTCAGCTATTTGATTACAACGGGAATATTTTCATTGGCTACAGGATGGCCTACACCCGCTTTAATCCTGTACAGGCTGATGTAAACAATACCCTTGTAAAACCATACATCACCGCAGCCAGCATCAATGGCAAAACGGTGATCAATGCGCCACAAAGTATTATTAGCTACACTACCCGGCTTGCCGGCAGTGAAAACAACCTTCAGTTCGAATACACCGCCATCGACTACACCAACAGCGATAAGATAACATTTGAATATGTGCTGGAAGGTTTTGATAAAGCATGGAGCCAGCCCACTGATACAAGAAAAAAAAGTTACACCAACCTGCCGCCAGGCAATTACACTTTCAGGATAAAAGCGTTTAACAGTAACGGTGTTGCAGGAAAAGAGATGGCAGCCTTTTCATTCGGCATCCGGCCTCCATTTTATAAAACGTGGTGGTTTTTATTGTTATGTATATCACTAATCGTGGCCATGCTCTTTAGCTTATACCGGAAGCGGATCAGGCAATTGAAACAAAAACAACTGGAGCAAAACAAGATTCAAAAACTTGAACTGGAAAAATACCGCCAGCAACTGGAATTTGAACAGATCATCAATTTTTTCTCCGGGTCACTGGCCGATAAAAACACACAGGAGGAAGTTATTTGGGATGTGGCCAGAAACCTGATCCATAAACTGGGTTTTGCAAACTGTATGATCTATTTATGGAATGAGGATAAAACGATATTGCTGCAAAAAGCCGGCTATGGCCCCAATGGCTCATTGGAAAATGTGATCAAAGAACCCTTTAACGCATTGCCATGGCAGGGCATTGTTGGCCATGTGGCCGCAACAAAAAAACCGATCATGCTGGGTGATACGTCCAAAGACCCAAGGTACCGGCCAGATGTGCTTACCAGGTTTAGCGAACTCTGCGTACCTGCTTTGTACAATGACGAACTGATCAGTGTGATTGACAGTGAAGATTATGCCAAAGATTATTACACGCCGCAGCACCTGCAAATACTCACTACCATTGCTACATTAATGGCTGCCAGGTTAGTGTCTCTTGAAGCATCAGCAGATATACAGCGCAAAAAGGAAGAACTCAACAAAGCGAATGAAGCAATGGCGCAGCTTGAACTGGCCTCCCTCCGCAGCCAGATGAATCCGCATTTTATTTTCAATTCGTTGAACTCAGTCCAAAAATACATCTGGGAAAACAAGGAAGAAGACGCAGCAGAATACCTGGCAAAATTTGCCCGGCTAATGAGGGCCATTCTTGAAAATTCAAAAAAAGATGGCATCCCTTTAAAAGAAGAAGTGCAGGTGCTGAAAATTTATACAGAGCTGGAACACCGCCGCAGCAATGGCCGCTTTGACTATTCAATCCGGATCGCAGAGGATATTGATATTGATAAAACCATCATTCCTCCAATGCTCTTACAACCCTTTATTGAAAACGCCATCTGGCATGGTCTCAATAAAAAAGCAGGCAAGGGAAATTTATCTATCTCCATATCAGGAAATAAAAACCAGTTGATCTGTATTGTAGATGATGATGGTGTTGGCCGTAGTGCGGATGTGGCTAATACAACCGGCCGGCAATCAATGGGCATTTCCATCACACAGCAACGCATCAACAGGATTTCAGAAATAACAAAACGGCAGGCAACCATTCATATCCACGACAAAATGATCGAAGGAGTGCCTGCAGGAACCACAGTCACGATATCTTTACCATTACAAACAGTATAACATATGCTTACCTGTTATATCGCCGATGATGAACAATATGCAGTAGATGGCCTGGCTGCCATGCTTAAAAAGAAATTTGCACAGCAGGTTGTTATCTGCGGCAGCAGCACCAAGCCATTTACAGCCATTGAAGAAATTGAAGCGCTGGCGCCCGACATTGTTTTTTTAGATGTTGAAATGCCGGAGCTAAGCGGTCTTGATCTGTTAAAACATTTCCCCGAAAGAAAATTCTATGTAATATTTACCACCGCACATGAAAAATATGCTTTGCCGGCGTTGAAAGCTGCTGCAACAGACTACCTGGTAAAACCTTTATCTCCGCAGGATGTATACGATGCTTTACAAAAATGCCTGGCAAGAAAAAAAGAGACCGATCTCAGCATGGCTGCACAAAACAAGATCACGTTGCCGGTATCCCAGGAGCTGGTAGTGATCAATATCAATGACATTATCCGCATTGAAGCACAGAATAATTATTCGCACTTTTATTTCACCAGTCGGCCTAAACTCATCGTAAGTAAAACACTCGGGGAATATGATGCGTTGCTAAGCCCACAGCAGTTTTTTCGTATCCACCAGTCGCACCTCATCAATCTCAACCACATTGAATCGGTACACAGTTCCGATGGCGATTACGCCATACTGGCCGGTGGTCACCGGGTGGAGATCAGCCGCCGTAAAAAAGCAGAGTTTTTACAGGTGCTAAAAAAACGCTGACCAATTCCTCATTAAAAAATACCGGATGCTAATCCAGGCAGCACCAATACTGATCGCTGCTGCCTGGTATTTTTTGCCGCCTGTAATTTTATGCCGGATGCAAAAGGAGATCACCATACAGGCAGAACAGCACAATCATGGAAGCTGGATAAAGATCAATGTTCCTTATCATACTGCTGCCTTGTGTTCAGCCATTTTTGAAAACGAAGGTGGCGAACTGTTAAAAAAAGTAGCGCTGAACGAGGGCAATAATGCCATCGATATCAGCAGTATACAGGGTGGCAGTATCACGGTAAAAGTTGATACCCCGTTTGAAACAATTTTAAAGCAAATCAAAATAAACCATTCATGAAATTGCTATTTACCTTTACCAGTTTATTGCTGGCGGCCTTTACCCAGGCACAAAATATTGGAGCCGGAACTACCACACCCGAAATGAAACTGCATGTAAGCAGCCCTGCAGATACAGCGCTGTTGCTGTTAGACAACAATACATCGCTGGCAGCGAACAGTTCGGTGGGCATGTATTTTAAGAATGGGAATTGGCTAACCGGCGCCATTAAAACAACAGGGATCAGCAACAGTACCGCAAGGCTTGGATTTTATTCTTACGCATCGCAAAACAGGTCACTATTGCTGGAGCGCATGTCAATCGCAGACAATGGCAATATCGGCATCAATAAAATCGATCCGGGTCAAACGCTTGATATTACCGGCACATTCAATGCATTCAATGCCTCCATGAATAATTATACGGCAACTATTGCCAATGTTTCCAGCGGCAAAGGCGCACTCAAATTAAACAGCGGCAATGCTACAGGTTTGTTCACTGGAAACTCCACATTGCTGGTAGAAAATGATACGGTTACAGGCTCAGCAATAAGGGCAATATCCAAATGGAATGCGATCTCCGCAGAATCGTTGTCTGGTTCGGTTTCAACTATGTCAGTAAAAAATTCAGCAGCTACCAATCCTGTTGCAGCAACGTTTTCAGGTAATGTAATCATCGATTCAACAACGGCCCCTAATTCCGGCGTTCTCGTTGTAAAAAAATCCTTTCAGTATTTGGATGGCAACAATGCACGGGAGGGTAAAATACTGGTGTCAGATAACAATGGACTGGCTTCCTGGCAAGACAAGTCAGCCTCTTTTTTACCGCAGGGCTCTACCGGCAGCACGATAAGATACAATGGCAGCAATTGGATCACTAACGCCAATCTTTACAACGATGGCTCCAGGATAGGAATTGGAACAACATCACCCGGTTATACATTGGACATCAATGGCAGAACAAGGATCAGGAATAACGGATTAAGCGCAGGTTTGTGGTTTAATAAATCAGACAATACGGAAGCTGCTTTTATAGGAATGGCAAATGATACGGTAACGGGATTCTGGGGTAATGGAACGGTTGGGGCCTGGAGAATTGGGGTAGATGTAAAAAATGCCCGCTTAGGCATTGGCATCACAGATCCTGCTGCACCGCTGTCATTCGATAATAACGTTGGAGAGAAAATTTCTTTGTGGGGCAATGGAGCCAGCAATCACTACGGCATTGGAATACAAACATCGCTGATGCAATTTTACACCAGCACTCAATCAGCAGATTTTGTATTTGGCAACGGAAGCAGCAATGACTTTTTGGAAAAAGTGCGGATAAAAGGAAATGGTAATGTGGGGATCGGCACCAGTACTCCCGGCGCTAAACTGGAAGTAAACGGCAAGCTGAAAATCACAGATGGCACCCAGGCTGCAAATAGCGTACTTACAAGTGATGCCAATGGACTGGCGAGCTGGAAAATAGCACCGGGAAAGGCGCTCAATTCAATTTTAGCAGCGGATCTTACAATCAACTCCAACACAGCCGTTACCGCAAATTATGTAGATAATATCGCCTATTGCTTTAATGATTTTGGGAGTTTTAATAATGCAGCAAATAGTTTTACAGTACCTGCCGGCGAAGGTGGTACCTACCTCATCCATGTGCAGGTAAGCTGGTTGGCTGTAAACAGCTATACCGGTTCAAAACAAGTGGGAATCACCATTAGAAAAAATGGCACCACGGCGGGGCAATTTAGTGAGAACATATCTTTTGATATACTTGCTTACAAACATCAGCAAATCACCCAAATTATAAAATTAAGCGCAGGCGATGCGGTGTCAATTTACCTCTCACAATTTTCCGGTGTACCACAGGCGGTAAATGGCGGCACGGGCGGCGCAGCGGATAGTTACATGAACATCACCCGTATCAATTAAATCAATTGCAGGCAGGGGTTGAGACAACCCTGTAACCCACGAATTTTATTTTGTGCTACTTTTGAGTACATGGATGATAAAGCAGCATACTACAGCAGCCACAACAAACTTCCTTTTATTGGTAAAGAGGGGCAGGGAAAACTGGAGCAAAGCAGGGTACTTGTGATCGGTGCCGGTGGTTTAGGCTGCCCATGCCTGTTAGCGCTTGCTGGAGCAGGCGTGGGGACAGTGGGCATTGCTGACTTTGACCGTATTTCCATCTCTAACCTGCACCGCCAGCCACTGTACAATTTTGCAGATGCAGGCCAATTAAAAACAACGGTTGCGGCAGCAAGGCTTCAGCAATACAACCCATTTATCAACATCGCATCTCAGAACATATTAGTTGATGAAACCAATATCATTGAGCTCTTGCCTGCATACGATGTGATCGCAGACTGCACTGATAATTTTTCAACCCGTTACCTGGTTAATGATGCCTGTGTGTATTTCAACAAACCGCTTGTTTACGGAGCCATACACCAGGGCGAAGGGCACATTACTGTTTTCAATTACAGGAACTCTCCTACCCTGCGTTGCCTTTTTCCAAAAGACGAAAATGATGGCATTGCCAGTTGTGCAGAGATCGGTGCATACAACATCAGCACCAGTATCATCGGCACGATGATGGCAAACGAAGTGATCAAGATCATTTTGCAGCAGCAGGATGTTCTGGCAGGAAAACTCCGGCAGTTAAATCTACTGGATGGCAGCAGCATCACGGTTGGATATACAACCTCAGCAGAAGGAAGACACAAGAGCCTAAAGCGATTTTCGGGAGAAAAAGTACCCGATGAAATTTCAGCAATCGCTGTGGCAAGAAAGATCGATCAACAGCAGGCATTTTTTTTACTGGATGTACGGGAAGCCGGTGAACATACATCAACAAATATCGGTGGCAGTAATATTCCCTTACAAACACTATTGCAAACAACGCAATTCCCATTTTCTGCAAGCGATGAAATAATTGTGTATTGCCAAAAAGGAAACCGGAGCCGCACGGCAGTGGCATACCTAAAACAAAAAGGCTTTATCAATTCGGTCAGTCTTCAGGGAGGCATTGAAAGGTACCTGACTTTATCAATCCAATAAAATCAAGCACAGAGCGTACCTTAGCCACATGTTACTGGTAAGCCAATTATACATCTATCCCATTAAATCACTTGGAGGAATTGCCCTGCCATCTGTAACCATTACCGACAGGGGATTTGAGCATGACCGCAGGTGGATGCTGGTAGATGGGCAAGGCCGCTTTCTTTCTCAAAGAGAAGTGGCTGCGATGGCTTTGCTGAAAGTTGAATTGACAACAAATGGATTGAACGTTTACCACCAACAAGAAAATTCAGACATTTTACTGATACCGTTTGCGCCATATAACAATCGTTCAGTAACAGTGCAAATCTGGAATTCTTCCTGCGAAGCAATGCTGGTAAGTGCCGAAGCTGACGAATGGTTTTCAAAAAAATTGAATCTTGCCTGCAGGCTGGTGTACATGAATGACGACACCAAAATCATCATTGATGAACGCTACAATATCAATAACAGCATCAACAGCTTTTCTGATGGTTATCCAATACTGATGATCGGCGAAGCATCCCTGGATGATCTTAACAGCAAAACAACCGAAATCATTCCAATCAATCGTTTCAGGCCCAATTTGGTTTTTACCGGTGGTGATGCTTTTGCAGAAAACAGCATGCAAGAATTTGAGATCAACAGGCTAAGGTTTCATGGCGTAAAACCATGTGCAAGGTGTGTTGTTACCACCATCGACCAGTCAATAGCTATTAAAGGAAAAGAACCTCTAAGAACCCTGGCAACCTACAGGAACAGCAACAACAAAATTTATTTTGGAGAGAATGTAATTCCTGCTGACACAGGACAAATTACTATTGGCGACACAATTAATATCTTGCAGCACAAAGAAACTAACTTGTAAAGAAGAGTATTATAATGAGAGACATCACACATAAACAGATCAGCTTACGCACTGCAAAAGCAACCGGTATTTTGTTTTGTTCGCCGGCAACCATCGAACTCATCAGGAACAACCAGCTCCCCAAAGGAAATTTATTTGATGTAGCCAGGGCTGCCGCATTTGTCGGTGCCAAAAGTACACCTCAATTATTACCACATTGCCATCCTGTTAGTATTGACGGAATGGATATCAGTTTTGATTTCTTAGATAAAAAAACACATGAAAACATTTTTGATTCATCTGTGTTTCACCGAACCGGTATTGTAATTACGGGTGAAGCAAAATCGATCGGTCGCACCGGCATTGAAATGGAAATGCTCACCGCCATTTCCGTAGCGGCGCTTGAAATTTACGACATGTTGAAACCGGTGGATAAAGAACTGGAGATCGGTTCGATCAAATTGCTGGAGAAAAAAGGTGGTAAGAGTGACCGTGACAGGTTCATCACTGGTAGACCAGGCTGTGCGATACTGGTATGTTCAGACAGTTGTGCTACCGGTGAACGGGAAGATAAAAGCGGCAGAACCATCCAGGCGATGCTGGAAAGTTTGCAGGTTGAAGTAAAGGCTTACAACATCGTTGATGACAATAAAGAGAGTATCCGGGAACAGCTACAGCAATGGGTGGATGAAGATATCCAATTTATTTTTACTACAGGTGGCACGGGGCTTGGACCAAGAGATGTTACTACGGAAACCGTAAAGGAAATGATCGAAAGAGAAGCGCCGGGCATTACAGAAGCCATGCGGAGTTATGGCCAGATGCGCACTCCACTGGCGATGCTGAGCCGTTCAGTTGCAGGAACAATCGGCAATAGCCTGATCATATCATTACCCGGAAGTACCGGCGGTGTCAAGGAAAGTTTAGAAGCCATATTGCCAGCCATCTTTCATGCAAACAATATGATCAAAGGCGAAGGACACTAATACAATAAGCCAATCGATGGATGTAAGGTTGTGCCAGGCGTTATTACGCAATTCCAAACATTGACAAGAAATATTTCTATAACATGATCTCATTACAGGAAGCAAGGCAGTTGGTATTGGAACAGGCGGGTTCATTTGGCAAAGAAATTATTTTGCTGGAAGATGCGCTGGGCCGTACACTGAACGAACCGTTAATAGCAGACAGGGATTATCCTCCTTTTAACAGGGCTACCATGGATGGCATTGCCATCAACAGCGCCTGTTGGCAGGAAGGAATACGATCCTTCGCATTAGCCGAAACGGTCTTTGCCGGGCAGGCATCCACAAAGCCGATCGCTAATGGTGAATGTTATAAGATCATGACCGGTGCAGCCGTACCATTATCGGCAGATACGGTGATAAGAAAAGAGGACATTGAACCGGAAGAAAACAGGCTTACCGTTACTGTTAGTTCAATCACAGCAGGGCAAAATATTGCAGTCAAAGGTTCAGATATAAAAGCTGGGACATCTATTGTTGATTCGGCAAAACGAATTAAGGCAGGCACCATTACCACACTGGCTTCGCTTGGCTATGCCGAAGTGAAAGTAGCTTCCCTGCCATCTATCGCCATCATTACCACCGGCGATGAAATTGTTCCTGTTGACGCCCCGATCAATGAAGTGCAGATCAGGAACAGCAATGCTTTTTTATTAAAAGCTTTGTTACAGCAATGGCAGATCCGTTCATCTGTTTGTAAGCACCTGAAAGATGACGCTGCTGTTTTACTGGCCGCCGTAAAGCAATTACGCAACCAGGATATTATTATTCTCAGTGGCGCTGTATCAGCCGGTGATGCTGATTTTGTTCCGGAGGTATTGATCAATGCCGGTGCAAAACAAATTTTTCATAAAGTGGCCATTCGCCCCGGCAAACCCATCTGGTTCGGCAAATTTGAAAATGGCCCCGTGGTATTTGCACTACCCGGTAACCCGTTCTCAACCTTTGTAACATTCAAATTATTCATTGAGCCTTTTTTGTGCCAGTGTTTTGGATTGACAGCACCCGAAAATCTACACCTGCCGTTCAGCGGGAACAGGCACAAGAAAACAGATTTGGATGAGTTTTTCCCGGTAAGTTTTTCCGGCAATCCAACAGTTGCCAAAGCTCTTCCTTTTAATACTTCTGGTGATATTACTGCGGTGATGGAAGCCGATGGACTGGCAATGCAGGCCGTTGAACAAACGGAAATAAAAGACGGGGATGTTGTACAAGTGATAACAATTTAAAACAGGAGTATCATGGGTACATTAAAGTGAGAGGACTGCATGAATTATTGTTTTTCTTTCTCTACGATTTCAAATTCCCTTGATACTGTTACACCGCTTTCATCTACCAGTGTGATCACATGTTTGCCAACGGCAGGATTAAGTGCTACCTGGTGAAAATTCTGCGTGGTGCCAACAAAATTATCATCCAGGCTCCAGAATATTTTTGCACTTGCCTTGCGGTGTGCTGCTGAAAAAATCGTTTTCCCTCTTTCCCCATTTATCTCCAGGGGTACATAAATTTTAGCATTCGGTAAAGGATAAATGATGTCGATCATTTTGCCCGCCTCACTAAATTCGCATCCCGGTTTAAACGGCGGCAATACTTTATAGTCGCTGCTTTTTTGCCGGAAATAAAATTCCATGGCAGGTGTTAATACAAACCAGCTTACGTGCTGCATGGAAGAAGGCGTTTCGCAATCCGCAGTAACCCTGTACGTACCGCTGGCATCGAGGTTGATGATGCGGTGGTAGGGACACAAGGGCGATTTTACAGCGCTGGCAGGCATAAACAAAGTATCTATGTCCCGGCAATCCATATTGGCACGAAAGCCACTTTGCCTGCATACAGGTACATAACTGAAATTGTAGACGGGCTTTTGAAACCAGCTAACGGCAGGCAACAAACGAAAAATATCAAACAGCACAGGTGCTGCCGTTTTGATACCTACCAGGTCAGGCCTTCCCTCACCATCCGTATTCCCTACCCATACCGCCACCACATACTTTGGTGTAACGCCCACAGCCCATCCATCCCTGAAACCAAAGCTGGTACCGGTTTTCCAACCGATGGTTTGTGAAGAGGAGAATTGCTGCCACAAACCTTCTTCGCCGGGCCGCATCACTTCCCTCATTGCCTGGAAGGTGAAGTAGATAGAAGTGGCGTCCAGCGGAATAGCTGTATGCGGAGTTTTGACTGCTGATTGTTGAACCAGGTAATTCGGCGGATGAAAATCTTTGGGATTGACCACACCTTTATTGGCTACCTGGTGATTCAATACCCTTGCCATAGAAGCGTACATACCGGCCATATCCCACATGGTAACTTCACAACCTCCCAGCACAAGACTAAGTCCGTAAGTATCTGCATTGCGGGTGAGTGTAGTGATGCCGCATTGCTTCAATGTTTCATAAAAACGCTGGTACTTGTATTGCTGCAATAATTTCACTGCAGGAATGTTTAAACTTCTTGATAAGGCATTGGCAGCAGGCACAGCGCCATCATACCCAAGGTCAAAATTTTTAGGCGCATAATTGCCGATCTGCATGGGTACATCTGCGATCAATGAATTGGGTAAGATCAACCCATCACTCAGCATGGCTGCATACAATACTGGTTTCAATGCACTGCCAGGACTTCGTGGTGCCGCGATCACATCCACATCACTTTCCATCTCCTTGTTTACCCGGTCGCTGATATTGCCTACATAAGCCAGCGCATTGCCCGTTTCTACATCCAGTACCAGCGCACAGGTATTGTTAATGCCGTTGCCTTTTAACACCGACTGGTGCTGGTGAAGAATTGCGGCAACATTTTTTTGCAGGTTGGCATCAATGGTAGTAATGATTTTTGTAGCGGGAGCAATCTTGCCGTTCTCCTGCTTAAACCGTTGAAACAGGTGTGTGGCATTCTGTGGCAGCGGCAATGGTACACCGGGTAGTGGCTCCAGCTTTGCCAGCTCACAATCATCTTTGCCAATTTTTTTTTCGCTTTGTAATTTATCGAGCAACGAATTTCGCTTTCGTAACAATGCATCCCGGTTCTTTCCCGGGTGAACGAGGGAGGGTGCATTCGGCAGCACTGCGAGGGTAGCCATCTGCCCCCAGCTCAGCCTGTCGGGACTGGTACCATAATATCGCCAGGCCGCAGCATCGAGGCCAACGACGTTTCCGCCAAAAGGTGCATTGCTGGCGTATAGCGCCAATATTTTCTTTTTTGAATACCTGCATTCAAGGCGCATAGCCAGGATGCTTTCTTTCAGCTTATTCCAAATCGTGCGGTTACTATTTCTTTCTGACAACCTGATCACCTGCATGGAAATGGTGCTGCCGCCCTGTGTACTTCCCCTCCCGGCAATGTTTTTTTTCACGGCTCGTACAAATGCAACGGGATCTACACCGGGATGGTAAAAAAAACGTTTGTCCTCAAACGTGGTGATGCAATCAATAAATTTTGGCGGCACTTCTTCATTGAAAGGAAAACGCCATTGTCCATCTGCAGCAATGGTAGCATTGAGCAGTTCACCATTCCTGTCTTCCAGGATATAACTGGTAGGTGTATTAAATAACGTGCGGGGAAGAGAGCAATAGAACCAAATTAGTAACATTGCCAGCACCAATAATTTTATTTTGGTTTTGCGGCGAAGCGAATTTATTTTTTTTGATATGTAGAGCAAGATCCTTTTCAAACAAGTATACATTGACTGGAAAAAAGATGCACAATGAAATATAAGATGAAGTGAGTGACACACCGATGATGCCATGAAAACAAACCGCTGGTAACACAAAAAATTTTTCGATGTCAGCAACTATAGAAAAGCAACCGCCGGCAGGGCTGAAAGCCGCTGCCGGGATTGCGTATCATTATTGACTCACCACCTCCACCCATTTACCATTTACTCCTGCCGTGATGCTGTTATCATACATGGCCGAAGCAAAAGTGCCGGGTAAAAAGTAACGGCCAAGATAGGAGGCGTTCAACTGCACATAATAAGTAAGCGTTTCGCCCTGTCCAATATCAAAATAGGTGTAGATCCTGTCATCCCGGATATCCTGGTAAGTAGCATAGGAAGATTTGAATGCCCCTTCACCACCTGTCATCCTCGCATTCAATATTTCCCATCCGCTGGGGAAGATCTGGTTCAGCGCCATCTCGGTATACCTGCCGCGGCTGCCCGTATTCCTGATCACTACCTTTGCAATAAAATCACTGCCCTGTGCAAGTTTGGTTACATCCAGTGCGGAGCTATCCTGCGACAGGTAACTAACGTTCATGGTTAGCACCGCAGGATTGTTCACCACATTAAGACTATCACCACTCAGTGGCTGCCCCTGTGTTATCAACCGCACATACAACACATTGCTGCCATTGTTTTTGATCATCACATTACTACTGCCTTTTTGCAGCAGTACCGGCAACTGCCGGATATAACTGGCTGAATTGATATCGGCCTGTTTTCCGCCGATAACGGCTTTGGCTACGATCTTGCTTCCCGACGGATTTTTACCGCAATATTTTGCGATCGCAATCAATGAATAAGCAGTGGTTTGGGTGCTGTACCAATTATCCTGCGACAGTTTACCAGCTATTGTGGTGAGCATCTGAGCGGCCTGTGTTCGCCTGCCAAGCAGGGTTAGGGTTTCAAAAACCATAGCCTCATCTCTCAGGTCGGAGCCATAAGTGAAGCCGGGGTTTGTTCTGAAGGCAAAACTGGTAGGCAGGCCGCTGATCAATTCCAGCGCTGTATTTTCCTGCCCTGCCAACTTGTATGCGGCGGCCAGGCGCCATTTGGCTTCCGGTGATAAATATTTAAATTCTTTCAACCGGTTCATGGCACCCAGTTCGGGGGCTTTGGCTAACGCCAACGTATAAAGCCTGTAAGCCTGGTTAAGATCAGCCCCGTAAAAATTAGTACTATTTACCACCCAACTACTGGCTCTGCTCCGCTGAAAATTTTTCCATTGCTGCAGCATGTTATCGCTTACAAAATAGCCGTTGGCCTGTGCTTCCAGTAAAAAATGCCCGGCATAATTGCTGCCCCAATCATCACTTTGAGACAAACCAGGCCAGTAACTGAAGCCACCCTCGGGGCGCTGGAACACTGCCAGTCTTGCAACACCGGCTTTTACATTCCTGTCTACCTGTGCCTTTTTATAATCATCTAAATCCATAAGTTGATTCAACACCAACTGCGGAAAAACAGCGGAGGTAGTTTGTTCGATACAGCCATGCGGATATTGCACCAGGTAATCCAGCCGCTTCTGCAGGTTCATGGCCGGCACGCTGGATATTTCCACCACAGCCGTACTAGAAGAAGGAGCACCGATCGCCGATGCCGTAACATTCCATTGCTGCCCGGCATTCAATACCATTTCGCTCACGCTCGTTACCTGGGGATTAGGATTACGGATATCCAGCTCTATTTCGTAAGCTGCTTTTTCTGACCCGCTGCTGGCAACCAATTTCACTTTGCCAATGCCGGTGTTGGGCCTCACCCGTACATCAAAATAAGCCATCTGTTCCCCGGGCTGTGCAAAACTGATGTTTTGCGAAGTGCTACCAACTACTTCAAGAAAAGGATTGGATTGCAGCGAGCGACTCACATTGCGGATATTATTCTCCATCGCAAAAACCGTAACCGGCAACTTGATGGTTTGACCCGGGCCCAGTACCCTTGGCATGGTTGCCAGCAGCATCAATGGTTTTTTAACGGCCACATTTTTTTCTGCAAATCCGTAACTGCCCTTGTGGGCTGCCACTACCATCGCCCGTACCGAGCCAATGTAGGCAGGCAGCGTGAAGGATTTCTTTTGCGTTTCTCCTTTATCCAAATGAAATGGGCCGAGGTAGGTTACGACCGGTTTAAAACGGTTGGCTTTTTTTTCTTTTACCGGTCCGCCTTCAGCATCACCACCAATCGTCAATATCCTTTCCAATCCACCGCTCCAGGCGCCAATAACATAGTCGAACATATCAAAGCTTTTTACGCCCAGGGCTTCCCTTGCATAAAAGGCGCTGTGCGGATCAGGTGTTTTAAACCTGGTAAGGTCAAGCAATCCTTCATCAACGATGGCAACCGAATAGGTCATTTCTTTTCCCTGTTGCTCACTCACGGTGAAGCTTACCTGCTGTTCGGGCCGGATAGAAGATGGAATATTCAGCACAGGCTTGAGCACCGTGTTCTTGTCTTCGATAAAGAGGGGGATGCTGCCATACATTCTTATCGGCAGGTCGTTGAGTGTTTGCGCATGCGGCTGCAGCAAGCTTACCGTAGCATAGATATTGGGAGCCATGCCTTCCTCTGCATTGAATTTCACCTGTGTTTGTCCCTGCTCTGTCGGTTGCCAGAACGTTTTGATCACTTTACTTCCGCTTTCTAAACTCACCAGCACTTTACCGCCTTTGCTGCTGGGAATATTCAGTACCACTTCATCACCAACATTGTATTTTTCCTTATTGCTGCTGAAAGAAAGCATGGTAGCAGCACTCTGGTCGTCATTGCCTGAACGGCTCTGCCAGCCCGGCTCGTCTATGTAAAAGACAGCTCCCGTTGTGTGGCCACTCTTTACATCTTTTACGAGCACCAGGTATCGACCCCATTCATTGGCTGAAGTATTGAATTGCCACTGTCCCCTGCCGTTAGTAAGAGTTACTGTTTCTTCTTTGATGAGTTTGTTGTACTCATTTTGAGTAAAATTGCTCAGGTTATCGCCGTTATCATCCCACCACCAGCGCCACTGGATGCGGTAGAACTGCACCTGCACCTGGCTGCTGCCTCCAATCGCATTGCCTTTTGCATCCACATCTGCCAGTTGAACGGTATGGGTTTTACCTGCCAGCAAATAATCAAAGGGCTTTTCGCCTGCAGGCAATTTCAAGCCGGCATAACTTGCATACGGACTGTAAGGAAGGGTTACGTTATCAATACTGAAAGCGCCACCCGGTTCAAATACTTTTATCAGCAGGTTGGCGTTGAGCATGCCCGGCGCAGCTTCGTCTGTTTCAAAAGCCGGCTTTAACGATGCATTGCCATCTGCATCAAGCGTACCTTCAAACATTGTTTTTTGCTGGGTGGAATAATCGGCCGTTGGGTTGTCAAAAACATAACCGGCAAATTTGGCAAAGCTGGTTTGCTTTGCATACAACGATGCATCAATCTTTGCTTTTAAGTTTTTGCCTGCGGCACCAAATAACCATTTGGCATTGAGCGTACCGGCAGTAGTGCCTCCTGTACCAAGCAATGGATCAGCACCAAAATCTACATTGATCTTTAAACGGTTTGGCATTACCGTTTCTACTTTAATGCGTTTTTCAAAGGCAGCACCACCGCATTTTACTTTTACCAGCCAGTTGCCCGTTGGCGCTGCTGCATCGGTGTTGGTTTTAAACAGGTAAAAACCATCCTCCGCATCACTTTCGATGATGTGTTTATACAGTTGCCCCTGCGGAGTAAACAAACTGAATTCAACCGGGTGGTCTTTGGGTAATTTGCCTTCCCTGTCTTCGATAATACAGTTTATGAACATCGTATCTCCTGGTCGCCACACTCCCCGTTCGCCAAAGATGAAACCTTTGATGCCATTCTTTACTTCTTCCCCGCTGACATCAAAACGGCTTAGGGCCAACGCATTGCCATCATCCAGTTTAAGATAACCTCTTTCGGTGCCTTTTTTGGCCACCAGCAGGTAAGGTTTTCTTTTTAATTCAATATCTGCAAAACCATCGCCGCCGCTTTTTCCCTTGTTCACGATCATTTGCTGGTAATCCAGCACTTCCAGTTCCACATCCTGCATCGGCTCTGTCGTAAGGATATTACTAACGGCAACCATTAGCCGGTTATTATTTCCCCGCTTTGCGGTGAGGCCAATATTACTGGCAAGTATATTCCTGGTTGCCCAGCGGTCTTTGTTGTAATAAGATTTGCTGGCAGGATCATCCCTCTTTTCCCAATTATAACCATAAGGATAATAAGTGTCGTACCTCCTCCAGAACTCATCGTCGTCATCCACCCCGCTTTCAGATGATTCATCGCCATAGCCACCATAATACCCATCTTCTTCATCCTCACCCTGGTTGTCCTTTTGCGCTGTATCAACTTTGGAATACAAACTGTATTGCGGCCTGAACCCGATCGTAACCCGGTAAATGGCGCCCTGTTCTGTTTTTAGAAATTTATCGATGTCGAGTGAAAAGCGCTGGCGTTTGTGCAGGTCAAGCGTTTTGTCATCATCCAGCCGCAATGTTTTTTCTACTATCGGCCTGGCCACCCTCCGCAGCGAATTGTTTCCATCGAGGCTGTTGTCCTGCAAAAACCTCGGCACATTGTTCTCATAGATTTTGATGATGCTGATATCTACTGCATTCAGGTTGATGGCTTCAAAGGGCAATACCAGCCGGCCGCTGTTGGGTAGAATATTTCCTTTGCCATGAATTTTTACAGACGGATTTTTATTCTCGAAATTGATGTTGGCGGTAAATCCCTGTTCCAAAACACTGCCCCAGGTATTTTTGATACCGCTGTTAATGTTCACCGTATAATTGCCATCCAGTTTTCCATCTGCAAATACTTTTACCTCGCTTCCGTTGATGGTATAAGAGATATCGCTTTTATTGCTGACAGATACCAGGCCGGTAAGGTCCTGGCCGATTGCAATGGGATCGCTGAACTGCACGGATGCATATTGCTGTGCTTCGTTAACGGCCACCACATTCAGCACTTTGAATTCGCCGGCAGCCGGTATCTCCACCAGGTTTTCGCCAGTTACCTCCATGCCCATTTCCTTGCCATTCCAGGTGATCAGTAATTTGCCTGCGTTGGCACCCCTCTCTATTCCTTCAATCGTGTAAAGATGAGAACGGGCAGCATCATTGTGTTGCCAGCTTACTTTGAGCGCTTTTCCGTTTTGCGTTGCGGTAAGCAATTTTTCTATCGACTTGCCTTCCTCCAGGTCGGCCGTTTCAAGTTCACCGCCCAGGAACATCCTGTTCTTTGCTGTGGCGCTTCTGAGGCCTGCGTCTTTTACCACGAAAGACGGCTTAATAGTTTTTACATTAAAACGAAACTCTTTGAATTTAGATTCTGCAACGGCGGTTACCTTTCCAAGGTTGAAACTCACTTCATACAACTGGTCTGCTTTTAAATTTTCAGTGGGTTTAAATTCAACCGTGGTAGCATCGATCCAAACCGTTTTACCTTTTACTGAAGGAGAAAGATCAAACAATTTTTCTTTCACTTCTTCACCGATGGTATGTACGGTGTTGCTGCTGCCGGCGAGTTGTACCCTGATGGCCGCAGTTTTAGAAACAGTACCGGTGGTGTAGGCATCAATGTAGCGGCTAAAAGCGGGATCTACCTCGATCCATTGGTTGCGTTTACAGGAAAAAAGAAAAGTGGCTGCTGTAATAAGCAGCAGCAGCCTGAAAAAAGTTGCACTGAACTTTTCAGGACGTTTGGCAGCATCGGCTTCCATGTGTGGTTGTTGATTTGATTTGTTCAGTAAAACCAGGACGGCTTTACTGTAGCTTTTTTTTGGCTGCATAAATGTTGTACTATTTTTTGATATCAACAAAAAGGGACGTAAATAAATTTTTGTTAAAGCACTTCCAGTCTTGAAAACAGCAGGCGCTAAAATCGACAGCCTGATATTGGTTTGAAAATAAATTTCTTCATGAAGAAACATGTTTTTATTTGTCGATTTTTTTTGCAATATTTACAATACCAAGGCAGGGAGCCAATTATGCTCCACCTTCCTGCTCACCTCGGCCCACCTTACTGCTGCAATGAACGACCATTGCGCAGGATCAATTTAAAACTTGTACCAATATGATAAAAGCAATCCTACACGGGGATATTGCCTGCAGCAGTGGCGTCAACGGTAACGGGTGTACGCTACCGCATCTTTTATCAAGCTTTTTTTCAAAGTTTCCGGGCTTTCCGGGAACAGCCATTTCAATACCAAATCATCATTTCATCCATTCAATTTAATTTTATGCCATCCACTACCACCATCACTACCGGCGGAAAAAAATGTACGCCCTTTCTCATTCGTGTTATGGTATTCAGTCCTGAATCAGGGTATAAGTTTACCATCGAAATTCAAAAAGCCTGCAGTTCGCAGAATGAACCCATCTGGAAATTGTTGTTTGACCTGTATAAAAAGATCGATGGAGACTTCCAGGAAGTAGTGAGCGTTGAGTTTGTTGCCGGTGATCCAAACGACATTGACAAGATCGCAGCGATCACTGATGAAGGCATGAAACGGCCGCAGGTTCGTGCTTTTAGAGACAATGTATTCCCACTGGTGAAACCCTTTGGCGACAGTGGTTCTAAACCCAATGCAGACGAAAAGAAAAAAATTGATAAGGCAGTTAAGACGGCCATCAATGCATAACAACGCTGCCTGCGGCAATTCATCAGAGTACTCATTTTAAAAGTCCGGCAATGCGTATGGCTTCGTTGGGATTTACTTTTTACAAATGGATGCGCCGGTTATTGGTGCTGATGCCATTTGTATTTTCACGTGCAGGTGCCCAGAATAAAACAGCGTGCAATGCTATTACGGCAGACATGAGGTTAATGGTGCGTTCCGTAAAGATCAATGCCCGCTGGATCTCCAAAGAACTGCAGCAGCAGGCAGAGCAGGTTGCAGGACTTGGGAAAATTTACGATCCAATCAATATAAGCGCTGCACAAAACCTGGTGGAAGAAGCCTGCAGGAAGAACGAGGGCCAGTTTGAATTTCAGTTGTTGCAGGGTTCCACTTCGGTACTGGTAGTGAGGTCTGATGCCTGCATCATCACCGACAGTGCAGGAAAGCAGGAAGTAGCAGTCAGCATCAGTCCATTTTACCTCCGCATCGACCTGTTTAAACTTGGCAATAACATCCTCCCGGTTCCAAGAAGTTCCAAGCCCTCTTTTTACACACAGGTTCCTGCTGTTATCCGGGCTACCGCACCATTTGCAAGCCTGTACAACGACAGGCGCTATGGCACCAGCATAGGCCTTTCTACCGCTACCGATCTTTTACATCTCCCGGGAAGGCAGGAAAAAAAAAGAAATACCAAATCGATGCAGACCAATCTTGGTTTCACCGGCAAAAAATCTTTATCCAATTCCTTTTATCATATCGGGGGAACACTGGAATTGAATCACCCGCTTTACACCGACAGCAGCATTGGCTGGAATGTGGGAGTGCAGTTTGAAAATGGTTTGTCGCCGATAGGAAATGTATCCGGCAAATACATTTACTGGAATTTAAATGCTGCAGTACAGGGAAATAGTAAATCAACACTGCTCAGTAAATATGTGATCGGAACGAATTTTACTTTTTCAAAAAACAGCAGTATCAACGTTCAAAACAGTGATCCATATAATGAGAACAGGATCGGGCTTTTTGCATTGGCAGATGGCAGGCAGGGAAAAAGTTTTACGAGGTTGGGTTGTTGGTTCGCAGCTGCAATGCCGGGCAATAATTCCAGCCTGCACAATTACCAGCAATTGGTAACCCGGATCGGCAACTCCGTGTTCCTGGGTTCCGGCCATAACAGCGTGCTGGTTGAAACCATTGCAGGCGCTGGCTATACCTGGGGTACGGCACCGGGATACAACCAGTTTTTTGCCGGCAATACACAGCAGCGGTTTCTCTATGATCCTGTTATCAGCCTGCGCAATCAAACCATGCAGAGTGGTCCCCTGTTAAGGAGTATCGGAGAAAAAGAAGGTGGGTTAGCAACAGGCAATACCAGCCAGGCGATGGACGGAGGCTCTTTCTGGCACCTGAACCTGAATTTTTCCATCCCGGTAAAAAGCTGGGCCAGGCCTTTGATACCTGACATCGTTATTTCTGAAACGCCCAGGGTAACCACTTTGAGAACGGCTTTAAAAGCACAGTCAGAAACAGCAAAGAATTTTATTTACGATGATCTGGTGAACAACCATGATTATCCTGACAATGATGAAACAGATAAGGTAGCTGCCGCAATTGTAGACAAAGACATACGGCCTGCGATCAATTATCTTGCCGACAGGGCAAATGTATATGCCATTAAACCACTGCTGCTGTTTGATGTATGCCGCATCAACGACCGGTTACTACCCGGGAAAACCTTTACTGCGGCAGGCCTTGGCCTCCAGTTAACAGTAGTGATCGCAAGGCTTGAACTTGGCTATATGCGTACCCTTTCGCCTGCTGACTATAAAACATCCGGCAATTTTTTTATTCACTTCGTACTACAAAATTTTTATTGATGCTGACGTCACTGTGCTGACGAAGATCATCGGGTTGCCGTAAAACTTTTATTAGTTTTATATAACGATTGTAATAATCAGGTGGCGCATTTCTTGTACAAACGGTATAAAATATTATTATGAAAAACATACCGGCATGCAATGGCATGATTGCCTGCGTTAGTTTTATTTTTTCCACACTGTTGATTGCCTGCGGTGCTGCCCGGCAGGCAACGATCCCCATTACAGCACAAACGATCAACCAGGCCGTAGACAGCAATCTATGGCAATTTACTCCCACGCAGGCGATGCCACAGTACGGTCAATCCAGGCAGGTGAACGGTAATTATTCAGTAATGGTAAATGGAGGCCGGCTTACGGTGTACCTTCCCTATTACGGGCAGGCGTATGGAGGCGCTGATGTGATCTCGGGGCGTGGACCGCTGGATTTTAGTGCTGTAGATTTCAGTATTGATAAAAAAGAAACAACGCCAAAACAGTGGATCCTTACCGTAAAACCGGTTAATAACCCTGAAGTACAAACCATGAACTTTATTTTGTACAGCAACGGTACTGCACGGCTTGATATTAGTATGAGGAACAGGTCGGCGATCAGCTACAACGGCACCATTGAAGGATTAAAACGGCCCTGATACAATAACTAAAACAACCCGTTTATTGTGAGGCGGAATCATTGATAACCGGAACTTAACCTGCCGCTTATTTTAATGACTGTATCTTTGAACATGATTTCTATTGTACTCTGGTGGGTAGTTGGTCCCGGCCAACTGGATGAAGAGCAGCGTCACTCAAACCTCTATTACAAAACCAGGCTCACTACAACATTTTTAAAATGGCTTATTGTTTCGATTCCTGCAGATATCCTGCTAACCTTTGTTCTATTTCACATTTGAGATCATAATTGCTTCCTTTTTAAGTGGGGAAGTTTTTAAAAATTGTAGAAAAAAATGCAGGTTATTTCCCGGCTAACATCAACGCATATAGCTGAAAATATATGGCATATTTTTTTCAGTAATTATGTGCCGGTATCTGAATTAACACATGCTGGTTGCAACCAGCTTCTTTATGCAAACAACAAATTCCTTTTACACAGCGCCTCCTTTTGTGAAAAAGGAAATAACGGAAGGTTTCCTTGCAGGAAATAAAAAATCGTTCAGCGCACTATACGATGCCTACTCCTCCACCATTTTCAAATTAATATTGCTGAAGGTAAAAGATATACAGGCATCCGAAAAAATACTGGAACTCACTTTTGTAGAAGCCTGGAATCGCCGGCACGAATACAGGACCTGGGAAAAAGAGTTCGTGGCATGGCTTTATTATATAAGCCGTGGATTTTTGCCGGCGTAAACTGTATCTCACAGGGCAAGGCTACCTTTCCATCTCACATGCTAAAAGAAAAATTACCCCGGTATATCATGGCCCTGCTGTATGTAGTTGCAGGCAGTTTGCATTTTCTACGTTCTGCAATGTATATTGGAATTATGCCATCTTACTTGCCATATCCATTAACATTGGTGTACATAAGTGGCCTTGCGGAGATCATATTTGGCCTGTTATTGCTAAACAGGAAAACAAAAAAAATTGCGGCATGGGGTATCATGGTCTTACTGGTGGCGGTATTTCCTGCGAACATACAAATGCTGCTAAATTATTCCCGTGATCAGCACCAGCTTTTATGGATCGCTGTTCTTCGTTTACCCCTGCAGGTTATACTCATTTGGTGGGCATGGCACTATGCAAAAAAATAGCGCATCATATAGCCGTTAAACTTTGTTTTGCTCTAACGCTTCGCTTATTAGAGTTTCGCTTTGCAATAACCATTCAGGCAGCGCTTTCCCGATGATCTTCCAGTTGCCCTCCATCTTTTCCATGCGGAAAATATATCGGTTACTTTGCTCATCATTGGTATCTGTATCGTAGTTGGAATCTGAACGTTTTCGAAAATTAAACTCCCGCTGTCTTCCGTTGATCTTAATCAGGATAGTAAATGCAATATTTGTAGCAGTCATATAGATAGGCTTAAATTGATCAGGACAAAGCTAAGCAAAAATGAAATGGCAACCTGCAGTTCTTTGCAGGCAACACGAATATGATATTATTGTTATAAAGGAAATTGTTTTTTCAACTCTTCCAATGCGACTGCAGTATTTTTTACCCGTCTTTTGTTAAAACATAAGCGTGCTTTTCCTATTGCATTCAGGGCATTGATACCAGCAAGGCCCTGTACCATCCATTTGCGGTTTTGCCTGTTTCGCCGGTGCCAGTTATGTGTCGTAATTTTCTTTTGATTGAAGATATACCAATGCGGCAGGCGTATAAAATGATAACTGTGCGGATAATCAGTAATGCCGGCAGCCCAATTGTACAATGGCTGCAACTCATCACCAGTGGCAGGATCCAATACCATATATACCATTTCGCCATTGTATTTTACAGGCAGCAAGGGCGCTACATGATAATTCCAGTTCTTCCGAAGACCGCCTACATGATCCTTTAAAAAAAGGCCACTGAACACCCAGGCTTTATAATGTGGTATACTCCACTCCTCCAGCAACACACAAATAGCATCGGCCCTTGCCTCACATCCATTGTGCTGTTTTTTCCAGTTGAACAACGGATGGTTTTTAAAAAACAGGAACAACATTTCTGCATCCTCCTTATTTATAATATCACCCGGTTCCGTGAGCTCGGTAAGTGTGTGGTCAAATAAAGTGGGCAACAGTGCTGCTGTCATAGAGCGGAAGATAGTTGATAAAAAGTAAAGCGATAAGAATGCCGGGAATAATCCTGATTCACTAAACTAAAAAATAGACACAATTGTATTATTATAATGATACTTCGGCGATCTTGTTCAATAAAGCCATCCCGGGGATTGGCAATTTAAAGGATAAATGTTCTATTTTTATAGTCAATGAAGTACCTCAGCCAACCCGCCTTTGATTCTTTTTCATTATTTGAGATGACGCCCGATCTTGTATGCATAGCAGGAAAGGATGGATTCTTTACCAGGGTGAATAAGGCAGTCATCAAAACTTTAGGTTACACAAAAAAACAACTACTTTCCCGCCCTATCCACAGTTTTATGCATCCCGATGACAGGGAACAAACCCTCGCCCGCAGAACGGAATTGCTAAACGGCAAACAACTTACCAATTTTCAAAACCGGTATGTGGCAAAAAATGGCAAGATCATCTGGCTGCAATGGACCTCCGTATATATTCCTGATAAAGAAATTGTTTTTGCCATTGCAAAAGACATAACCGTAAGTAAACAGAATGAACTGGCGATTGAAGAAAAATATTTGAAATTTAAAAAACTGGCCACCGGTTTCAAGCAAAAAATAGAAAAGGACAGGAAATATTTTGGTGTTGAATTGCAGGAGCAACTGGCACAATTGGCTGTGGTGATTAAAATGAGTGTTGCTTCCATCAGCACTACCCTGCCGGATGCTGAGGGTTTATTAAAAGAAAAGATCGATCATGCCATGGTGGTTTCGGGCCTGCTGATCACCACCATCAAAAGAATTACACTAAACATCGGCCCCTATGTGCTGGACAACCTGGGCTTGCAGGAAACCCTGCAATGGTTTTGCAAAGAGTTCAGTATACTCTACAATAAACCGTGCCAGTTCAAAAGCAAATTCGATGAAGATGAACTTACACAGGAAATGAAGATTGATTTTTTCAGGATCTGCCAGGAATCATTGAGCAATGTCATCCGCCATGCTGATGCTTCTTCTGTAAAAGTTTCCATTGTAAAAAAAGGAACAGCAGTCGTGCTTTCGATTGCAGACAATGGTAAAGGTTTCCTGCTAAAAGACCGGCCAAAAACTCAGGGGCTCATCACCATGCAGCAACTGGCAACCTCCATCGATGCAACATTTTCCGTAAAAAGCAAACCCGGCAAAGGCACTACCGTGAGCGTTGCGGTGGAAAGCCAGCAGTAAAGGCTGCTGTCATCCTGTATAAATTTTCAAACTTTATCAGCCTGCACGGGGCATCGCTCATTGGATTGTTTATATTTACTACTCATTTTATCTGCTGTATGACCAGGAAATTTAAACGCTCTGCACTATGCTGTTTCCTAAGCCTGCTTTTTTTTAGCAGGGCATTCGCCTGGGGACCGGAAGGCCATGCCATAGCGGCAAGGCTGGCGATGCGCTTTGTAAAAGAAGATGTTAGAAATAATATCCTGGCCCTGCTTGGAAATATGAAGATAGACACTGCCGCCAACTGGATGGACATCATGCGGTCCAATGCAGATTATGATTTTATGCGAACCTGGCATTATATCGATTTTGCCAAAGAACAACCCTATGTGGCAGACAATAGTGAGAACATAGTGAACAGGCTGCTGATCACCTACAACGAACTCAGTCATAAAAACACGCTTTGTACAGAACAGGTAAGAACAGATTTGATGGTGCTGCTTCATTTAATGGGCGACCTGCATATGCCACTGCATACCGGGTATGACGATGACCTCGGCGGCAATAAAAGGATCGTACAATATGATACATTAAAAACTCATAACCTGCATACATTCTGGGATGAAGACATCATACGGCTTGCCCATATTACCGATGAAACATGCCTTGAGCACTACAACAGCAAAGATGCAGACACATTAACAGCGATCGATTTTGCAGCATGGATGAAAGACAGCAGGAGCCTGCTTGGTGATGCGTATGACTTTACAGGTTTTACACTCGACAAAGCCTACCTGCAAAAGAATAAGATCTCGGTTGAAAAACAATTGTTGAAAGCAGGACTTCGCCTGGCTTTTATACTGAATAAACTTTTTTATACGCCTGCTCCCCTGGCAAATTTTAAAGAAATAACTGCCCGGTATAAGAACGGGATCGATATTAAAGATGCCGGTAAAAACATTGGTAAAAAGGTAACACTTTGCGCCAGGGTTGTAGGAATGAAAGCATCTGCCGGCATCACCCAAATTTCCCTGGATGAAAAATTCCCCAACAGCCCTTTAACGGTCATCATTTTTGGCAAGAATTATTCAAAATTCCCTCCGCTTGAAGATTGGTTAAAAGATAAGAACATTTGTGTGCAGGGCGTGATCACCTTGTACAAAGACAAACCTCAAATTGTGGTAGAATCCCCTGAAGATATTACGGTACTGTAAAACAGGAAGCAGGAAAGTTGCAGGAAAGGCATAAAAAAAGGGCTCAATAGAAATTGTGCCCGTTAGTAAAATCCAATATCCTTTGAAAAACCTGCTGAAGGATCAACAAAATACAGTCCAGCTTTTTTCCAGTATAAAAATTTCTTTTTGTGGGTATTTGTGTGGAATAGTAGTCCACAAGCTGGGTAAATATTTCCTTTCCCGGTTGTGTAAACATCCTAGTAGTTATCAATTAAGAAAGCTGACTGGAAACTACTGTTGCCCCATTGCGATAAGTTTCACGGTATAATTTGCAGTGTACACTGCATCATGCGGATTGTGTACATACAGGGTAGCGCCGGTATTGTTTACTGCTGCTACGCTCATCAACAGGCCAGCCCATCCTTCCACACTGCCGGTTATGATGTTACCAACATAAGCGTCAACGTTACCATTAAAAGATTCTGGCCAGGTAATGGTAAAAGTTTTTGTTTCACCGGCGGTAAAAGAGGCTGCAACTGTAACCGTTGTGCTAAGTTTTTTTAACTGTGTATTGTCTGCACTGCGGATGATGCCCTTATCATTCTGCACCAGCAGATCGCCACTGAATACCACATTGCCGGCAACAGCCAGTTTTTCCGAAGGCTCCAGTACGCCGATTCCGGTATTACCATTTTGCAATATTGTTAGTGCATTGCTTCTCGCCGCAGGCGAAACACCATTACCAACCTGGAAGATGCGGTTGGCAGATTGTGGAAGCACATCGCTGCCCGTATGCGTGGTATCATTGTATAAGCCGGCTACAAAACTGCCGCAAGACCAGGTGCTGTTCTGCAAGCCTGTAGCCATCGAGGACCTGCCCTGTGCAATATTCCTGCTGCCAATGGCCGCGGCAAAATCACCAAGCGCCATACTGCCATCACCCATTGCCAGTGAAGATTCCCCACTTGCCTTTGCAAGATTGCCGGTCGCAAAACTATATACACCAAGCGCTTCACTCTGGTAGCCAAACGCTATGGTGCCGCTTTGTGCAGCAATATTTCCATAACCTATTGCTGCAGCCCAGTTGCCGGAAGCCTGGTTGCCCTGCCCCGATGCAAAAGTATAATTCCCGATAAGCGTTTCATCCAGCTCATTACCGAATACCAGGCCCGTACGAAATGCACCTTTGTTGGCCTGCCACAACATATATCGGCCAAAATCCGGTGGCGTAAAAACAGGTGTTTCGGAAGACACCAGCCCGGGGGCAAAAAAAAGTACGTGGCCTTCTTCCACATCCAGTCTTGTTACAGGATCGGTGGTGCCGATGCCTACATTTTGAGCGGATAGTATTGCAGGCAACAGCAGAACGATTGCAAAATTTAATACACGTTTCATGATCACAATTTTTTGTAAAGGTATCCTAGAGAAATAAAGTTTTTGAAAAAAATTACCGGTAAATACATGATGATGAAGAAGATTGAAAAAGCTGCAGGAAAAATCATCACTTTAAAAATATTACCAGTGCACCTGCCAGCGTAAGCAGGATCACCACTTTCCGGTATTGCTGATCTTTGATGTGCTTTACTATTTTTAAACCTGACCAAAATCCCAGGGCAAGTGCAGGCAACAGCCACAGATCTGTTTGCAAACTTGCAGCAGTAATATTTTTCCAGAAAAAAACCTGGAAAGGAAGTTTGAACAAATTGATCACCAAAAATACCCAGGCAGCCGTACCTATAAAATCATTCTTGGGCATCCGCATGGCCAAAAAATAAAGGTTCGCAAACGCACCTGCAAGATTTCCAAGCATGGTGGTAAAGCCGGCTGCGATACCGGTGGAGGCCGCAAACAAGGGACTGGAAGGCACATTGGTAGATTTACGAAATTCCATTGCCAGGATGATCAACACGGTTAGCACAATGATCATCGCCATTATCTTCCTGAATACTACTTCGTTCATGTCCTTGCCAGCATACACACCAATCAGAATACCAGCAGCCATCCAGGGGATCAGTTTATAAAAATGCTTCCATTGCGCATGGCGGTTATAGTAAACTACTGCAGCAATGTCTGCTGCGCACAACAGGGGTAATACAATACCGGTAGATGCTTTGCCACCAAACACAAGCGCCATGATGGTAACATTGAGCATGTCGATGCCTTTAAGGCCGGCTTTTGCCAGGCCAACTACAAATGCCCCGGTAAATATCAGCACTAATTGTAATGCAGAAAGATTGGCCAGTATCTCCATGTATCATTGAATGAATGCGGAAGATACAGTAAAGTGCTGCGATACAAAAAACTGGATATTCTTATCCTTCAGTCTTCGCCATGGATATTCACAGCAACGCCCTTGTTAAGCATAGCATTATTTGCTGATTTATAAACGAACAGATAGATGATTGAACAGATAACGATGCAGCATATAGTTGCATCTATTCATAAGTTGTTTTATTCAAGTGTAATGGATCAAAAATACCAGGAGCCTGTAATTTGATCCCATGGAAATAAGGTTGGAAAAATACGATGCTTCGCCATTAATAATCTACTCACACAATTTAATATTTTCTGCATTTTTTATACTGAGCTGCAGTTTGTTTACCTTATTGGCCTTATCGTAATACAAAATAAGAAGACCGTATTTAGTAGCGAAAGCATCCCAGTTGGGATCTTTTATTTTGGCATTTCCCAGCAACTGGAATAGGCTGGTTCTGGCGACACCTAATAATGAAGGTGTCAGTTTTCCTTTGAAGTTATCTTTCTCTTCTATATAATCACGTTCTGTAA
>APMI01004360.1_pt1 | contig 75708 bp, 56 predicted proteins | sample 667938 | NCBI WGS metagenome assembly APMI01 (sample SAMN01084076, study PRJNA167559) | wastewater metagenome | biome: Wastewater | place: Denmark: Ejby Moelle, Odense | collected 2011-11-28 | reverse complement strand
GCCTGGACCTACACCCGCCAGATCTCCGAGCTCATCCCCCAGGCCGAAACCCACTGGTCCGAGATCGACGGCCACTACTCCCTGCCCATCACCCACGCCGAGAAGATCATCATGACCGCGCTGCAGAAGGAAGCGGTGAGCCAGGGTGCAGCCGTTTTCCAGTCAAAGCCAGGCGTGTCCCGCGATACCACAGGCAGTTGAAAATGGGTCTGGTCAGGATCACAGACGATGAGAGTGCCGCAGGTGCTGGAGCGTGAAAGCACGAAGCAAAATTTGGAGTGCGGTTGCGGAGTGAGGCACGGCCAGTCCTCCGTAGCTCGCAGAGCGAAGGGGGAAACGCAGCTGCCGCTTTGATTGATTCGCTGCGCTCACCCTACGGGCTCCTTTCAGTCGTCTGTCTCCGCTTCGCTTCGGCGCGCTGCGCTCACCCCTTCGGGGCAGCCTGCGGCTGTCCATCTCCGCTTCGCTCCGGTTCCAAATTCAGACGCAGGCCATGAGTGCTGATGATCCTTCACCGGCATTCAGCCGGCACACTGCGTGCCCAGGCATGCGGCGACTGGATGGCAGACCAGTTTTCGAGGAATCGTGGTATGATATGCCATGTGGACATGGCCCCATCACTCACATGCCCAGCTCGAAAACCGGGCGTGGCGTCAGGTCATTGACCCCCTTGGGAAACATGCGGCCGCGGGCGGTGAGGATCTCGGGCTCGTCCGGGGTGACGAGCACGACGTGCTCGAAGTGCGCACTGGGCTTGCGGTCCAGGGTGACGACCGTCCACTTGTCCTCAAGGATGCGGGTCTTGCCGGTGCCGAGGTTGATCATGGGCTCGATGGCCAGAGTCATGCCAGCTTTGAGGCGCGGGCGCTCGCCCTTTTTGCCGTAGTTGGGCACCTGGGGCTCTTCGTGAAGCTTGCGGCCGACACCATGACCGACGAACTCGCGCACGACGGTGTAGCCATACTGCGTCACATGGGCCTCCACGCTGTGGCAGAGGTCTCCGAGCATCCAGCCATCACGCGCGTATTTGACGGCGTTGAGGAGGGACTCCTCCGTGGCGGCGAGGAGATGCAGTGTTTCCTTGGCCACATTGCCGACAGGTACGGTGAGGGCGTTGTCCCCCACCCAGCCGTCGTAGTAAACGCCTACGTCGATTTTGACGACGTCGCCATCCTGGATCACACGCGGGCCGCCGATGCCATGCACCACCTCTTCATTGATGGAGATGCAGATGGTGCCGGGAAACTGGCGGTAGCCCAGGAAGGCGCTGGTGGCGCCGCAGGCTTTGATCTCTGCGGCGGCGTAGCGGTCCACCTCGGCCGTGGTGACACCCACGGCGACCTGAGAGGCGGTTTTGATGAGGACATCGCGCGCGACCTGGCAGGCCCGGCGGATGCCCTGCTGCTGCGCGCCGTGGCGGATGGGAATGCTACCCGATTTGAGAAAAGCCATGAAGCGCTCGAGGTGGCTCACTACTTGAGCATGAGTTTGTAAGCGACGCCGATGAGCACGATGGCTGCCAGGACGACCCAGAGGATGACGATGGTCTTGGAGTCCATGGGGCGCACGCCCTGCTGCACACGGTCCACACGGCCACGGATGCGGCCCTTCTTGAGGAAGCCGTCGTAGTGGCTCTGCAGGAGGTGGGTTTCCACCTGGCGCATGACGTCGAGAACGACGCCCACGAGGATGAGCAGGCTGGTGCCGCCGAAGAACTGGGCGGCGGAGCTGGAGATCTTCATGAGGGAGCTGACCATGCCGGGCATGACATACAGGCCGGTGAGGAAGATGGCGCCAGCAAAGGTGAGGCGGCTCATGGTGAAGTCGAGGAAGTCGGCGGTGGGCTTGCCAGGGCGGATGCCCGGGATGTAGCCGCCGCTCTTCTTGAGGTCTTCAGAGATCTGCGTGGGCTGGAACATGGTGGCCACCCAGAAGTAGCTGAAGAAGAAGATCAGGAGGGAGGAGGCGACGTAGTAAACCCAGCCGCTGCTCACAAAGAGGGCCATCTTCTGGATCCAGTTCACGTCCTTGAAGAGGGAGGCGAGAATGGTGGAGGGGAAGAGCAGGATGGCCTGGGCGAAGATGATGGGCATGACGCCGGAATAGTTGATCTTCAGAGGAAGATACTGCGTCTGGCCGCCATAGACCTTGCGGCCGACGACGCGCTTGGCGTAGGTGATGGCGATACGGCGCGTGGCCTGTGTGAGGGCAATGACACCTGCGATGACGAGGATCATGAAGCCCATGAGCAGCACGAGGGTGAAGGCGCTGGAGGGGCTGGCCTTGACGCTGCCGACGAAGGTCTGCCACACCTGGATGAGGGCACCGGGGAGGTCGGAGACGATGTTGACGCAGATGAGGATGGAAACGCCGTTGCCGATGCCGCGGTCGGTGATCTGCTCGCCCAGCCACATCATGAGCATGGTGCCGGCGGTGATGGTGATGACGCTGGTGAAGAGGAAGCCGTAGCCGTAGTTGGGCACGAGCGGGCGTCCGCCGAGCTTGTCGATGGCGTCCTGCAGGCCTGCCATGAGGTAGTTCTGCTGAGGATCTGCCAGGGACTGGGCTAGGAGCCATGACTGGAACACGCAAAGCACGATGGTGGCGATGCGGGTGTACTGGGTGATCTTCTGACGGCCGCCTTCTTCACGGGCCATCTTGCTCAGAGGAGGCCACACGGCGGTGAGGAGCTGCAGCATGATGCTGGCGCTGATGTAGGGCATGATGCCCAGGGCGAAGATGGCGCAGTTTTGCAGGCCACCACCGCTGAAGATATTGAGAAGGGCGGCCACCTGGGCGGCGCCGGAGGCGTTGTCTCCCGCCTTGTTTTCAATCCAGGCATTGAGCACCGTGGGATCGACGCCCGGAAGCGTGATGGAGGCACCAATGCGGACGATGACAATCATCGCCAGGGTGAAGAGAATGCGCGAGCGAAGTTCGGGGACTTTGAAGCTGTTGGCAAAGGCAGAGATCATGAGAGAGTGGCTCTAAGCGAAGATGGGCCAGAATCCTGACAGCATACGCTGCACGGAGACCGGCCCATCAAAGAGGTTGGTTAAGGGGAGAAAAAATCAGGCAGCGATGGAACCGCCGGCTTTTTCAATCTTTTCACGGGCGGAGGCACTGACTTTCGCGCCCTGAATGGTCAGCTTGCGGGAAAGATCTCCGGAACCGAGGATTTTGATGATGTCGCAGGTGCGGGAGACGAGGCCGGCCTCACGGAGGGCGGCTTCGTTGATCACAGCGCCGTCATCGAAGGCGTTGAGGTCGCCGACATTGACGACTTCAATGGCGTCCTGGAAGAGGGCGTTGTTGAAGCCCTTCTTGGGGAGACGACGGTGCATCGGCATCTGACCACCTTCAAAGCCAGGGCGGATGCCGCGGCCTGCACGGGCCATCTGGCCCTTGTGTCCCTTGCAGGAAGTTTTGCCATGACCGGAGCTTTCGCCGCAGCCAATGCGCTTGCGGCTCTTCTTGGCGCCGGGGCGGGGTTTGACGTCTTGGAGTTGCATGAAAATGAAAAGAGGAAAAAGGATTCAATCAGAGGGCCTTGCGCTCCTTGATCTCCTTGCCGCGGGAGCGGAGGATCTCGTCTGCGGGGCGCAGGGCGGTGAGGGCGGCCAGCGTGGCACGCACGACGTTGGCGTGGTTGCTGGAGCCAAGGGACTTGCCGATGACGTCTTTGACGCCTGCGGCTTCAAGCACGGCGCGTGCACCACCACCAGCGATGATGCCGGTACCAGGAGCTGCGGGCTTGAGGAGGATGTGGCCGCCACCGTGGGCACCCGTCACTTCATGAGGGATGGTGCTGTCCTTGAGGACGACGGAGAACTGGTTCTTGCGGGAGGCTTCCGTGGCCTTCTTGATGGCGTCGGAAACTTCGTTGGCCTTGCCAAAACCGCAGCCGACCTTGCCCTTGGCGTCGCCGGAAACGACGAGCGCGCTGAAGCTGAAGCGGCGGCCGCCCTTGACGACCTTGGCGCATCGGTTGATGTGCACCACTTTTTCCACACCGTCCACTTCGCGGGGGCCGCGATCGTCACGACGGAAGGAGGAGAAAGTCTGCTGGGGCTGCTGGGCAGGAACCTGGGCCTCTGCGGCGGCTTCCTGGGCCGCGCTCTCGATAGTTGCTGTTTCTTCGGACATAGTAGGAGAGGTGCGGAGGATTAGAATTTGAGACCTTTTTCACGGGCGGCGTCGGCGAGAGCCTTGACCTTGCCATGATAGATGAAGCCAGCACGGTCGAAGACCACTTCGGTGACGTTCTTGGCAATGGCGCGCTCGGCGAGGAGGGCGCCCACCTTGGTGGCGTGTTCGATGTTGGCCTTGGCTGCGCCGTAGCCCTTCTCCTTGGTGGAAGCCGAGACAATCGTCTTGCCTGCGGCATCGTCGATGACCTGGGCGTAAACGTTGGTGTTCGAGAAGTAAACGGCGAGGCGGGGACGCTCGGCTGTACCGCTGAGCTTGCGGCGGATGCGCTTGTGGATGCGAGCGCGGATTTCTTTGCGATTGGTAAGAGCCATGATGAGTATCTCCGAAGGTTATTTGACGGACTTGCCGGCTTTGCGGCGGATGTGTTCGCCTGCGTAGCGCACGCCTTTGGCCTTGTAGGGCTCCGGCGGGTAGTAGGCGCGGATGTCTGCGGCAAGCTGGCCGACGACCTGCTTGTCGATGCCTTCGATGGCGATCTTGGTGTTTTCAGTGACGGTCACCTTCACACCCTTCGGGATGGGATGGAGACGGTCATGGGACTGGCCGAGCTGGAGGTCGATGTTAGTCCCCTTCACCGCTGCACGGAAACCCACGCCGTGGATCTCGAGATTGCGGGTGTAGCCCTGGCTGACGCCGATGAGCATGTTGCTGATGAGGCGCTGGGTGGTGCCGTGAAGGGCGCGCACCTTGCGGTCTTCAGACTCGCGGGTGACGTTGATGGTCTTGGCGTCTGCGGCGACCTGAACGCCAGCAGGAAGGGTCCAGGCGAGTTCGCCCTTGGGGCCCTTGACTTCGACGGAGCGGTCAGCGCCAAGTTTGATGGTGACCTTGTCCGGAATGTTGATGATTTGTTTGCCTACGCGTGACATGAGATTTGCGACGGGTTGGGGGTTTACCAGACGGTGGCGAGGAGCTCACCGCCGACTTTGGCCTTGCGGGCCTTGGCACCAGTCATGATGCCACGCGAGGTGGAAAGGATGGAGATGCCGAGGCCGCCGAGCACGCGGGGGATCTCGGTGCTGCCGACGTACTTGCGCAGACCGGGCTTGCTGACGCGGTCGAGCTTGCGGATGACGGGGGCCTTGTCCTGGTACTTAAGCTTGAGCTTGAGGCGGGGATGGGCGGCGGAGGTGTCTGTCTCGTAGCTCCAGATATAGCCTTCTTCCTGAAGGATGCGGGCGAGTTCCGCCTTCATCTTGGAGAAAGGGATAAGCACATGCTCCTGCTGCGCGGCGGAGGCATTGCGGATGCGGGTGAGAAAGTCTGAAATCGGGTCGTTCATAACGCTGAATATGTCCTGGTGCGTGGGTTATGCGGCGGCTTCAGCGCCTTCTTCCTTCTTCTGGGCGGTGCGTGTGCGGAAGGGCATGCCCAGTGCGCGCAGCATCTCGCGTGCGTGGTCGTCGTTGTTGGTGCTGGTGACGAAGGTGATGTCAAAGCCCAGCGGACGCTTGATCTTGTCGAGTTCGATTTCGGGGAAGATCGACTGCTCGGAGACGCCGAGGGTGTAGTTGCCACGACCGTCAAAGGCACGGGGGGCGACACCGCGGAAGTCACGGATGCGGGGGATGGCGGTGCGCACGAGGCGCATCATGAAGTCATACATCTTGCCACCACGGAGGGTGACCTTGACGCCGACGTTTTCACCTTCGCGGAGCTTGAAATTGGCGATGGCCTTCTTGCTCTTGGTGATGATGGGCTTCTGGCCGGTGATGAGGGTCACTTCATTCACGGCGTCTTCGATCGCCTGCTTGCGCTCGCCCTGGCTGCCGATGGAGCAGTTGACGACGATTTTCTGCAGCTGGGGGACCTGATGGATGTTGGCGAGACCAAGCTGGGATTTCAGCTCGGTGCGCTTCTGCTTATAGAGGGTTTGGAGTACGTGTTCCATGGTTCAGTTTTGGGCTGTGCCGCCTTTCCCTCGATGGCCGCACCAGGAGTGGTGCGGCGATTTGCGGGGGGGGAGGCAAATGGGGGGGCGAGACTTAGGCCTTGGCCTTCTTCTTCGCAACTTTCTTTTTCGTTTCTTTCGCGGGCGCTTCGACGCGCTTCACGTTGGAAATGTGGATGGGGCCTTCCTTGTCCTGAAAGCCGCCATTCTGGTTTTGCTGGCTGGGCTTGATGGCCTTCTTGATCATGCGCACGCCTTCGACGAGGACGCGGTTCTTGGAGGGCTGCACTTCGAGGACGACTCCCTGGGCGCCTTTGGCGGCACCGGAGATGACGACGACGTTGTCGCCTTTTTTAACGTGGGTCTTGATACGGCTCATGGGGATTACAGCACTTCGGGTGCGAGGGAAACGATCTTCATGAAGTTCTTGTCGCGCAGCTCACGGGCCACAGGGCCAAAGATACGGGTGCCGCGCGGGTTGTTGTCCTTGTCGATGATGACCATCGCATTGCGGTCAAAACGAAGGATGGATCCATCGCCACGGCGGATGGGGTGGGAGGTGCGCACGATGACGGCGCGCACGACTTCGCCCTTCTTCACGGCGGCGGTCGGGGTGGACTCGCGCACGTGGGCGGTGATGATGTCGCCGACATAGGCGAAGCGGGTGTTTTTCTTCCCGAGCACGCCAATCATCGTGGCCAGACGGGCGCCGGTGTTGTCTGCCACCGGGATAGAGGACTCCATTTGCAACATAAGCTGTGTCTCCTGTAAGTTAAGGGTTCAGAGTGAGGACTAGTGCTTCTGCACTTCCACGAGTTCCCAGCGCTTCAGCTTGGAAAGCGGGCGGGTTTCGGCGATGAGGACCTTGTCCCCGATCTTCGCCTGGCCGTTTTCGTCGTGGGCGTAGAACTTGGAGGTCTTGCGCACGATCTTCTTGAAGATCGGGTGCGGAACGCGGCGTTCGACTTTGACGACGATGGTCTTCGTCATTTTGTCGGACACCACGACGCCGACGCGCGTTTTGCGCACGGGTGTTTTTTCGGTGGCTGCAGGGGCTGCTGCGTTGGTCTCGCTCATGATATAAAAATGCTTCAGTGGTTAGGGACCGTGATCAGGCGGCCTTCTTGGCGGCGGCGGCACGGGCGCGCTCGTTGATGATGGTTTCGATCCGGGCGATTTCGCGGCGGATGTGGGTGAGGCGGGCGGGGTTTTCGAGCTGGCCACCACCGGCGCTCTGCTGCACGCGGAGGTTCAGGGCCTCCTGCTTGAGCTCACGACGGCGGGCGGAGAGCTCTTCCACAGACGATTCACGGAGTTCTTTGATCTTCATAGAGTCGGTACGCGTTGATTATTTATGCAGGCTTTCGCGGCTGACGAAGCGGCAGCGGATGCCGAGCTTCGTTGCTGCCAGGCGGCAGGCCTCACGGGCGGTGGCTTCGTTCACACCGGAGATTTCGAAGAGCATGTGGCCGGGAAGGACCACGGCCACCCAGAATTCCGGGGAGCCTTTACCTTTACCCATTCGGACTTCCGGCGGACGCTGTGTGACAGGTTTGTGCGGGAAGATGCGGCAGAAAACCTTGCCTTTACGCTTGAGGAAGCGGGTGATGGCGACGCGGCAGGCTTCGATGTGGATGTTTTTCACCCAGCCGCGCTCAAGGGTCTGGAGACCGAAGTCACCAAAGTCCAGCTTGTTGCCGCTGGTGGCGTTGCCGCCGCGGTTGCCGCGCTGCGATTTGCGATATTTTACTCTGCTTGGAAGAAGGGCCATAAATCTCGGTCCGTAGGAAAGGGTTTAGTTCAGGAAAAGAGGCGTGTTATGCCTGGGCTGCAGGGGCGGGAGCGGGGGCACCACCACCCTGGCCACCACGGCCACGGTCACCACCGCGGGGTCCGGGACCACCAGGACGGCGGTCGCCACGGTCGTCACGACGCGGGCGGCGCTCGCCAGAGGGGCGGGAGACGCCTTCAGGGGCGTTGCCACGGTTCATCCAGCACTTGACGCCGATGATGCCGTAAACGGTGCGGGCTTCGGCGAAGCCGTAGTCGATCGGGATACGAAGGGTCTGAAGGGGCACCTTGCCCTGGCGATACCACTCGGCACGGGCGATGTCAGCACCACCGAGACGGCCGGCGCAGCGGAGACGGATGCCATCAGCACCCATGTCCATGGCGGTCTGCACGGAGCGCTTCATGGCGCGGCGGAAGGAGATACGGCGCTCAAGCTGCACGGCCACGGCTTCTGCGACGAGCTGGGCGTCGAGCTCAGGCTGCTTGATTTCGAAGATGTCGATCTTCACCTGCTTGCCACCGCACATTTCGGAGACCTTCTGGCTCATCACATCGATTTCCTGTCCCTTGCGGCCGATGACGAGGCCGGGGCGGGCGGTGTGAAGCGTGACGCGCACCTGGTTCCAAGCACGCTCGATCACGATTTTGGAAATGGCGGCCTGCATGAGCTTTTCCTTGAGGTAGGCACGGATGGCGAGGTCGCTGTGAAGCGAATCTGCATATTCCTTTTCAGGTGCGTACCACTTGGAGCGCCAGTCTTTGCTGACTGCGAGGCGGAAGCCGATCGGATTTACTTTCTGTCCCATAAAGTGAAGAGGTGCGGTTCGGGGGCGTTGCGGTTATTCGGAAGCTTTCTTGGATTGGGCAGCCGCCTTCTTTTTGGCGGGAGCGCTGCGGCGGGCGGACTTGGGAGCCTTCTTCTCGCCTTCGGCCTTGGCTTCTTCAGCCTTGGGAGCGCCGATGATCACGGTGATGTGGGTCATGCGCTTCTTGATGGGGGCGGCGGAGCCACGGGCACGTGGCATGATGCGGCTGAGGGCGGGTCCGGGAGTGGCCACTGCGGACTGGACGATGAACTCGGAGGCATCCTGTTCGTGGTTGTTCTCAGCGTTCGCGATGGCGGAGCGGAGAGTCTTGCCGACGAGGAAGGCGGCCTTTTTCGGGGTGAAGTCGAGAACGCTCAGCGCCTGGTTGACGGGCATGCCGGTGATGGCACGTGTAACCTGACGGGCTTTCTGCGAGGAGATCCTGGCGTATTTGAGGACGGAGCGGACGGACATAAAGCGTGGGGGGTTCTGGACTTCGTTAGAGAGATTTGTTGAGATCGACGCGACCCCGGTCACCGACTCGGACGGGATCATTGGCAGCGGCCAGTTCCTGGACCACAGCGCCACAGACAGTGTTGCGAACTTCAGTGACAAGCACCTTGGCGACAGGCTTGTCTTCGCGGTAAATTTCAAAAGGCATGCCGGGCTTCACACCATCCTTGGCGCCGACGGAGAGGACGGCGATGCCGAGCTCCCCTTTCACGCTGACGATGCGGGCGCTTTGAAGATCCGCCGCAGCCTGGCCCTGGGCGCTGCCACCTGCCTTGACGAGCGCGGCATCAGCCTGGGTGATGGCGCGGTTGAGGCGGTCGGCAGAGGCGGGATCGGCGTTCTGAGCGGTCTTCATCAGGCCCATGCCGGACTCGGCCAGCTCGATGAGAGCACTGGCGAGCTCGTCACGCTGCTCCTTCATGATGCGGAGATCACTGAGAGCGGCGAGGAGGCGGTCCTGCGTCTGATCCTTGGAGCTTTCAAGGGCACCGACTCCGAGACCTTCCACAAGGCCACGCAGCTTTTCGTAGCGCTCCTTGAGTTCGGCGCTTTCAGCGTTGGCAGCAGCGGCGCTCTGGGCCAGGGCGTCGTTCTTGTCCTTGGCGGCAAGAAGAGCGGCGTCCTGGGCCTGGATCTTGGCTGCGGCAACCTGAAGCGAGAGGTGCAGCTCCTGATTCTCGAGCTTGTCATCCGCGGCGCGCAGACCCACGACACCCGCTGCAAGGAGCAGCGAGAGTGATGTGCGGGTGATGGAGGCGCGGAGTGACATGAAGGGGCTCGAGTCTCGGGGATTACTTGGCGGCCTTGACGGTGACTGCACCGTGGGACTTGAACAGACGGGTCAGGGCAAACTCGCCAAGACGGTGACCAACCATGTTTTCAGTGACGTAGACGGAGACAAAATCCTTGCCGTTGTGGACGAGGAAGGTGTGGCCGACGAGGTCAGGAGTGACCATGGAGGAACGGGCCCAGGTCTTGATGGGGCGTTTCTGCTTGGCGTCGTTGAGCTTGTCCACCTTGTCGAGGAGGGCCTGCTGAACGAAAGGACCTTTTTTGAGGGAGCGTGCCATGTGAGTGCGTGAGTGAGGAATGGATTACTTCTTGGCGTGACGGCTCTGGATGATGAGCTTGTTCGTGGCCTTCTTCTTGTTGCGGGTCTTCTCACCCTTCGCGTGGCCCCAGGGGCTGAGAAGGTGCTGGCGACCACCACCGGACTTGGAGCGGCCTTCACCACCACCGTTCGGGTGGTCGATCGGGTTCATACACATACCGCGGACGGTCGGGCGGGTGCCCTGCCAGCGTGTGCGGCCAGCCTTGGCGCTGACGACGTTCATGTGCTCCACATTGCCGACCTGGCCGATCGTGGCGTAGCACACGGCGAGGATCTTGCGGATTTCACCGGAGGGCATGCGCACCAAGGCGAAGTCACCTTCACGGTTGGAAAGCACGGCAGCCTGGCCAGCAGCACGGGCGACGACGCCGCCTTTGCCGGGGGTGAGCTCGATGTTGTGGATGGAGGTACCAAGAGGGATCTTGCTCAGAGGGAGGGCGTTGCCCACTTCAGGAGCGGCCTTCTCACCAGCCATGACGGAGGCACCGACGGCGAGGCTGTTGGGAGCCAGGATGTAGGCGCGCTGGCCGTCCTTGTACTCGACGAGGGCGATGCGGGCGGAGCGGTTCGGATCGTATTCGATGCCGACGACCTTAGCGGCTTCATCACGACGGGTGCGCTTGAAGTCGATGAGGCGGTAACGCTTGTCGTGACCACCGCCGATGTGACGGCAGGTGATGCGACCGGTGTTGTTACGACCACCGCTCTTGCGAAGGGCCACTGTGAGGCTCTTTTCCGGAGAGTGCTTGGTGATCTCCTCAAAGGAGTTCCACTCTTTGTAACGGTTTGTGGGCGTGGTAGGCTTGAAAGTTTTCAGCGCCATGACGTTAGAATAAAGTTAAAGGGTTGCGTGCCGGGGTTTACGCGAGGTCGAACTTCTCACCATCCTTGAGGCGGACGATGGCTTTCTTCCAGTGGTTGGTGCGTCCGTAATCTGCGCGGCGCTCACGACGGGCCTTGCCGTCATAGTTCGCAGTGCGGACACCGGTGACTTTTTTGCCAAAGAGCTTTTCGATGGCCTGCTTGATGTCGATCTTGGTGGCATCGACATCGACGGAGAACACGTACTCGTTGTTCTTTTCGCCCAGCAGCGTGGCTTTTTCGCTGAGACGGATGGTTTTGATGACTTTGTGAAGGTCTTTCATGATCAGGCGGTCCTCTTGGCAAGGGTTTCAAGGGCGTCTCCGGTCACCACGACGCTGCGATAGCGGAGGAGGTGCTCGGCGTTGACTTCGTCGGCGGAGATGAGCTGCACGTTCTGGACGTTGCGGCCGGCGCGGAAGGTGAGTTCATCAAAGCCTTTGCCGATGAGCAGCACGTTCTTGGCGGTGGTGATGCCATTGACAGCGGCGATGAAGCTCTTGGTCTTGCCATCGGCGACGGCAAAGCTGCCGGTGGTCAGCACTTCCCCGTCCAGGATGCGGGCGGTCAGTGCGGCGCGGAGGGCCAGCTTGCGGGTGTTTTTGGTGGTCTTCTTGGCCCACACGGTCGTGTTGCGGGGACCAAAGACGACACCACCGCCGCTCCAAATGGGGGAGCGCTTGGAGCCCATACGGGCGTTGCCGGTGCCCTTCTGGTTCCAGAGCTTCTTGCCGGAGCCGGAAACTTCGGAACGGTTCTTGGTGTGGGCGTTGCCCTGACGGCGGTTGGCGCGGTAGGCCACGAGCACGTCGTTGAGAGCCTGGGAGCCTTTATAGCCCTCGGTCAGTTGGATGTTGGCCGCTTTGGCGGCGTCAGCTGAAAGAATGGTCGCGGACATGGTTCAGTTCCTCAGGGTTATTTCTTGGCGACGGCCTTCTTGCCGGGGCGCACCACAACGATGCTGCCAGTGTTGCCGGGGAGGGCGCCTTTGATGAGAAGAATGCCTTCTTCAGGGCGGCTCTGCACGACGACCAGATTCTGCGTGGTGCAGCGGGTGGTGCCGTCATGGCCGGGCATCTTCTGGTTCTTCCACACAAGGCCGGGGGTCAGACGGCAGCCGATGGAACCTGTTCGACGGTGCATCATGTGACCGTGGGTGGCGGGCTGGCCGCTGAAGTTCCAGCGCTTCACAACGCCCTGGAAACCCTTGCCCTTGGTGTTGCCGATGACGTCAACGATCTGGCCGTTGCTGAAGATGCTGGCGTCGAGCTTGGCGTCTGCAGCGGGGAGCTGGTCGTCGCTGGCAAGGCGGAATTCCTTGACGATGCGCTTGGCGGTGCTGCCGTGCTTCTTGAAGTGGCCCAGCAGGGGCTTGCTGACGCGGGATTCCTTGGTCTGCTCACCGTAGCCGACCTGGACGGCGCTGTACTTGTCCTTGCCGTCGCTGCGCTTCACCTGAAGGATGGTGTTGCCGCTGACGTCCACGACCGTGACGGAGACTGCGTCTCCCTTGGCGTCATAGACCTTGGTCATGCCGAGTTTTTTGCCGATCAATCCGAGACTCATGAATGTGTCCTCCTGTGTTTAAATGTGATGATCCGCCTTAGATCTTGATGGTGATGTCCACACCGGAGGGCAGGTTGAGCTTCTTGAGCTCGTCCACGGTGCGGGAGGTGGGGTCCACGATGTCAAGCAGGCGCTTGTGCGTGCGGATTTCGAACTGGTCCATGGACTTCTTGTCCACGTGCGGAGAACGGTTCACGGTGTACTTCTCGATGCGGGTGGGCAGCGGGATGGGGCCTGCGACACGCGCGCCGGTGCGCTTCGCGGTTTCGACGATGTCTGCGGTGCTCTTGTCGAGCACGCGGTAGTCATAGGCGCGAAGGCGGATTCTGATGCGTTGATTATTCATGACAATGGTCCGTGGGAAAGAGGGTTCAGTGCACGTGTGCGTTAGGACTTGGAGCCACCACGCTGCTCGACGATCTGCTCAACGATCTGGTTCGGCACCTGCTCGAAGTGAGAGGGCTGCATGGAATAGCTGGCGCGACCGGAGGAGAGGGTGCGGATGGCGGTGGAGTAGCCGAACATTTCAGCCAGCGGCACTTCGGCGCGCAGGATGGCGGTGGTGCCGCGGCTGTCCATGCCCTGGATCTTGCCACGGCGGCGGTTAAGGTCACCCATGATGTCGCCCTGGTAGTCTTCAGGAGTGGAGGCTTCCACTGCCATGATCGGCTCAAGAAGGATGCACTTGGCTTTCTTCAGAGCGTCTTTGACGGCGAAGATACCAGCCATCTTGAAGGCGTTTTCGTTGGAGTCCACTTCATGGCTGGAGCCGTCAACGAGGTCGATGTGCATGTCGATCACCGGATAACCAGCGATGATGCCGTTCAGAGCGGCTTCGATGCAACCAGCCTTGGCAGGGTTGATGAATTCCTTCGGGATCGTACCACCGACCACCTTGTTTTCGACGACAATGCCGGAACCCTTCTCACCAGGGCGGACCTTGATGACCACGTGGCCATACTGACCACGGCCACCGGACTGCTTGACGAGCTTGCCTTCGCCATCGGCGGGCTGGGTGAGGGTTTCGCGGTAAGCGATCTGCGGCTTGCCGGTGTTGGTTTCCACTTTGTGCTCGCGCTTGAGGCGGTCGCAAAGAATTTCGAGGTGAAGCTCGCCCATGCCGGCGATGATGGTCTGGCCGGTTTCTTCGTCGGTCTTGACGAAGAATGTAGGATCTTCTTCGGAAAGGCGCTGAAGAGCATTCGCCATGCGCTCCTGGTCGCCCTTGGTCTTCGGCTCCACGGCCATGGAGATCACGGGTTCCGGGAAGGTTGGCGGCTCGAGCTGAACTTCGAGACTGTCATCGCAGAAGGTGTCGCCGGTGCGGACGTCCTTCACACCCACGAGGGCGGCGATGTCACCCGAGTAGCAGGTGTCGATGTCCTTGTGGACGGCGGCCTGGATCTGGATGAGACGACCCACACGCTCAGACTTGCGGGTGCGGGGATTGTAGATCGTGTCGCCCTTGGAAACCTTGCCGGAATAGACGCGGAAGAAGACGAGGCGGCCGAACTTGTCGGACCAAAGCTTGAAGCCGAGGGCGATGAACTTGCCGTTATCGTCAGGCTTGGCTTCGATGACGTTTTCGGGTTCGTCCACCACGGTGCCCTTCTGAGGTTCGATGTCGAGCGGGCCGGGGAGATAGTCGATCACGGCGTCGATCAGATACTGCACGCCCTTGTTTTTGAAGGCGGAGCCACCAGCCATCGGGATGATCTTGTTGGCGATCACGGAGCGGCGGAGGCCGGCCTTGAGTTCTTTCGGGCCGATGGGCTGCTCTTCGAGGAACATCATGCCCAGCTCTTCATCGGAGCTGCAGACGGCGTCCAGCAGTTCGTCATAGGCGGCTTTTGCGGTGGCCACTTCATCGCCTTCCAGGTCACGCACGGTGTACTTGGAGCCAAACTTTTCGTCATCGGAATAGATGATGGCCTTCTGGTTCACCACGTCGATCTGGCCGATAAGGTTGTCTTCAGCACCGATCGGGATGAGGATCGGGAAGGCAGGAGCGCCGAGCTTGGTGCGGACGTCCTTCACCACGTTGAAGAAGTTGGCACCGGTGCGGTCCATCTTGTTCACGAAGGCGATGCGGGGCACGCCATACTTTTCAGCCTGACGGTAAACGGTTTCGGACTGGGGCTGCACGCCTGCCACGCCGCAGAGGACGAAGATGGCACCGTCGAGCACGCGGAGGGAACGTTCCACTTCAGCGGTGAAGTCCACGTGTCCGGGGGTGTCGATGATGTTGACGCGGATGTCTTCGAGTTCGCGGGACTTGTAGATGCCGGCTTCCTTGAGCTGCTTCCACTTGGCGGTCACAGCAGCGGAGGTGATGGTGATACCACGCTCTTTTTCCTGCTCCATCCAGTCGGTGGTGGCAGCGCCGTCGTGCACTTCACCGATCTTGTGGATCATGCCCGTGTAGAACAGAATACGCTCGGTGAGGGTCGTCTTGCCCGCGTCGATGTGGGCGCAGATCCCGATGTTGCGGGTGCGCTCAAGTGGGAATTCGCGGTTGGGGGAGTTGGGGTTCGACATGGGGTCGTTTAAAAGGCGTGAAGTGGACGAGAAAAGGTGATGTGAGAACGATTAGAAGCGGAAGTGGGCGAAGGCGCGGTTGGCCTGAGCCTGCTTGTGGACGTCGTCGCGCTTGCGGACGGCATTCCCCTGCCCCTGGGCGGCATCCTTGAGCTCATTTGCCAGCGCGCGGTGCATGGCCTGGCCTTTGCGGCCACGGGCGAAACCGACGATCCAGCGCATGGCCAGGGACTCCTGACGGCGGGGGGAGACTTCGAGGGGCACCTGGTAGGTGGCACCACCCACGCGGCGGGCTTTGACTTCCACGCGAGGCTTGGTGTTTTCGATGGCGCGGTTGAAGAGCTCCAGAGGATCGACGCTGTCGGTCTTCTCGTTGAGAGCTTCGATGGCGGAATAGACGATGCGCTCAGCAAGGGACTTCTTGCCATCAAGCATGATGTTGCTGATGAGGGAGGCAACGAGTTCGCTGTCGTAACGGCTGTCCTTGCGAACCTCTTTGTTGTAAACGCGTTTTCTGCGGGCCATGGCGTGGAGAGATGAGGATTTAAATCAGAGGGGTTCTTACTTCTTCTTGGCGGCGGCGGCTGCTGCACCGGCCTTTGGACGCTTGGCACCGTATTTGGAACGGCCGCGACGACGAGCTTCAACACCAAGGCAGTCGAGAGTACCGCGGACGATGTGGTAACGCACACCGGGCAAGTCTTTCACACGACCACCGCGGACCAGCACGATGCTGTGTTCCTGAAGATTGTGACCTTCACCACCGATGTAGGCGATGACTTCGTAACCGTTGGTCAGACGAACTTTGGCCACCTTACGAAGAGCGGAGTTGGGCTTCTTCGGGGTGCGGGTCATCACCTGAAGGCAGACGCCACGACGCTGCGGGCACTTTGCAAGCGCAGGAGACTTCGACTTTACCGCCTTGTCTTTGCGGCCGTGTCTGACGAGTTGATTGATGGTGGGCATGGTGTGAAAGAGCTGTAAACCTTGGCTTTAATCGGAGCCAGTTTCAGGAGACAGCGCGCCATGCTCACATTGAGCATACGCAGACTTTTCCGGATCTGGTGCCGATAATGAAGAGCCTCCGTGGAGGGTCTTTATTTAGCCAGCTTCGTGGGGGAGGCTGGGCCTTGGGAGCGCGCATACTGGCGAGTCCCAAACTGTGCGCAAGCAGTATTTCGGATTTTTTGAGTTTATTTTCAAAACTGCGCAAGTCCAAAAACCAATCCAAGGGAGCGACGCAATTACATTAAAATCAATGCATTAACTGGAGCCTATCACCCCGCCAAGGCTCATTTTTGCGATCATTCAGCCTTTGTTTTTTTCTTGGCACCTCATTCCTCAGGGCATGAAAATCATGCTTTCCCCGAAAATCGAGGCTGTCTGACTGGCTGCTAATACAGTCCCTGCCCTGCCTCACCAGACCCAGCCCATCTTTATATATGGTGTATGGATGTTTTCCCGGCGTTCTGCGGCGCACGCCCGTTTTTTGACCGGTCTGATATTGAGCACACGATGGGCGGCTGTTGCGATCCCCCCCGTGTGTCAGCTTTGAATCGATTAAAAGCCTGTGCGCGCGGCTCAGCCACTGAGCACAAAAAATATGCTGAAACTGAGCGCAGGGACACAGGCTGCTCGCTGTTATGAGACGAGACCGGCCATCACCTCCTTTGTGTAGAGTCAGCAGACTCAAGGCAGTGCAACTGGCGGTGAGGGAGGGATTCGAACCCTCGGTAGCGGATAAGGCTACGCATCTTTAGCAAAGATGTGCTTTCGACCACTCAGCCACCTCACCAAAACTCAGTTGTGTTCCGCAGCCGGTCGGCCAGCGGAGTGCTTATTTAGCGTGTGGCGTGCCCAATCGTCAAACGAAAATGCAACTAAACGCGGACTGTTTTGCGATGCGAATTTCTGAAGGCCGGGCCAGATGACAAAGAGAGCGCTGAGAAACAGACAATGATGTGCATGGCACTCAAAGCAGGTCAGGCCTGTTCGCCTTTGTACGCTCGCGGGACTGCTCGGCACGCCATGCGGCGATTTTGGCGTGGTTGCCACTGAGCAGGGTGTCAGGCACTTTGAGGCCACGGTATTCAGCGGGCTTGGTGTACTGCGGAGCCTCCAGCAGGCCGCTCTCTCCAAAGCTCTCCTCAACCGCGCTCATCTCGTCTCCCAGCACCCCGGGCAGCAGACGCACGATGGCGTCCATGACCACCACGGCGGCGATGGCTCCATTCGTCAGCACATAATCCCCGAGGCTGATCTCCTCATCCACCCAGTGCTCGATGATGCGGTGGTCGATGCCCTCGTAGTGGCCGGAGAGAAAGATGAGGTGCGGCTCGGCAGCGAGACGGTGTGCGGTGGCCTGATCAAAGCGCCGGCCAGCGGGAGACATGTAGATGATGCGCGCCTGCGGCGTGTCGATGCGGTCCAGCGCCTCAAAGACAGGCTCTGGGCGGATGACCATGCCCTGACCACCGCCGTAGGGCGTGTCGTCCACATGGCGGTGTTTGCCCAGGCCGTGCTCCCGCAGATCATGCACGTGGAGATCGAGCGCGCCTTTCTCCTGCGCACGGCCCATCATGCTGAGCCCCATGGGCACAGTGACGAGTTCCGGGAAGAGGGTGAGCACATCGATTCGCATAAAAAAGCAGTGAAATGCGCTATGCCGCAGGCCGTGGCATAGGGCAAGCGCCTCATTCTCTCATCCATGCGGGAATGCGCCTTGACGCTTGGGGTGGCACTCCTACTATCGCGGGACCCCTATTCAATCTCCCCCATGAACATCCACGAGTACCAAGCCAAGCAGCTCTTTGAAAAATTCGGCGTCGCCAGCCCAAAAGGAATCGTCGCCAGCACGGCGGCTGAAGCAGGAGCCGCCGCTCGTGAGATCGGTCAGAGCGGTCTGGTGGTGAAGGCGCAGATCCACGCAGGTGGACGCGGCAAGGGCACCTTCAAGAATGGCTTCAAAGGTGGTGTGCACGTGATCAACACACCGGAAGAGGCTGAAGACATCGCCGGCAAGATGCTGGGCCAGACGCTGGTGACGCACCAGACCGGCCCGGAAGGCAAGCTGGTGAGCAAGGTGCTCATCGCCAAGGCTGTGAACATCAAGAAGGAGTACTACTTTGCCATCCTGTTTGACCGCGTGAGCAGCAGCCACGCCATCATCGCCTCCACGGAAGGCGGCATGAACATCGAAGAAGTGGCCGAGAAGACCCCGGAGAAGATAACCAAGGAATTCATCAATCCCGCCATCGGTCTGCAGGGCTACCAGTGCCGCAAGCTCGCCGCCTCCCTCAATCTGCGCGGCGCGCTGATGAATCAGGCCGTGAAGCTTTTCACCGCGCTGTGGAATCTCTACCTGAAGAGCGACTGCTCCCTGGTGGAAATCAACCCCCTCTCCGTGACGGATGACGACCAGCTCGTGGCTCTGGATGCCAAGTTCAACTTTGACGACAACTCCCTCTACCGCCAGAAGGACGTGACCGCCATGCGCGACACCTCCGAGGAAGACCCCCGTGAAGTAGCCGCCAGCGAATACGGCCTGAACTACATCGGTCTGGACGGCAACATCGCCTGCCTCGTGAACGGCGCCGGTCTGGCCATGTCCACGATGGACATCATCAAATTCCACGGTGGCGAGCCTGCCAACTTCCTCGATGTGGGCGGTGGCGCGACGAAGGAGCAGGTGACTGCGGCCTTCAAGATCATCCTGGGAGACCCGAACGTGAAGGGCATCCTGGTGAACATCTTTGGCGGCATCATGGACTGCAACATCATCGCCACCGGCATCATCGCCGCGGCGCAGGAAGTGTCCCTGAGCATCCCGCTGGTGGTGCGCCTGGAAGGCAACAACGTCGAAGCCGGCAAGGCCACTCTGGCCAGCAGCGGCCTGAAGATCACCAGCGCCAGCGACCTGACCGACGCCGCGCAGAAGATCGTGGCAGCCGTGAACGGCTGATGCATCCGGCGCTGAAACAAGCGCCAGCAACAAATCTGAAAACCCGGTTTACGGCCTCGTAAATCGGGTTTTCTTTTTGCCACCATGGCCAGCATCACCACCGAAGAAGTCGCCGCGCACGCTCAATGGCTCTCCAGCGGAGGCGCCAGCGGAACCAAGATCGATGAAACGGGAATGAACCTCTCCGGAGTGGATCTCAGCGGAGTGAATCTGGCCAAGGGCCAGTTTGTAGGCACCACCTTCGCCGGAGCCACACTGGTGGGCACCAACTTCTCCGGCGCTGACTTCAGCGGAGCCAACTTTGACAATGCGAACCTCAGTGGCGTGGACTTCAGCGGTGCCGACCTCGGCGGTGTGTCCCTGCAAAACGCCAACCTCAGCGGAGCCAACGTGCGCGGTGCGGATCTCTCCGGCGCAGACCTGCGGGGAGCCAACCTGACCAATGCTGACTTCACCGATGCCGACCTCATCGCCGCCAATCTGACCGGCGCCGCACAGACCGGCATGCTGCGCGCAGGCTCCAAACTGGCGGATACGCAGGGTCTGGTGTGAGCGTCATAGGATGAAAGAACCGGGCCACGCGGCAGCCTGTGGGGTGGCGACGAGTCGTCGCCTGATGAAGTCTTGAAAACGGCTTCACTCCCCTTCCCCTTTTTGAGCTTTTTTGCGCCTCTTTGCGGCCATCTTCCGGCGGCTGATAAGGTCATCGCATCCAAGGCGTAGTGGCTGGATGACCTCACGCCGCACCTTCATCAGCACCGGGATCGCCGCACTCACCACGCAAGTCCTGGGGCAGACGCCCGCCGCAGCGGAGCCGGTGATCGACATCCACCAGCACATGAACTACCACAAGCGTGCAGACGAGCATCTGCTGACGCATCAGGAAGCCATGGGCATCACCACCTCGATCATCCTGCCCGCAGGCACGTATGTGGACCGCGAGTCCACCCATCATGGGAAGTCGAACGGGCTGGCCGCGCAGTGCGCCACCACGGAGGCCGCGCGGGACTTTGCCAAAGCCCATCCCGGAGCCTATCTCTGGGCCGCCAATGAGGTCACGGATCTGGACGGTGCCCCCGCCGCCATCGAGGCCTGGCTGAAGCAGGGTGCATGCATGATCGGCGAGCAAAAGTTCATGGTGCAGTGTGATTCCGCTGAGAGTCAGAAACTGTATGCGCTGGCGGGCGAATACAACGTGCCCATCCTGCTGCACTTCCAGCACCTGACGTACAACCTGGGCTATGACCGCTTTCACACCATGCTGGAGAAGTTTCCCAAGACGAACTTCATCGGCCATGCGCAGGCGTTTTGGGGAAACATCGACAAAAATCACGATCAGAAGGTGAACTACCCGAAGGGCAAGATCACACCGGGAGGCATCACCGACCGCTACCTGGCGGACTACCCGAACATGTATGCCGACATGTCCGCCGGCAGCGGCCTGCTGGCGCTGACGCGCGACGAGGAGCACACCACGAAGTTCTTTGAGCGCCACCAGGACAAAATACTTTATGGCAGCGACTGCGCCGACCACCTGGGCCGCGGCCCCGGCTGCCAGGGCGCGCAGACACTGGCAGCCATCCGCAAGCTGGCCCCCAGCAAAGCCGTGGAACGCAAGATCCTGTTTGAGAACTCGCGCAAGCTCTTCCGGCTGGGGTGAGAGGCATGCTGGCCTATTTGGAACCGTAGCGAAGTGGAACCGGAACGAAGTGGAGATAGACGAAGTCAAATAGACTGCCGCAGGCTGCCCCCGAAGGGGGGAGCACAGCGAATTTGGAGTGCGGTTGCGCAGATGCACGGCGCAAGCCTGCATCGGAGCTACCGCTTTCGAACGTCTCGTGGTTTGCGTGAGCTGACCGGCACGCGAATGCCCTGGACCTCACGAGAGCCGCAGAAATGCGCCTGTGGGTATCTTGTGGTATTCGTCAGCCGTCCGGCCTTCGGAAAGCGGTAGCTGCGGTCGTTCCTCCCTCCGCGACCGCACTCCAAATAGCGCTGCGGCTTCGCGGAGCTGTGCGCCTCACCCCGCCAGCGTCTTGTACAGCGCGTGGGTCTTGCGGGCGATGCTCTTCCAGCTGAAGTGGTCTTCGGCGCGCTGGCGTCCGGCCTGGGCCATGCGGTGGCGGAGGGCGGGGTCGGCCATGAGCTTGTTGATGCCGGCGGCGAGATCTTTCGCGAACTTGTCGGGATGCAGCGCCTCGAAGGGGCTCTCGGTCTGCTGCTCCAGCGGGACGAGGATGCCGGTCTCTCCATCGACGACGACTTCCTTGATGCCGCCCACGGCGCTGGCCACCACGGCGGTCTCGCAGGCCATGGCTTCCAGATTGATGATGCCAAAGGGCTCGTAAATGGACGGGCAGCAGAAGACCTCGGCATGCGAGTACATGACGATTTTTTCCTGAACGGGCAGCATGCTCTGCACCCAGATGACACCGGGGCGGGTCTTGCTGGCCTCGGCCACGGCGGCCTCCATCTCGGCCTTGATCTCGGGGGTGTCAGGAGCGCCCGCGCAGAGCACGACCTGGAAGCCGGGATCGAGATGCTGGATGGCGCGCACGAGGTGCACGATGCCCTTCTGCCGGGCGATGCGGCCGACGAAAAGGACGTAGGGCTTGTCAGGGTCCACACCGTGCTTGCGCAGCACATCGGGGGCTTCGGTGCGGCGGTATTCAGCGAGGTCGATGCCGTTGTAGATGACGTGGATCTTGTGCGGATCGAGGTCGAAATGCTGCAGCAGGTCAGCCTTGGTGCCTTCAGAGACGGCGATGATGGCATCGGCCATCTTGAGCGCGGTGCTTTCCAGCCAGACGGTGAAGTCGTAGCCGTGGCCGAGCTGCTCGCGCTTCCAGGGGCGCAGGGGCTCCAGGGAGTGCACGGTCAGCACCATGGGCACGCCGTAGTTCAGCTTGGCCAGGATGCCGCCAAAGTGCGCATACCAGGTGTGCAGGTGCACGAGGCTGGCATCGATGCCGCTGGTGTTGAAGTCCAGGCAGCGCTGCAGCGCGCCAAAGACGGACTTCAAATTGAGCGGGCTGTCCCAGCCGGTGGTGTCGAGGCCGAAGCCTTTGACCTTGAGGCTGCCCTCATGGCTGTCCTGGTCTCCAAAGCAGCGCACGTCCACCTCCATGAGCTTGGCCAGCTCCTTGGTGAGGTATTCCACGTGGACGCCTGCGCCGCCGTAGATGTGGGGTGGGTACTCGTTGGTGAGGAAAAGTGCTTTCATGAGGGAAGAGAGTGGAGACGTGCGCCCGGATGCTGCCTGAGGGCGTGAAGGGGGTTATTTTTCCTGCGATTTGAACCACTCCTCGATAGCGGGAATGTCGAAGAGGCGGAAGCGTTTTTTAATGCGCTGCTCCAGGGCCAGCTGGGCGTGCTTGGCCACATCGAGAGAGGGGTCGTCCTTGATGGCTTTGATGAGGGCGGCGTTGGTCTCCGGCAGCGGGCTGCTGATGAGGAGGAAACAGACGCGCAGGCGCACCTCCCAAGATTGCTTGTGGTCTGCCAGGAGCTTCAGGAGGGCCTCGGGGGAAATGTCCGCCTCGTCGCGGATGCTGCTGTCTCCTTTGAAGAGCTCGGCCACAGGGAGGCGGTAGCCGGGCTCCTCGCGCTGGAGGATCTGGATGGCGCGCACGGCGCGCAGAAACTCCGCCAGCGCGGCATCATGCAGGTGGGGCAGCTGGGGGTCGCGCATGTACTCCACCAGCAGCTCCAGCGGGCGGCGCTCTCCGGTGGCGATGGCTTCGTCCGCGTATTGGGTGAGGCGGTTGCGCTCCTTGAGCTGGATGAACTCCTGCTGCGTGGGGGAGACTTCGAGCTTGGCGTCCGGCATGCGCGAGACGCCGGCCTCTCCGGTGGCGGCGGCGGGCACTGCGGGCACGAGCTGGGGGTTTTTCAGCGTGGCGGAGATGTTTTCCAGGGACTGCCGGGTGTTCTGCTGGGTGAGCAGCTGCTCCCGGCGCATGACGTCCACCTGCTTTTGCAGGGCGGCGATCTGCTCGGTGGCTTTGGCCAAGGCCTCCTCGGTAGCGGTGGACGCGGCTGCTGGTGCCGGGGCTTTGCCAGAGGCTGCTGGTGCACTGGAGGTGCTGGGCGTGGTGGCACGGCTTTTTATCAGCCCCACACCGATGAGCAGGAGCACCACCCCGATGCAGACGGAGGTGACGAGGGAGATGAGGAAGGCGATGAAAAGCTGCCGCCCTGTGAAGTGGGAGCGGCGCTGATTGGACGGCACACCGGCGTCACGGCTCTGCGGGCGCTTGAGATCTTCGGCAGGCTTTGGCGTGGCATCGGCCGCAGGAGTGCTGCAGCGGGCAAAGAGCAGCGCCTCCTGGGAGTCCTCGTCTTCCACTTCATCGGCGTTCTTGGAGGGCGTGGGGGAAAGCGGTTCTGACATGAAGATGAAGGATGTGCGACGTTGACGTTGCGCGATGGATGTTGCCAGGAGCAACAAACAAGGGCAGCCTAGCTCCGTCAACCCATGTCATGGCAACAGAATCCTCCCGGACCCAAGAACTGACCTCCCAGCCCGCCGCCAGCGCGGCGTCCTTTTTGCAGCAGCCGCAGCCGCAGCTGCTGCGCCGGGTGGCGGTGTGGGGCCTGCCAGCTCTGCTGCTGCTGCTTTTTCTGCTGTGGCCCTACCAGCAGTGGGACTATGACAAGCGGGAGAGCATCCTGATCGGCTGGGCCCGCTGGGTGAGCAAGCGCGCGGACTGGCAGTTCTGCCTGCTGGTGCCGTTTCTGGTGGGCTGGCTGGTGTGGCTGCGGCGGGATGAGCTGCGGCGCCTGCCCTGGCAGGGCACCTGGCTGGGGCTGCCAGTGCTGGTGGCGGGTCTTTTTTCCTACTGGATCGGCTATAAGGCCACGACGGGCTACCCGGGCTTTCTGGCGGTGCAGCTGGTGCTGGCGGGGGTCATCCTGCTGGTGGCGGGGCGCGAGTGGATGCGGGCGCTGTTTTTCGCGTGGCTGTTTTTGTTTTTCACCTGGCCGATGCAGCCGCTGGAGGACTCCGTGGCCTCCCCGCTGCGCCCTTTCACAGCATCCATGGCGGCCAGTGTGCTGAGCATGCTGGGCATCCCGGCGCTGAATGAGGGCTCGGCCCTGCAGTCTGCGGCAGATGCGGTGCGCGGCACGCGTGTGGGAGATGCCTTCAGCCTGGACGTGGATGCGAAGTGCAGCGGGATCAATTCCCTCTTTGCGCTGATGATGATCTCCGCGCTGCTGGGCTACCTGGCGCTGCGGCGGCCGCGCTCCCGGCTCATCCTCTTCCTCTGCTCGGTGCCGCTGGCGGTGGCGGGAAATGTGGTGCGCCTGCTGCTGCTGGTGGCCGGCACGCTGATGTTTGGCCAGGAGTTTGCCGTGGGACGGCATTTCGAGGACCACCAGGAGATGTCATTTTACCACACCTTTGCCGGGTTTGCGGTGTTTGGCGTGGCGCTGGCGGGGATGTTTGCCCTGTGCTGGCTGTTTGAGGGACGGGAGATGAAGACCAACCTGCGCCGCCATGGCACGCCTGCGGGCTCCGGCGGCAGCTGGAGCACCATCCTGGCACCGCAGCGCACGCTGCGGCATCTGGCGGCAGCGCTGGTGCTGCCGCTGGCCACGCTGGGCATCTGTGCGTGCACGGACGTGAGTTTTCACGTGGCGGCCCCGGGCGTGCGCCTGCGGGATGAGACCCCGCGCGTGCCCTGGCTGCCCCTCTCCCTGGGAGACTACCAGGGCCGCGAGTATGACATGACGCCGGAGGAAAAAGACCTGCTGGACGAAGGGGTGAAGCTGGCGCGCAATGTGTACTCCTCAGCCACGGGCAGGCAGATCATGGCCACGGTGATCCTCAGCGGCTTTGAAAAACGCAGCCTGCACCGCCCCGAGGTGTGCCTGCCGAACCAGGGCTGGACGGTGACGGACCGCATGCAGACCCCGCTCATCATGGAAGACGGACGCACGATCAACATGATGATGATGCGCATCTTCCGCGATGTGGAGCCCAAGCCCGGCCTGCGTGTGCGCACCCGTGCCATCAATTTCTACTGGTACATCGGCTCGGACGGCGTCACCTGCGCGGACCACTACGAGCACGTCTTCCTCTCCTACTACGACGCGGTCTTCCGCAACATCCAGCACCGCTGGGCCATGGCCTCCATCTTTGTACCGCTGCCGGATCAGGCCGTGGGGCAGGAGGACCCCGTGCTGGAGCTGAGCGCCATGGAGGATGCGCGCGCCTTTCTCTCCAAGCTGGCCCCCACCTTCATGCTGACCCGCGAGCAGTGGCAGCTCAGCGGCTCAAATCCTCCTGCGTCAGCACCTTGAACCCGGCGCTGGAGAGCACTGGGAGTCAGTGCATCTTAAAGGCGGCAACGCATGCATCCCAGACAGCCGGATGAGCCTGTCGAAGTAATGTCATGGGAGGCTCATTGACTCCCGATCCCCGAAAGCACCACCCTAGAAGGCCATACTCATCTTCTGTTTTCAACTTACTGATGAGAGCAGCTGTTTCGGGAGCCTGTTCGTTTGCCGCCGACAATAAAACGGCCTGCATTTTGCCGTAGGCTATTTGGTGCCCTGATGCCAGAGCCTCGCGTTTATCCAATCCAAGTACACCCACTGTTTCCTTCCCTTTCGCACTGGGGTTCCCCTGCGCATCATACCTCGGCACAAAGTTTCCCGTCTGCGGATCAAAATCGAGATGCAGCCAGGGATCATCCTTGCCAGAAGGATCTATCAAAAGAGGTTTTCTGGCTGCATCGAGAGGAAACTTCGATCCTTTGTAATCTCTACCACACGCAGTGCAGCCCAGCAGCATATTGCTCCAGCGGAACATTTTTCTGGGATAGGGAGACTTGGGCCAGAAGTGCTCGATATCGGTTCCTTGAGAATCCCCGCAGTACATGCAGCGCTGCCTTCCACCGGCCATGGTGAGCAGCGTGCTAAATGCCTGCTTCAGCGGCAGGTTTTGCCGTGCGCGGTTCCATTCCTTGTTCACATCGAGTGTGTGCGCAGAGAGTTTCGCACCGACCTTCTTCTGCTCGGCTTTCAGCTTCCGGGCAGCTGCGCTCGGAAGACGAATTCTTTTAATGCGGCGCATGGGTCAGAGAGCTTCGTCATTGAGGGCGAACAGCTCAAGCTGGCCAAACCGCCTTTGTTCGGCAGCGCTGAGCTTGCCGACTGCACGGCGTTTGGAGACCAAAGATGCATATTCAGCCCTAGCGTTCACAGCCACGGGTGAGCGAGTGTTTTGCAGGCCAAAAGCGGGCGTGAGGAGGATGGTGTCCGGCCGGGAGGCGATGATCTTGTTGTACTCTTCCTCCGTCATGGCTCGCGGTTCCTTCTCGCTTCCAGGTTCAGGCAGCACAAAGAGCCCGTTGGGGTCCGCCGCCTGGCAGATGATAGGGCTGTGGGTGGTGACGAGGAACTGGATGTTGGGAAAATGCTTCTTCAACCAGAATCCAATAAGCTGCTGCCATTCAGGGTGGAGATGGGCGTCAATCTCATCAATGAGGATTACGCCGCTGCACGTAACACGCAGACGCCCTTTGTCATCATGCGCCAAAACACTGCTGAGTCCTTTGTCCTCGTTGGCATAACTGAGGTGCCTCAGAATGTCGGTGAGCAGCGCCAGAGCCGAACGGTAGCCATCACTCATCTCTCCCCAGGAAAGCTCAACACCATTGCTATCTACCAGCCAAAGGCCGGCGTCATCAACGCGTTTGATAGTCATGCCATTGGGCATGAGTTCGTCCCGTAGAAGTTCCAGGATAAGATCCAATTCCTCACGAGCCCTGCTGTCTCTGGCCGCCTTGTGATCCAGATCCTTGAGCCAGCGGTCCGCCGGAGCCAGAGATGCAGCTTCAAGGAACATGGTGGCATAGCGCGCAGTAGGACGCTCGGCCATGACCTCTGTCGCTTCTGCAGAAGCTCCAAAAACGCGACGAAAAGGGCCGTAGCCGCAGGAAAACCAGCCCGAAGTGTTATTCGACCAAATGGTTCTCTCCGGCGCACTTTTTCTTTTCTGACCTGCTGCAGAATGAGGCGATGTCATTTCCGTCTGCTTCCCTCCATTCACGAGTTGCAGAGCAGCCGGAAAGATGCTGGCCGGTCTATTCTCCTTGCCATCCAAGTCTTTATCATCAGGAGCACACTTGATTTTGAGCTCGATGGCACCTTGCTTATCTTTGCTTTTCGCATGAATCCAACGATGAAGGCTCTGCTGCAAAGAGCGCCGAGTATCCGGCCCCACCAAGCCCATGGCGATGGCTTTTAAAAGAGTACTTTTGCCCGAGCCATTGTCCCCAGTGAACACAGTCCATCCAGCGTGTTCTCCACCAGGACGCTGGAGATCAAAATCGAGTTTTTTGAAACCTCGGATATTGGTCAGTGAAATTTGATGGATATACATAGCTTTCTTGATAGTGACCGGGAACCCGTAAAGACTCCAGCGGAGAGTACGTCTGAAGCCTAGAACGCTTTCGTCATGCTTTCTCGCAATTGCCAGTCCTCGCTGCCTTGGCTCAGCGGCTCAAATCCTCCTGCGTCAGCACCTTGAACCCGGCGCTGGAGAGCACCTCGCCCCCCACCTCGGGGGAGTCGAGATGGAGGACAAACAAGGGATTGCCCGCAGGACGCACAAAGAGGGGGTAGGAGAAGTCGATGTTGATCTCCGCGCTGAGCAGGGCGGAGAGGGCGTGCACGAGAGAGTGGTCTGTCTGCTTGAGCTCCACCACGGTGACGGGAAAGACCACATGCGGGATGCCTTTCTCAATGAAGAGCAGCTCGGTGGTCTCGGGGTCGCTGGGGATGAGGCGCACCAGCGCCAGCTCCGTGCTGTCCTGCAGGGAGAGGCCCAGCACCTCGATGCGGTGCTCCGTGAGCAGCTTCACCAGAGCCATGAGCGCGCCGACGCGGTTGTGCAGAAACACGGAGAGCTGACGCACAGGCGAGCCTGCGGGAGTGCCTGTGGCGGTGTGGGTCTGCGAGGTGGGCGTGATCATGTGGGTGAGGTGGGAATGGGGAGATGAGACACGGTGAGATTACGCCCTGAAACCGCCGCCGGGCTGGTGACAGAGCGGCAGACTCCCCTGCCCTAGCCTGCGGGGCCGGTGGCGGAGCGGCGCTCATCATAGAGCGTGACGCGGAGCGGGATGCTGGCCAGGGTGTCATCCCCGTGCTGCACCAGCCAGCGGTAGAGGCCCTGGCGCTCAAACTTGAGCCGCTGCAGGGAGTACACGATGTTCCGCGAGACGAAGGGGATGAAGGCGGAGGGAAAGGCCACCTCCATGTGCACCGGCACAGGCGGCAGGCATTCCTTGCCATCCGGGTCCACACAGCGGATGACGAATTCGTGCTTGCCCACATCTTCGGCCGTGAAGACGAGGCGCAGGGCGATGGAGCACTGCGGATGCACCACGGGAAAAGAGGGGGAGCAGAGCGTGTCAAACGCACCCACGACGCAAAGCTTGCCCTGATAGTCGTCGGCAAAGTCACAGACGGCGGCGAGCTGAATGTTCATGCGAAGGAGGAAGAAAGAGAAAGAAGATGCAGGCAGCGTGGGCCGGTGGGATCAGCGGCCAAAGAGCCGCTTGAAGAAGCCGCCGATGCCCTTGGAGGGCGGCGGTGTGGGGGCGGGTGTGGCGGCGCGCGCGGTGCGCACCTCCTGGTCGTCCTTGGAGGGGCCGGTGGCTTCGTCCACCATCTGGGCCTTGGGCACGTCCTTCACCGCCTGCAGCATGGGATCGTCCGCAGGGGCTTTTTCAAAGATGTTGGTGAAGACTTCGCTCACGATCGGCGCGGCTTTTTTACCACCGCTGATGTCTTCTCCCGGCTCGCCCTCATAGACGACGGCAAAGGCAAACATGGGCTTGCCCGCAGGGAGGAAGCCGGTGAACCACGCGAGGTTTTGATCCTTGTTGATGCGCCACTGTGCGGTGCCCGTCTTGCCTGCGATCTCCGCCTGCTTGATGGCTGCGGCGTGGCCGGTGCCGCCGCCGCCATTCACCACGGCCACCATGCCGCTGATCACCGTCTGGCGCTGGTCGGGATTGAGGTCAATGCGCCTGCGGTCCTTGGGCTCGTAGGCCTGCACCACGCGGTCCGCCATGTCCTGCACCTGCAGCACCAGGCGTGGCTGCGGGATGCGGTTTCCATCCCCCAGGCCGGCCATGCACTGGCAGACCTGCAGCGGCGTGGCCAGCACCATGCCCTGGCCGATGGCGATATTGGCCAGGTCTCCCGGCAGCATCTTGTGGCCCCGGTGCTGGAGGAGGTAGCTGTTGGTGGGCACAAAGCCCTCCCCCTCAGCCTTGAGCGGGATGCCGGTGCGCTCTCCAAAGCCCAGGCGCAGGGCCATGTTCGTAATGTAGTCGGCTCCGGCCTCCAGCGCGGCGCGGTAGAACCAGGTGTTGCACGAGCGCTTGATGGCGCTGACCACGTTCATGCTGCCCTCCCCTTCCTTGTTCCAGTTTTTGAACACGCGGTCGCCGATCTCCATGGCGTTGGGGCAGTCATACTGCGTCTTGGGGTCCACCTTGCCGCTGTCCAGCGCGCCGAGGGCGGTCACGATCTTGAAGGTGGAGGCGGGCGGGTACTCGCCACGGAAGGAGCGCGGGTAGAGCGGCAGGTGCGGGTCCTTGGTCAGCTCGTCGTAGCGCTTCTGGCGGATGCCGGGCACGAACTCATTGAGGTCAAAGCCGGGATTGGATGCCATGGCCAGGATGTCGCCATTGGCCACGTCCATGATGACCATGGCGCCGCCGGTGGTGTGCTTTTTGAGCGCATTCTCGGCGTATTTTTGGAAGTTGTAGTCGATGGAGAGCACCACATTGTGCCCGGGGCTGGGCACGCGGCGCACGTCTTCAGAGAGGCGCTTGCCATCCGGGCTGAAGAGCACGTTCACAATGCCGGACTGGCCTTTGAGGTCGCTGTCAAAGGCGCTCTCGATGCCCTCGCGGCCTTCCATTTCCTCAAACATGGGGTCGCCATCCACGATGGGGCCGGTGGGCAGCGGGCGGGTCTTGCCGGTGTAGCCGATAATGTGGCAGGCCGTGGCACCCTGCGGGTAGTGGCGCAGGTAGGCGGGCTGCAGCACCACCGTGCTGCCCAGCAGAGGCTTCAGCTTTTCCTCCATGTCCGGGGTGATCTCCACATTCAGCCCCTCCTCCACGGAAAAGACGAGCGGCAGCCAGCGCCGGTGGTTGTAGTGCATCAGCACCTTGTCATCCAGCAGGGACCAGTTCTTTCCCAGCACCTGGTTCACCTTGCCGATGGTGCTGCGGGCAAAGGCGGTGACCTCAGCGTCGGTGGCCTTCTCCATGTACGGCATGACGAGTGCCAGGTAATTGGCCGCACGGTTCTGCGCCAGGGGGATGCCGTGGCGGTCCACGATCTGGCCACGCGGGGCGGGCACGCTGAGCGTGAGGGCGCGCGCCTGTGTCTGAGTGGACCAGGATGCTTTCAGGTCCTGCTTTTCCGCTGCGGCGGGCTTGACCTTCTTGGCCTCGTCCTCCTCGGAGATGACCGGCTGCGCCTTGAGCGCCATCGGGGCCTGGGCCAGCACCTGCGGTGCCAGCAGACAAACAGCCGCCGCCAGAGACCGGCTGAGCGCGCGCGACGGGGTCAGATCATACGAAAAAAGCATGGGGGGAGGATGGCAGACCGCCGCAGGCGCATGGGGCCAAAAGGCGTGCCCTGAACATGCGACCCCGCGCCCGTGGCGTCAAGCCGGAGGTCGGGGGTGGGCTCAAGATGCAGCCGTCAGTTCTTGCGCGACAGCCCGAGAAAGAAATTGCGCATTCGTGCCGCTTTTGCTGGAATCTGCGCGCTTTCACCTGACCCAGCCCTTTTCACCTCGCTTTCCACCTCTGCTGAAGCATGCGCTTTGATCGAGGACGAGTTCGAGCAGGAGGACGAGGACGATTTCAAGACACCCCCACCACACCATGACTGACACCACCACCGGCAAGGCCGACATGAAACTCTTCTGGGCCTGCTTCATCGCCCTGGTCGCCACCTCGTTTGTCTTTGGCGTGCGCGCCGCCACCATCGGCGAGCTGCAGAGCAGCTTTAATCTCTCCGAGTCCGAGAAGTCCCTGATCAATGGCGCGGGCATGTGGCCCTTTGCGCTGAGCATCATCTTCTTCAGCCTGATCATCGACCGCGTGGGCTACAAGCTGGTGGCGCTGTTTGCCGCCGCCTGCCATGTGGTGTCTCTGGTGCTCACGCTCAAAGCCTCGGGCTTCTACAGCTTTTACCTCAGCTCCCTGCTCGTGGCCGTGGCCAATGGCACGGTGGAGTCCTTCATCAATCCGGTGGTGGCCACCGCCTTCAGCCACAACAAATCCAAATGGCTCAACATCCTGCACGCCGGATGGCCCGCAGGCATGGCGCTGGGTGCGCTCTTCTGCGCGCTGCTGCCAGATACCAAGCTCTTCTTCTCCGCCGTGTGGCAGTTCCGCTTTGCCCTCTGCTTCATCCCCGTGGTGCTCTACACCCTGCTCATCCTGCCGCGCAGCTTCCCGGTGAATGAGCGCGTGGCCGCCGGCGTGAGCTACCGGGACATGCTCAAGGAAGTGGGCGCGGTGGGCTTCTTCATCATCGGCACCTTCACCTACTGCGCCGTGGTGCAGCTGCTGGGGTATGAGGCCTCCCTGCTGGCCTCCGTGGCCGCAGGCGTGGCGCTGGGCGTGGCCGCTGGCGTGTACACCCAGGCTCTGGGAAACTGGCTCTTCATCATCGTGCTCATCACCATCGGGCCGCTGGCCACCACCGAGCTGGGCACCGACGGCTGGATGCCCGAGCTGCTGAAGCTCAGCGGGCCTGACATCCCGAACTTTGGCACCTGGGTGTTTGTGTATGTGTCCGTGCTCATGACCGTGATGCGCTTCTACGCAGGCCCCATCGTGCATCGGTTCTCGCCCATCGGGCTGCTCGTCATCAGCGCCGCCATTGCCATCACCGGGCTGGTGTTTCTCTCCAATGCCGTCGGCTGGGTCATCCTGGCCGCAGCCACCGTCTATGCGCTGGGCAAGACCTTCCTGTGGAGCACCACCCTGGGCCTCACTGCCGAGCAGTTTCCCAAAGGCGGCGCGCTGACCCTGAATGGCGTCTCCGCCGTGGGCGTGCTCTTCCTGGGCGTGCTGGGCGGCCCCTACATCGGCCACAAGCAGGACCACGACATGGACCACCGCCTCTCCGCCCCGGCCCACACCGCGCTCTACGCACAGATCAAAGGAGAGCCCAAGGCAGGCATCTTTGGCAGCGCCCCCACGCTCAATCAGGAGAAGATCAAAGCCCTGAGCGACCCCCAGCGCCAGGAGCTGGAAACCGTGCAGGCCGCCAGCAAACGCAGCGTCTTCACCACCATCGCCATCCTCCCCAGCTTCATGCTTGTCTGCTACCTCGGCATGTTCCTCTGGTTCAAGGCGCGAGGCGGCTACAAGCCCGTGGCGATCGCGGATCATTGATGGGGGGGGCTGCGCTTTCACGTGCCCCCTTCGCCCCCTCCAATCCCCCACGCGGAGGGCTGGGGACAGCCCTCCCTACCCACAACGGGCGCTTCCTGCTCAGCGGGGACCGTAGGAGCGGCGCCAGCCTTCCTGGAAGGCATTGCCGTAGTCTTCCGTGCCTGCGCCCACGACCTTGCCGTCGGGTCCGAAGCGCACGACGTGCTCCTCGACCTTGGCCCAGGTGCCATACACGGGCACATGGCGCTTCCAGCCCTGCTGGGCCCAGCGCCAGAGCTCGCCGCTGGCGCTGGTCTTTTTCTCGTCCGGCTCTCCCCAAAGCTCGATGACCTGGGCCTTCGTCATGCCGGGCTTGATCGTGCCGTCTCCGGAGGAGGCTCCCGAGGGTGCGGAGGCGCTGCCATCCTTGCCCGCAGGCACGGCGCACTGGCTGAGGCAAAGCGTGAGGGCGGCGAGAGAAAATAAAGGAATGAATTTCAAAAGCATAGGCTCCCAGTTTGTACTGACCGCTCAAAAAACGTCAAGAAGAAGACACCGGCTGCAAGCCTATCCAGTCTAGAAACAAGCCCAACCGGCATTCACGGCACCAAGCCTCCGGGGCAGACCGCTGCATGGAGAAGCAAGACATCTGCACTGCGGTCCCCTGCCCTGCTCATGCCAGCCTGCGACGGCGGCGCAGGAGGAGGGCGGCGAGACCGAATAGGAAGAGCACGATGCGGGCTGGCTCGGGGACGATGACGACCACGCCGTAGGTGGAGAAGGCGGAGGTGTCCCAGAAGAGCCCGGAATCGAGGGTGGGAAGGACGAGGTCGCTGGCAGCACTGAAGGCGCTGCTGCCTCCCGGTGTGCCGATGGTGCCCGCCGTGCCGGTGGAGATGGAGGACCAGTCGATGAGCTTGAAGACGTCTCCCATCCCCATAGAAGCGGAGCCGGTGGTCTCGACCAGCACGGTGGGTGTGCCGCCAACGCTGGCGCCGAGGCTGAGGGTCTTGCCAGCGAGGCTGAGGGAGCTGTAGGTGCCGCTGACGGTGTTCCACTGCGTGTAGATGGCGTCAGGCGTGCCGCCTGCGCCCGCCGTGGCATGCAGCGCGAGATAACTGGAGGCTGTGACGGCGGTGTCCCAGGTGAGGTCGAGCAGGCCGGCATTGATGCTGGTGGAGGTGATGCCGAGCTGGATCTGCGAGCCGGAATTGACCGTGAGTGCTCCATTGAGCGTGAGCTTGCCCGGGACTGAGCCGCCGCTGTCTCCCGGCATGAGCAGGCCTGCGGTGGACCCACTGCCGAGCGTGACCGCTCCGACAGTGCCTGTGCCAGAGAGCGTGGGTGCGCTGAGCTGTGTGGCGGTGATGACGCTGCTGCTGCCCCCCGTGACACCTGAGACCGTGCCGCCTGCGCTGCCAGTGCCGGAGACGGTGGTGGCGGAGAGTGCGGTGCTGCCCACGCCTGCCACCCCCACCTGGAGATTGCCGCTGCTGACGGTGGTGGCTCCTGCGTAGGTGTTTGCACCGGTGAGGGTCTGCTGGCCGGTGCCGGTCTTGGTCAGGATCAGATTGCCCGTGCCGACGACGCCCGCCTTGGTGTCTGTGAGGATGCCGGCGTAGGTGGTGCTGGCATTGTCTGCGCCGATGGTGAGTGTGGCGGAGGTGGCGGACTGCGAGTTGGTGATCATGCCGCCGGTGGTGGCGGTGTCTCCCGAAAGAGAACCAAGGGTCTCGTTCTTGCCATTGACATCAAACACCGCCCCAGCCGCCACGGTGAGGCCGGAGCCGTCTGGAACAACTCCTGCGGTGCCAAGCTGAAGCATGCCGCCGGTGACGGTGGTGGCGCCGGTGTAGCTGTTGCCGGTGCTGCTGAGCTTCAGGATGCCATTGCCAGCCTTGGTGAGTCCAGCGGCGCCCGTGACGGGCCCGCCGAGTGTGGAGGTGTTTTGCGGGCTGGTCACGGTGATGGTGCGCGTGGCGCCGCCGAGCGAGATGGGGCCGTTGAGAATGACGCCATTGGTGGCGGCAGGTCCGCCAAAGGTGAAGTCGCCATTGACGGTCACGGCGTTGTTCACGGTCTGCACGGTGGTGCCGGACTGCAGGGTGGTGCCGCCTGCAATGGTGAGCGTGCCGATGCCGAGGGGGCCGGTGTTTCCTGGGACAAGCAGCACGCCCGGAGTGGTGACGGAGCTGCTGACGGCGAGGATGATGGTGCCCGCATTGAGCTGCACACCGCCGTTGAAGGTGCTGGCCCCGCTGAGCACGAGAGAGCCCGAACCCGACTTGATGAGACCTGCCGTGCCGCCGATCAGGTTTTGAATGGCGCTGCCGATGATGAGGTCGATGGGTGACAGGCCTGAGGTGGTGATGGTGCGGTCCTGCCCACCCAGCTCCCAGATGGTGGCGCTGCTGATGGTGGGCGTGGAGGCGTCATTGTCATTCACGGCGGTGATGGCGTTGGCCGTGCCGCTGAGGATGAAGGTGCCGCCGGTGATGTTGGTGGTGGCCTGTGCGCCGCCGCTGCCATTGAAGGTGAGGCTGGCGAAGGTGTTTGTATTCACCAGGGTCAGCACGCCGGCATTGCCATTGAAGGTGATGTTGCTGCCGGAGGCGATCTGACCGCCATTGGTGGTCTCTGTGACATTGGCGTTGTTGATGATGAGGTCTCCGGGGACCTGGATGCTGCCCAGCGTGCCGCTGAGAGTGAGCGTGCCCTGGCTCACCACCGTGGGTCCGGAGTAGGCATTGGAATATCCGCCCACAGCGGGTGCGCCGATGGTGGTGGCCACATTCGTGCCCGCCGTGACTCCCGCACCCGTGGTGATGGTGAAGGTGGTGCTGCCGGTGATGGCGGTGATGAACGAGCCCGCAGGGATGTTGGGATTACCGGTCACGGGCATGCCTACATAGAGGCCGTTGGTGCTGGAAACAGTGACGATGGCGGAGCCTGCGGTGGTGCTGGCCTGCACACCTGTGATGCTGCCGCTGGCGGGATTAAGCGCAGCCCCCACGGTGATGGGCTCGGAGGTGGTGGTGAGCAGCGCCGGAAGAGAGAGCACGAAGTGCGTGCTGTCCGTGATGCTGCTGACGATGGTGCCCGGTACGATGCCCGCGCCATTCACCGTCTGCCCCGGCACCAGGCCAGCGGTGCTGGCCACGGTGACGGTGGCGCTGGAGGCGAGGGTGGCGCCGCTGAGGGTCATGCCCGCCGGCTGCAGGGCGAAGTACTCATTCGCCGCGCCCGTGACAGTGGCATTCTGAGAGAGGGTGACAAAGGTGACGCCCGTGCCCTGGGAGATGCCGGTGATCGTCGCGCCCTGCGGAATACCATTTCCCACCACAGACTGGCCTGCGAACAAGGTGGGCGTGCCAAGGATGGTGATGACGTTGCTGCCGCTGGTGGTGGTGGCGGCGATGGACTGCGCGGCGGGCGCGCTGGCGGTGGTGGTGATGGTGGTGGCCACGCTGCCTGCCGTGCCCGTGGCGGCGGCGGAGAGGGTGACGGAGGTGGGTCCGTTGATGGCGGTGATGGTGGCTCCGGCGGGGATGTTGGCATTGCCGGAGACGACCTCGCCAATGTAGAGGCCTGTGGTGGAGGAAAGAGTCACGACACTGCTGCCTGCGGTGGTGCTGGCGAGAGTGCTCGTGGGGGTTGAAGCGGAGATGCCCCCAAACAGCACCGTGGCCGCGCTGGTCGGCAGTGTCGTGAAGGATCCGTTCAGCGTGACGGTGGTACCGGAAACGCTGGCCACGGTGGTGGCGGTGAGAGCGCCGCCACCGGCTGCCGCTGCGGCGAGGGTGACGCTCATGCCAGGATAGATGATGCTGCCCGCAGGGACGGTGATGGTGTTGCTGGTGAAGTTCGTATTGGAAATCGACAACACCTGGGAGGTGGGCAGGCTGAACTGAGTGCCGGCGGCGGTGGTGCTGCCGGTGCCCACATTGGCGCTCAGGGTGTAGTGTGTGGAGTCCGTGATGCCGATGATGACCCCGCCCGCCGTCTGCCCCAGTGCGGCGCTCACCGTCTGTCCCACGGCCAGGCCCGCCGTGCTGCTGACGGTGACGACGTTGGAACTCGTGGTGGTGCTGGTGGTCCACACGGTGGGCAGCACATTGAGCGTGGTGGTGCTGGTGCCGGTCTTGACCAGAGAGAGCAGGTTGCTGTTGCTGTAGTTGGTGATGGCACTGTTGATGGTGACCGTGTTGTTGGCGTACTGATACAGAGTGGAGCTGCTGCTGGTGGGCACGCCCGCCGTGAGGCGGCCACCGGCGATGACGCTGGCCGCACCATTGGTAAGCAGACCTCCGGAGGAGATGTCGAGCGCGTCTGCCAGGGAGCTCTGTGTGACAGTGGCCGCTGCGGAGAGGCGGAGGGAATTGATGGTGCGTGAGGTGACTGCGCCGACGCTGGCTGACAAGGTGATGTTGTCCGTGGCAGTGCCTGCGGTCAGCGCATTGGCGGAGTAGGCTCCGAAGGGATTGGTGCCGTTGATGGAAAGTCCCAGAGCCCCCACTCCCTGCGCTCCCGTCACAGGATCAACAGTGCTGCGATAACTGGCAAAGTCCGCGCCGCCCACCACGGCCCAACCGCCGATGATGCCATTGACCAGCGTGGGTGCGGAGGTGATGAGGATCTGCGGATTGGAGGCGGCGCTGCCGGGCGCGAGGCCGTTCATGCCCAGAATGGCCGCGCCCAGCGTGCCGCCGCCCGCCGTAAAGTTCACCGTGGCCGTTCCGCTCTGCGTCAGGCTGCCCAGCGTGAGCACCGAGGAGCCCGTGCCATTGATGCTGCTGCCGAAGAGATTGTTGGTGATGGTGCTGGCACCGGAAAGGAGATTCACACCGCCGGAGATGCCCAGTGCGTCGGAGCCCTGCTTGCTGGTGAAGGTGAGCGTGCCGCCATTGAGATTGATGGCGGAGGCGCCGGTGCGTGAGGAGAGCGCGTAGAGTCCCGTGTTATCCAGCGTGAGACTGGAGAAGTAGAGACTGATTGCACCACCATTGGCAATGGTGCCGCTGTCCTTGAGCGTGAGCGTGCCACCACGGATGGCGGTAAGCATGCCCGCATTGCGGGCATCACCGTTGGTGAGCACAAGGTTGTTCGCGCCGGATTTGTCCAGTGTGAGGTTTCCTGCAATGGTGCCGATAAAGGTGGTGATGGCTGTGCTGGGATTCGTGAACAGGGTGGCAGTGTCCCCCGTGTTGGTGATTGTGCCCGCCGCGCCGGGGAGGATGTTGCCGTTGGTCTGCGTCAGCGAGCCAATGGCCTGACTGTTTCCTTTCATGTCAACGGTGCCGCCATTGAGATTGAGAGCCGCGAGCGTGGGCACCGTGGCCGTAGGAAGGACAAGGAGTGTGTTGGCACCTGCGCTGAGATCCAGCTCTCCTGCATTCACAAAGGTGGCTCCCGCAAGGTAGCTGGGCTTTTGCAGATTGAGCGTGCCGCCGTCCGCCTTCACCAGCACGCCAGTGCCGATGAGATAGGCGTTCACGTTCAGAGTGTCGAGCGTGTGGAAGATGAGCGCCCCGCCGCCCTGCGTGATGGCCCCGCCGGTGAAGCCCGCATTGCCGGTCCTGGCCAGCACCGCGCCACTGGTGATGGTCAGCGTATTGAGCGTGCCTGCCGCATTGAAGAGCATGGTGCCGGTGGCAGCTCCGGTGGTGTAGTCCACCGCCGCACCGCCGCCGGTGGAGGTCACGCCGCCGCCGCTGTTCAGGGTGAGTGAATTGATGGAGGTGGAGGCATACAGGTTCAGATTTCGAGCCGTGAAGACATTGGCCGTGGCGCTTGCATTCGATGCGGCGAGACCGGTTGGTGCGGCATTGCCGAGGTAGCTGCCTGCGGGAGTGAAGCCATCCGCCGCTGTGAGAATACGCAGACCATTGGCATCAGAGGTCACCAGCCCTGTGCCGGTGCTGTCCGTGGCGATGATGTCAGGACGGATGCCGTTGGTCAGATTGCCCGTGGTGGCAATGACGTTCACACGCCCGCTGCCCGCCGCCGCACCGCCGAGGATGCCGGTGGTGGTGATGGCCAGCGTCCCGGTATTGGTGGCGCTCTGTGCGGTGAGCGTGGTGATGGTGATGGTGGTGCCGAATGCGCCGGTGCTCGGCGTGAGGCTGAGGCTGCTCTGACCGGCCAGCAGCGTGACGGTGCCGAGCGCCTCGGTGAGTGTGGCGAGATTGCTGCCGATGTAGTTCAGCGTGCCGCCCTGGAAGCTGAGGATGCGTGTGGTGCCGGAGATGGACACCGCGCCACCGAGGCGGTTTTTCACCGCGTTGCCGACCACGCCGCTGTTGTCCAGGGTGAGCGTGCCGCCCTGCGCCAGCACTTCAGTGCTGAAGCCGAGCTTTCCAGTCGTGCCATTGACCGTGACGGTGCCTGCATTGACGGTGAGCGTGCCGGTCACGTTTGCGCTGCTGTCTCCAGTGAGCACCCAGTTGCCGGAGCCGATCTTGGTCACATTGAGAACGCCGCCGGTCGTGCCTGTGGTGAAGTAGTCGCTGGCAAAGGTGCCGGCAAAAGTGCCACCCGCACTGTCTCCGGTGACAAGCGTGCCCGCGGTGGTGGCGTTGAAGTTTTTAATGATGGAGCCCGCCACGCCCGTGATGGTTCCCACCTGCAGGTTCGTCTGCCCGCGCATGTCGAGCACGTTGCCGCTAAAGCCGAGGTTGATGGTGGTGCCTGCGTAGTTGGAGGAGGGGCCGAGCACGAGCGTGCCGCTGCTGCCATTGGCAAAACCGACAGTGTTGGTGGTGTAGCTGACGCCACCGAGCTGCAGCACGCCGGCGCCGGCCTTGGTGATCGAGCCGCTGGAGACGATATTGCTGTTGATCGAGAGACCGACCTGGCCGTTGCCATTCACGGCGGCATTGGTCACGGGATCGACGGTGACGGTGGCACTGGAGGGCAGGCTGAGCAGGCCTGTGAGTGCGGGCACCATGCGCACATCATCCAGACTGGTGGAGGTGATGCCGCCCGTGAGTGTGAGCGTACCCGCACCGGTCTGAACCATGGGGCCGTTGCCACCATTGCTGCCGCCCTGGCTGTTGAAGACCAGACTGGCGATGGTTTCATTGAAGCCATTGAGAGTCCACTGCGAGCCGCCGCGCACGGTCACTGTAGCGGTGTCGGCGATCTGCTGGGAGGCGAGATTGACCACCTGGGCATTGGCGATGGCCATGGAGTCGGTGGCGTTGTTGTTGCCGCCGCTGATGACAAGGTTGCCGGTGATGGCATTGCCGGAACCGGAAAGATTGGCCAGATTCACCACCATGGCGTCCACGTAGGTGGTGCCGAGGTAGGAGTTGGCGTTGGCGAGTGTGATGGTGGGCGTGCTCGTGCTCTGGCTGAGACCGGTGAGCACGAGATTGAGACCGCCGGAGACTCCGTTGTCGATGATGGCGGAGTTCACCGTGAGGATGTTGGCGCCCACATTGAGGAAGAGCTCCGACTGGCCAGCGCCAGCGGTGATCTGGCCGCGCACGCTGGTGCTGCCGATGCTGGTGGCGGCATTGTTTGTACCCACGAGGAAGCCGCCGCTGGCGAGCGTGAGCGTGTCCGTGGCAGCACTGAAGGAGAGCGCCCGGGTGGTGCTGATGCCGTTCCAGGTGAGGGAGTTCACCACCGCGCCGCCGAGCGGCACGACGATGGCGGTGTCTCCAAAGCGGATGTTGCTGCTGCTGGTGGAAGTGGCAAAGCTGGATGTCATCATCGCAGCAGTGAGGCCGCGCACACCGGTGACGGGATCGTAGGTGGCAAACTCCGCATTCGCCGTGGTGCTGGCCACGGTGGAGTCCAGGCCGATGACGGTGGCCCAGCCGCCGATGATGCCATTGGTGAGTGTAGGTGCGCTGCTGAAGAGGATGCTGGGATTGTCCCCCATCGTGCCAGTGCCTGCGTAGAACACCAGCGTGGCGCCGGTGCTGCGGGAGAGGATGCTGGCGATGTTCAGCGTGGCGGTGCCGATGCCTGCGCCAGCGCCGCCAGCCTGGCCAACATCGAGACGAATTTCACTGGAGGAGCCGGCCAGTGTGAGCGTGCCGATGGAGGCCGTGCCGCTGGTGCCGCTGCGGCTGATGAACTGGAAGCCGCCGCCATCAAGCGTGAGCGGCACGCTGCCAGAGAGGCGGTTGCTCATGGCCTGGATGCCGGTGTCATTCCACTGCAGCACGGCATTGCGCACCGTGATGGCGCTGGTGCCTGAGAGGCGGCCCTGGTCCACCAGGGAGAGCACATTTCCCTGCACCGTCGTCGTTCCCGCATAGCTGTTGTTGTCGTGCATCGTCAGCGTGGTGGCTCCGGTCTTGACGAAATTGATCACATGCGTGGCATCACCGGTGATCTGGCCCGCCCAGTCCGTGGCGGTGGCGCCGTTGGCCACGGTGAGCGTGGAGGTGGTGGTGGAGCTGTTGGTGATGATGCCGCCCGTGCCGGGCAGAATGCCGATGCTGCTGAGCGCGCCGGTGGTCTGCGTGTTGCCATTGAGGTCGAAGGTGCCGCCTGCATTCACGGTGAGCACGCTGGCATTCAGCGTGGAGGTCAGCGCGGAGACGGTGGGCGCGGTGCTGGCGAGGTAGAAGAGCGCATTGGTGGTGGCGGAGGCGGGCGCGAGCTTCAGCGTGCCGAGATTGATGCGCGTCTGGCCGGTGTAGCTGTTCTGCGCCGCACCGAGGACGACCGTGCCCTCGCCGCTCTTGGTGAGGCCTCCGGTGGAGGGAACGATGACTCCGCCAACCGCAGCATTGATCGTCAGCGTGGTGCTGGTGCCAGCGGTGTAGATGAGAAGCTCACGACTGGTGCTGCCATTGGCCGCATTGATGGAGCCGCCGCCCACGCTGCCGATCGTGGCGCTGACCGAGGCCAGGATGCCGCCGCTGTCGAGCGTGACATTGCGGCCGGAGACGATGGAGAGCGTGGGATTGACCGCTGTGCTGAAGGTGAGGGAGTTCACCAGCGTGGTGGCGTAGGTGGTGCCCGAGGCGCCTGTGTAGGCCGGAATGGCCGCGCCTGCGCTGAGGGCCGTGGTGGTGTTGAGCAGGATGTTGTTGTTCGCGGTGAAGGTCGTATCCATTTCACCCGCCGCGAGCGCGCGCAGGCCGGTGCCTGCGACGTTGATGGCGAAACTCGTGCCCGAGCCGGTGCTGCCGGTGTCGTCCACCACGATCCACGGGATGATGGCGGCATTTTTGTTCCCTGCTGCGGCCGTCTGACCGATGGCGGTGGGGGCAGTGCCGAGCACCACATTGGTCTTGCCTGCGGTGAGCACTGCGGAGCTGCCCAGGCCCGCGCCGCGAATGAGCACAGTGCCGGTATTGGCCGCGCGTGTGATCGTCCCCGCTCCGGTGGTGCTCAGCTCCAGGGTGGAGGTGCCGTTGACATCAAGGGTGATGACGCTGAACCCGCCGTTGATCGTGATGCTGTTGGCGCCCAGTGCTTCGTTTTGCGCCGTGATGCTGCCAGTATTGGCCGTGAGGAGCAGCGTGCCGCCATTGAGCGTGATGGCGTGCGCGCCGAGACGGTTCACCGAGGTGGTTCCGAGGCCGGTGTAGTCGAGCTGCAGTGTGTTGGCGGGATTGAGCCCGGAGACAGGTCCTGCATTTACATTGAGTGTCGTGGTGGCTGAACCGAGCACTGTGGTGGAGGAGCCGGAGATCACCACCTTGCCCAGCGCGACAGTGAGACCGGTAAGAGTCGAGGCAGTGGTGACACCAGAGAGCGTCAGCGTATTGGCCCCCACCTTGGTCAGCACCGCGCTGCCGGTGACCTGTGCGGAGAGTGTCAGATCCCCAAACTTCGTGCCGCCGAGGCCGCTGGAGGTGTTGATGTAGTTTGTGCCGATGCTGCTCGCGCCGCCGAGCGTCACGGCGCCCGCATAGCTGGCGTTGGAGGTGGAGGTGTTGATGAGAGAGCCGAGGGAGCTTGTGATGCCCGTACCTGTGATGGTGCCGCTGCCGCCGTAACCCACGCCCGTGATGGTGAGCCCGTTCGTATTGGTCACCGCGATGCCGTTGAGATCCAGCACCGCGCCGCTAGAAATGGTGATGGTGTTGGCAACAGCGCCCAGAGCACCGGCATTCGCCAGTTTCAGCGTGCCAAGGGTGATGGCGGTGTTGAAGACCTGCGTGCCGTTGCTGGCGTTGAGAGTGAGGGTGTTGGTGCCCTGTTTGGTCAGGGTGATGCCGCTGCCGCCGATGATGGAGTTCAGCGTCAGATTGCCATAGCCACCCACGGTGGAGCTGGAGCCAAGCGTGAGCGTGCCGGTGAGGCTGGCGGCGGAGAGGCTGCTGTTCCACAGCGCACCACTGGAGCCAGCGGCCAGGATGGCCGTGGGTGTGGCGGAGGCGGAGGGGATGAGCGCGCCGAGACCATTGATGGTGATGTTTCCAGTGACTCCGGTCTGGCCATTGAGATCCACCGAACCGGAGGCATTGAAGTAATACGTGCCCGCCGCCGTGGAGGTGGCCGCCTGGGAAAGCGTGACATTCGTACCGCTGACTGCGGTGATGTACGTGCCCGCTGCGATGCCCGTGCCGCTGACGGCCATGCCCACCTGCAATGAAAGCGTGGTGGCGGTGTCTGTGCCTGCAAGGGTGAGAGTGGTGGCTCCATTCGTGAGCGTGGGCACGCTGGTGGTGCTGGTGTTCACACTGCGCACGAGCGTGCCGCCCAGAGAGGCGGTGCCGCCGCTGCTGAGCGCCGTGGCGCTGCCGAGCTGCAAGTAGCCGCCCTGAATGACGAGGTCTCCGGTGAAGGTGGCGGCATTGCTGCCGGCAAGAATGAGCGTGCCGGTGCCTGCTTTATACAGCGCATTGGCGGTGCCGCCGCCCGTCTGTGTGACTGCGCCGATGAGATCGAGCACGCCCGCCGCCTGCGTGGCCGTGGTGGTGGTGGCGATGATCGCACCATTGCCGATGGTCGTCGTGCCGCCCACGCCCACCCATCCGGCGCCGTAGATGCCGGTGGTGCCGTTGACGATGTTGAGCGCAGAACCTGCGCCGAGCGTCATGGCGGTGCCGGAGGAAGGAGCGATCACCACGCCGAGCGGAGTGCCCAGCGTGTCGATGGTGGCGGAGGCGCCTGCGGCGAGTGTGTAGTTGTTGCTGATGATGGCGGCGTAGTTGTAGCCATTGGCCGCCGTGGGTGCGCCGGTGGCGTAGAAGAGCTTGCTGGAGGGGATGGCCTGGAAGCCTCCCACACCGCCGCTGACCGTGTCGGGCGTGGTCGTGCCCGTGGTGTCTGCTCCGGCATAGAGCAGGCGGTAGGAGCCGGAGTTTGTGGCATTGTAGGCGGTGTAGGTGATGGTGTGGTATCCCGCACTCAGCGTGATCTGCCCGGTGCCGGAGCCTTCGGTGAGACCCGCGTGCGGTCCTTGGTCGTTGATCAGCACCTGGCCGTCGATGTAGAGCACGCCTGCGTCGTCGGTGGCGCTGCGGAAGGTGTAGAGACCGCCGGTGGTGATCTGCAGCAGGCCGTTCAGGGTGGTGATGCCGTTGGTGTAGCTGGCGGTGGTGTCGGTGGCGCGGTTGTTCATGCCGGCGTCATTGATCAGAGCGACGGTGCCCGTGCCTGCGGCACCGATGCCAGCCACATTCACACTGGTGACTCCCTGCGCGGCACCGAGGCTGCTGTAGCTGGCGTTCAATCCGCCGGAGGAGTAGCCCGTGGGCAGAGTGGAAGGCGCGGTGGATGCGGCCTGAATGAGCAGCGGGTAGTAGTTGCTGCTGTTGTAGGTGGAGAGTTCGATGGGATTGGAGGTCAGCGTAGTCGTGGCCCCAAGCGTGGTGGCATCCGGGAAATAGAGCGCGCCCTGGCCGATGTTCACCGGCTTCTGCCCCGTGCTGTAGGAGTACACATAGGCGGTCATTCCCGCTGGCACATTGATCTGCGCCTTGCCGGTGGTGTCGGTGAGATTCTGAATGATGAGCGAGTAGGCGTTGGATGCGCCCAGATTCAACACCTGTGTACCAGTCATGTTGAGCTGCGGGATCTTGATGGCGTTGGCCAGCCCGTTGCCTGAGACGGCCACGCCCACGCTGGAGGCATTACCCACAAAGAGATTGGCGTAGTTGGCGGAGGGATCGATGGTGATGGAGAGGCCCTGATAGGTGATGAGGCCGCCGTTTCCGAGACCGTTGTTTTCCAGCGCCAGAGTACCTGCGCTGCCGAGGGTGATGCTGCCTCCATTGAGCAGCGGCTGCGCCACACCGCCTGTGGCTCCGCCGAGCACGAGCACACCGCCATTCACCGTGACGGATCCGGCAAAGGTGTTGTTGTTTGCCAGTGCCAGCGTGCCGAGACCGGTTTTGATGAGGCTGGAGGTGCCGTCTGCGCCGGAGATGACGCCGCCCAGAGTGAGGAAGCTGCCGGGCACATCCACGTTGACCGTGGTGCTGCCGGATTTGAGCGTGAGCGCACCGCCGAGCGTGAGGCCGTTTGGTCCTTTGTAATTGAGATCGTTTCCACCGAGTGCGAGCGCATTGGCGATGACGTTGGTGGTGGCCGTGGAGGTCAGATAGGTGCCGCTGCCGATGGTGAAGGTGCCGGTGCCGAGCGGGCCGCTGAGCACCGTGCCGCCTGCGGTGGCTGTGCTGCTGGCGGCGATGGAGATGCCGCCCGCTGCGAGGCTGAGCCCGCCGTCAAAGGTGCTGCCGCCACTGAGCTGCAGAAGGCCGTTTCCTGTTTTGCTGATGGCCACGCCCGTGCCCGTGGTGCCAATGCCGACGATGGGAGAGCTGATGCTGAGCGAGGCTGTGAGCTGCGTGACGGTGCTTCCCGCGATCTGGATGGGATTCACCAGGATGGTGTTTGTGCCAGCCGCCAGACCGAGCGAGGCGACGCTGATGGTGGAGACCGTAACCGGATTGCTGGAGCTGGCGGTGATGGGCGTGGCGCTGCTAAGATTGAGCACGCTCACCGGCGTGGTGGTGGCGGTGGTGACGGTGGGGTTTCCCTCACCGCCATTGTTGTCAAACACGAGGCTGTTGAGCGTCTGCGTGCCTGCAAGATTCACGGTGGAGCGGCCGATGATGGTGAGCGTGTTGCTCGGATCGATCTGGCCGCCGATGCCGACGGCGCTGCCCCCCGTGGCGCTGACGCCGATGTTCAGCGTGGTGGCGTTGATGCCGGTGGGTGAGCCGATCAGGGTGACGCCGCCCGCAGGCAGCACGATGGTGCCCGCCGTGGAGGCAGAGAGATTGACGATCCCCTGATTGATGACAGTGCCGCCGCTGTAGGTGTTGGCGGCAGTCAGGGTCAGCGTTCCCGTGCCGGATTTGTTGAGGCGCGTGAGATTGCCAAAGCCGTTGTCCGCGATGACAGAATTGACGACCATGTCCGAAGCAAAGGTGAGCGTCTGCGCGCCCGTGGTGGAGATGGCATTGTAGTTGATGGTGAACTGCGTGGCGCTGAGCACCTGCGTGACATACGCACCCGCCGGGATGCCCGTGCCGCTGACGGCCATGCCGGCAAAGAGTCCTGTGGTGGAGGTTACTGAGACCACATTGCTGTTGAGCACGGTGCCCGTGCCCGCCACCCCTGTGGCAGAGGCGGTGCCGTTGCTGTTGAAAATCACCAGTTCGGTGGTGCCCGTGGTGGCATCACCGCCGGAAGTGAGGATGCCGCGCACGGAGGTGGTGCCGATGATGGAGGATCCTGTGCCGCTGTTGCTGTGGAGGAGGCCACCCATGATGATGTTGAGCACATCCGTGGATTGGGTGAATGCGAGATCGTTTTCCGCCGCTCCTGCGAGGCGCAGGTAGTCGGTGGTGGCCCCGCCATCGGGCAGAACAATGACCTGGTTGATGCCAGTGATGCCATTGAGGATGCTGGTCACGTTACCAGCACCGAAGCCGTTAAGAGTGCCGCCGGAGTACACGTTGAGCACATTGGCTCCCGCAGCAGCTGTGATGGTGGCCACCGTACCGCCTGACATGTAGCCGCCGGCATATCCTTGGTATCCCACCGTGCCCACAGCACCGATGCCGAGGGAGGGATTGTACCCGGCCCAGGTGTCGGAGTTGGCGATGGCCCAGGCGCCGATCACACCTGTGGCAGTGCTGTATCCAAGACTGGAGGCGTCGGCCACGAGGATGCGAGGATTGGCCCCCTCACTGCCCAGAGTGGTGCCGCTGAAGTTGATGACCGCGTCCGCCGCGTGCGAGATGCTGGCAAAGCCGAGGTCGGCGTTGGAGTAGGTGCCGACGCCACCTGCGGCGGATGATATGGTGCTGACGCCTGAAGCTGCGGTAAGTGCACCCAGGGTCTCGGAGGAGTAGGTGTTGGCACGACCAGAGAGGGCGATGGTACCGGAGTTCAGAGTGATGGGCGCAGCGTCGTTGATGCGGTCGTTGTTGTTGATCAGGAGGTCGGCGTTGTTGTTGAGGTTCAGGTTGCCGTAGCTGACCGTGATGGCGGAGGTGTTGGACAGGGTGGCGTTGTCCATCAGGGTGAGCGCACCGCCGAGGATGTAGGTGGCTCCGTAGTAGGTATTGGGGGAGAGGACGTTGGTGGTGTTGCCGCTGGCACGCACCAGGGTGATGGGATTGGAGGCATCTCCGGTGATGCTGCCCGCCCAGATGCCTGTGGTGGCAAAGCTGTAGAGGAGCGATGCCCCGCCTGTGCTGGTGACTGTGCCGCCCGCACCGGGGGTGGCGCCGCCGTTGCTGCTGAAATTACCCACGTATTGTACGGTGCCTTTGAGGTCGAGCGTGGCACCATAGTTCACGGTGAGGGCACCGCCGTTGTCAAAAAGGGTGTTGTTTCCGGCGGAGAGCGTGGTGGTGCCACCATTGAGCGTGGTGGCTCCGGTGTAAAACTGACGCGCCGTGATGTTGAGATCCCCACTCAGCCCCTTGGTCAGGCCGCCGGTGGCCACACTGGCCACGGGTGCGGTGCTGTTGGAATAGAAGAGAGTTCCAGCTGCGTTCTGATTCGTCTGCAACGTACCGACCAGCGTGCCTCCGAGATTGAGCGTGGAGCCTGAGGCTACCTGCAGGATGGCCTCCGTGCCGGTGGCGGAGGGGGCGGTCGTGGTGGTCATGCCCGCCAGCGCTGCGAGCACGATGCGCGTGGCGTTGAGCGTGTTGGCACCACCACTTACCAGAATGCCGCCGCTGGCCAGCGTGAGGGAGAGGTCCTTGCCCGCCGCACCGCCCAGCGTGAGGCCGCTGCCAGAGATGGAAAGAGCATTCAGGATGCGACTGCCCGGCGCAGATCCAGCAGACCATAGCGCATTGGTGGTGCTGCCCGAAACCTGCAGCGCGATGGCGGGTGAGGCGATGAGGCTGGCGAGCGTGACATCCAGCGGCGTGCTGTAGCCGGTGAAGGTGGTGAGGCCGTTGCTGCCGAGCGCAGCCCAGGCATTTCCGCCAATGGTGATGCGAGGCAGCAGGCCATTGGATGCCCCCACGGTGGATCCATAGGAGGGCACTCCAAAGGTGAGTGCAGCTCCGCTGGCCACCCCGGAGGCGGCGACGTTTTGACTGAGCACCACCGTCGTGGACGTGGTGCTGGAGATGGTGGTGCCATTGAGGATGCCCGGGCCCGTGACGGCCATGCCGGCAGCCAGGCCGGTGGTGGAGGCAAAGGTGAGCGTGGTCCCTGTGACGGTGGCGGCACTGGTGCTGAGCAGGCTGCCAAAGTTGATCTGGCTGGTGCTGGTGCCCAGCGCCACATTGCTCTCCACATTCATCGTGCTGCCAGCGCCTGCGGTGAGGGAGGCGAAGTTCAGCTTCGTCGTTCCACCGTTGCTGGTGAAGTTAATCACATCCTGACCGCTGGCCCCCATCGTGAAAGTGCCCGCGCTGCCGGCAGTTCCTTCGGTCGTTCCCGCACTGCCGCCGATGAAGTTGAGTGTGCCGCCGGCGAGGGTGAGCGGTTTGTTGGCCAGGCGGTTGTTCAGGGAGCTGGTGCTGTTGTCCAGTGTCAGCGAGGCAGAGGGATTGACGGTGATGGCGGAGGTGGCTGTGAGTGACCCGGCCGCACCGCTGATGACAGTGGAGCCACCATTCAGCGTCGTGGCACCGGTGTAGGCATTTGCCGCCGTGAGGGTGAGCTTGCCGGAGCCTCCAAAGGTCAGCGCATTGGCGCCCGTGCCTGCGACGTAGGCGCCGCTGATGAGAGTGTTGCCGGAGCCGGCGATGGTGAGCGTGGAGACGGCGGTGTTGTTGATACCGCCGGAGAGAATCAATGAGGCACCGGAGCTGCTGTCGATGTTGTTGGTGATCAGGCGGCTGGCTGCCATGCCGACGACGCCGGAAAATTCAATGGAGTTGCCGCCGGAGACCACACTTGCTGAAGTGGAAACAGTGACGGGATTGACGATGGCATTGGCACCGGTGAGCGCCAGGGAACCCGCGATGAGGACACCACCGCCAAAGGTGAGCGTGCCTGCGGTGCCGAAGGCATTTTTGGCATTGGCGTAAATCGTTCCCTCCGTGAGCGTAACACCACCAGTGTTGAGGTTCGAGGCATTGAAGGTGACGGAGCCCAGAGTGTTGACAGACAGCGCAGAGGTGAGGGTGGCAGGCAGGGCGGCATTAAAGACCGTGCTGCCCACACCGCCAATGCCCAGTGTGTTGGAGGAGGTGAAGGTGATGGGGCCGCCAAAGGTCAGCGTGCCGCCGGGGGCGATGTTGTTGTAGATATTGGAGGCTGCGCCGGGAGTGAAGGTGGTGGCCCCATTGAAGGTGATTGAGTTCAATCCGTTGAACGTGACGTTGAATCCGGAGCTGCCGCTGAGGGCCACCGGGCTGGTGAAGGTGGTGCCGCCAGAGGTCAGGGTGAAGAGGCCGCCGGTGGCCCCAAGAACCAGCGCATTGCCCGTGCTCATGCCCAGCGGGTTGGCGCTGCCGGCAGAGATGCTGCTCCATCCGGAAGGGATGCCGAGAAAGCCGTCGGAGACAGTGACGCTTCCGGTAAAGGTGTTCATGCCGCTGAGGATCCATACGCCGCCATTGGATTTGGTGATGGACAGGGCGCCGCCATTGTCCGCCAGCACGGAGCTGACGGTGTTGGCATCACGGCTTTCACCGCTGAGTGTCAGTGTCTTGGCACCCGCACCGAGGGTGACGACCTTTGTGATGACCAGCGCGCCGCTGCCGCTGGAGTCTATCGTGTTGGTGCCCGTGGTGGTGTTGAGATTGATGGTTCGTGACACCGTCTCCCCCGTACCCGTGTAGAGCAGGTAGCCGCCGGCGGTGGTGCCGGTGCCCAGATTGAGCTGGCCGGTGGCGTCTCCAAAGCTGCTCGTCATGCCGCCGGAGCCAATGCTCTGCACTGCCACGGCTCCTGAACCGCTGATGGTGGTGTTGCCGGAGTAGGTGTTGTCTCCATAGATCAGCATCATCGTGCCGCTGGGCACTGTGTATGCCAGGGAGCTGCCGGCAGCCCCACTGATGACACCCGCCAGCGTGTAGATGTCTGCAGCGGTGGTCCCGTTGTCCGTGATGGTGATGGCACGCGCGCCGCCATTGAGATCGATGGGATTGAGAACGGTGGTGTCTGACAGCGCGGTGGTGGAGCCCAGCATGAAGGTCCCGCTGGTGAAACCGGCTCCGCCAAAAGTGAGTGTGGAGAGTGAGCTCATTCCACCAATGGCCACGACAAGGGACGATCCCGAGGCGGCAAAGCCACCGCTGGATGTCCACTGCACCTGCCCCGCCCCGGTGCCGAGAGCACGGGTGAAAGTGCCTGAGGTCTCCAGCACACCACCAGCGAGCACAAGATTGCTGTTTGCCGAAAGACTGTTGATGCTGCCAAAACTCAGCACCGTACCGCCGGCCACAGAATTGCTGGTGCTCAGGCGGATCTGCAATGGGCCAAGGATGCTGGTTATGGTGGTGCCGGGGGCGATTCCCGGCCCCGTAACCGCCTGCCCGACCACGAGCCCGGCCGTGCTGGTGAGGTCGATCACATTGGAGTCGGTGGCCGCAGACATCGTGATGGCGGTGGTGGTGTTGGAGTTTGCGTCCTGCGCGCGCAGCGCTCCCAAGGAAATGGTTGTGGCACCGCCATAAGTGTTGTTCACGTTGCCGAGAATCCAGGTACCAGAGCCGGTCTTGGCCACGCTGAGCGCGGAACCATCCATGGTGTTGTTGATGAGCTGGAGGTCGATTTCATTGTCCCCTGTGGAGGTACCGGTGAGGGTGAGCGTCTTTGCCCCGGTGCTGGAGAAGGCCACCGGTGCGGTGTTGGTAAACCAGATGACGGCGTTGTCGTTGTTGCCAGTGCCGACGGCGCTGTTGCCAAAGCCGCCGGAAGAATCCAGCGTGCCATTGCCCGCGAGCGTGAAAAGGCGGTCCGTCTGCACAGAGGGCGACTCGATCATGGTGAGGAAGGAGTTGCTGTTCTGGCCGATGTACTGGAGCGTGCCAGTGCCGCCCGCAGCGGTACCGAAGACCAGGCTGGCCGCATTTCCCTGGGCACTGCCGGTGCCGATGCTGCTGACGCTGCCATAGTTGGCCAGGAGCGTGACGCCGAGCGTGCCGGAGGCGATGGTGGTCACACCGCTGTAGGTGTTGTAGCCGATGCTGCCCAGCGTCTGCCCATTGGCCGTGGTGCTGGACACGGCGCCATTGAGCGGATTCAAAAATTCTGTACCCGAGCCGTTTTTGGTCACATTGAGGACGCCAGCGCCATCCTGCAGCAGACCAGAGAAGGTGGCGGTGGCGCTGGAGGTGCTGCTGCCGATGCTGAGTGTGGCCGCCGCACCGGTGCCGCCACCGCTGTTGGTTACTGTGCCCGCCCCGGTGAGCGCGCCGATGGTGGTGAGCCCGCCGCCCCCCGCTCCATTGAGATCCAGCGTGGCGCCCTGACGCAGTGCGGTGACGTTTGCCGCCGTGGTGATGGCCCCCAGCGTGGCCGCTGCGCCGGAGAGCTGCAGCGTGCCCTGGTCGATGTTCAGATTTCCCGTGAAGGTGTTGGCACCAGAGATGATGAGCGTGCCTGGCCCTGCCTTCGTCACAGCGGCCGCTCCGCTGCCAATGGCGGCGCTGATGGTGAGGGTGTTGCTGGTGCTGCTGCCGCCGGTGTAGATGATGGTCTCACCACCTGCACCGCCGAGGGTGAAGGAGGCGGAACTGGAGGCGATGGTGGCGGAGCCGGTGGAGTTGTCAAACAGCACGCCGCTGGTGCTGCCCGCAGCGCCGAGGGTGAGCACACCACCGAGGGTAAGGGAGGCCGCGCCGCTGATCTTGAGTGCATTGACAGTCTCTGCCGCCGTGGTGGTGATGCTGCTGCCATTGATCCAGTAGGTGGAGGTGGCAGCAGACCCGGAGACTGGCAGGCCGGAGACATAGCTGGAATAGGGCGCGACCACATACGGCCCCGTGCCGGTGACGGTGGCAAAGTCCACAGCGCTGGTGGTGGGATTGGTGTAATACGCAAAGCCAAAGACCGTGGAGCTGGTGCCGATGAGGCCATTCGCCAGCGTGGGAGATGTCGTAAACTGGATGGTGCTCCCAGCGCCGGAGCTGAAATTCAGAACGGCACCTGTGCCGCGTGTGCCAATGGGGGTGGCGGCACCAAAGCTCAGCGTGGGCGTGCCGCCATTGGCGGTGGTGATGACGTTCCCCTGCCCTGCCGTGGGAATGAGCTGGCCCACTGTCATGGTAACCGCGCCAACAGCTGAAGAGCCCAGCATCTGGAAGGCACCGCCTGCATAACCGTTTCCAGTGAGCGGATCCGTGCCGAAGGTGAGGGTGTTGCTGCTGCTAAGCGGCGCAGAACCGAAGCCGGATGCCGCGGTAGGCTGCACCTGAAGCGTGCCGCCAGCGACAGAGACACCGCCGGTGAAGGCCTGCCCAGCACCCGAAACGCCGAGACTGCCAAAGTAGAGCGTGGTCCCCGCAGCCACGGCGGTGGCGATGCTGTTGCTGAGCACCACGTTGTTTCCATAGATGGCGGAGATGACGGTACCGGCAGGCACGTTCGTTCCCGCCACGCTCTGCCCCACCACGAGGCCTGCGGTGCTCTGCAGCGTGACCACATTGGTATTGGCCGCGCCATTGAAAGTAAGCGCGGTGCTGGAGGCGATGGTGCCAAAGGTGGCTGCACTGATGGTGATGGTGTTGGTGCCGCTGTTGATCGCGGTGATGTAGGCGCCTGCGGGGATGTTTGTACTGCCTGTGACGACCATGCCCACGGTGAGACCCGCCGTGCTGGCCAGCGTGATGGTGGTGGCGGCTGCGGCCGTGCTGCTGGCGGTGCTGATGCTGGACATCGTCTTCACCGAGGAGGATTCCCCGCCGAAGATGATGGATGCTAAGCTGGCAATGGCACCGCTGGTGGCCGTGCTCAGCGTCACTGTGGTGGCGGTGAGTGCAGTGATGTAGGAGCCTGCCGCGATGTTCGTGCCGGAGACCTGCTGCCCCACCACCAGGCCGGAGGTGCTGGCAAAGTTCAGCACCGTGCCGCCGCTGGCGGTGGTGCCATTGGTGGCCAACGTGGCTCCGGCCGCGACCGTGGCCGCCGCATACGAGGAGGCTGCAGGCGCGTAGAGCCAGGTGCCGCTGCCGCCTTTGAAAAGGGAGGTCTTGCTGGTGGTGGCGGTGGTAAAGTTGTCCGTGATCACGCCGGATATCTGATTGACCACCGCCGCTGTGCTGGTGTTGTTGTAGCCTTCGAGGTAGAGCGTCTTGGCACCCACGCCTGTGGCTGCGATGCCGCTGGTGAGCACCAGCCCCCCGGCTGCAGTATTGGCAGCGTTCTGCTGCTGATTGGCAAAGATGACCCCGCTGCCGGTGGTGCCGCCAAGAATGATGGCCTTGCTGGACGTCTCGCCTGCGCCGCTTGAGGCAGAGCCCACATAGTTCAGTATGGCATTGGTGGAGGTGGTGCCCAGATAGATGCCGCCGCTGCCGGTGGCCGTGGTGGTGTTCACATTGAGCGCGCTCAGCGCGTTCACGATGACACTGCCGTTGGTGATGTTGAAGCTGCCCAGATTGGTGGAAGCCGTGCCCTGAATGGCCAAAGATCCGTAGCCAGCCTTGACCCATATGTGATCAACCGTGCCTGCGGAGCTAAGCATGTTTCCAGTGAGCAGTACATCGCCATTGGCGGTGATGGTGTAAGTACGCGTGGCAGAGGTGTCCAGCGAGTTGAAGCTGGTGTTCAGCGTGAGGAGACCGTTCAAACTGCTCGTGTAGCTGTGATTGGTGCCTGCAGCGGCGCCGGTGGCGGAAGTAGCGGCTGTGAATCCGTAGGAAACCACGCCTCCGGCGCCGATGGTGATGCCATAGCCGTCATTCCCCAGAAAACTGGTGACAAGCGGGCCGGTGGTAAGCGATTCATTAAGGCCCAGTGTGGTGACGCCATTGACACTGGCTCCACCGATGGTCACTGTCTGATTGATGCCCACACCTCCAACAGCACGCTCGGCATAGATGTTGGAGCCGCTGGCGCTGGTGTACCAGACGGTCTTTTTGGAGAAGTCCGTGTTACCCGGGTCCACGCGCAGTTCATAGCTTCCGGCATAGGAGTAAATGGACTGGGAATCCACTGCAGCACCAAGGGAACCGGGAGCTGAGACGCGGAGGAAGGAGCCCGTAACCTCCACGCGACCAAGGAAGTTGTTGTAGGGATTGCCAAGTGTCACCTGTCCCAGCAGACCGCCGCCGCTCCAGCGATAAAAAGCCAGGCTGTTCACCGCACTGCCGGTCATGAAGCCATTGAAGAGATAGTTGCCATAGCCGTTCACCTGCAGGTCGGAGCCGCCGGCAATGTTGATGGTGGAACCGCTGGTGAATGTCATGGTTCCGGCGACGGAACCCACGCGCGTTTCAGAGTTGGAGGCGGAGGTGATGATGCCGCTGTAGCTGTTGTTGCCGATGTTCACCAAGGCGTAGCCTGCACTGTTGTTGGCACCGCTGATGCCGTAACCGCCGATATCTAGGTTTCGATTGAAGTTGACGCCGCTGATGCCGCCTTGCACCACCAGGGCGCCGCCCGCCTGCGCGCTGTTAAATCCGGTGACGGTCACCGTCGTGCTGGAGCTGCCGAGCTGCCCCATGTCGCTGACCACCAATGTACCGCCAAGCACGTTGGTGAATCCGGTGTAGCTGTTGCTGCTGTTTGTCAGATAAACCACACCGCCGCCGGTGATGGCGATGGAGCCCGTGCCGGAGAGCAGGCCCGCAAAGGTGCTCCAGGAGCTGGAGTTGGAAACATTGGTGGCCAGAGAATAGCCGCCCACCGCAGAGGTCAGCGCGCCGCCGATCGTCAGCACGGCACCGCCGCCCAGCACCACATTGCCGCCCATGGCTCCTCCGCCGGAGAGGGAGGCCACGGATTGATTAAAACCATTGAGGTCAAAGACTGCACCGGCCGTGTTGGAGAGCGTGAGAGCGGAGGCGGCGCTGAACGCATTGGCACCGCCCATCTTGAGCGTGCCGGCCTGAATGAGCGTGGGACCTGTGTAGCTGCTGCCACCGAAAAGCGTGACGAGGCCGGCCCCGCTGCTGCTGATGCTCAGCCCCCCGGTTCCGGCGATGCCGTTTGCAAACGTGATGCCCCCCGTGGAGGTGCTGCCCACGGTGAGGAATGAGGTGGCGGAGTTGTACACCTTGCCACCGAGAGAAAGCTCGCCGGAGGAGTTATTGGTAAATGCCATGTCAGCCGCCACCTGCAGCGTGATGTTTGAGTCCCCGACCACGATGGTGCCGGAGGACGCCCCCACCACGATGCCAGAGGAGGTCAGCGAAAGCACCTGAGGCGAGCCACTGCCGAGCAGCGAGTAGCCGGGCGCATTGAAGACGAGGCCTGCTGCATTCAGCCCGCCAGCCAAAGTGACTGCGCCCCCCGTTCCCTGAAAAACAGCGGTGCTGCTGCCATCATTGACCCAGGAGGTGTCTGCTGCGCCGCTGAGCCAGTTGGAGGAGAGTGTGTCCCATGTGCCAGCACCACCGCTGCCACTCTGATCCTGCGCGGGATCCCAGACAAGCGTGGCTGCAGTGAGCGGAACTGGCAGCGTGACCAGCGGCATGAGCAGGCATAAGCAAAGACCAGTGATCCGCTTGAAAGGTGTGGGGGCGTCGGGGGTGGTGGGTCTCATATTTTAAAAGCCTAAAAATCAAAAGTGGCGCCGGCACGCGCGGCCCGGGCATGGCGCATGCTGCGGCTGCGCCTGACGCGGTGGATGCCTGCAAACTCACGCGGTCGCAGCGGCGGGGATTCCTTCCCCCCGAAGAGATGACGGCTGCGCGCCACGGATGACGTGGTGCAGAAACTCACTGAAAGCAGTGCTGAAGCAGCGCGACCGTGCTTCATGACTGCGATGAGAAACTTTGAGTGCGCATAAAGTTTCGCATCAGCACCGCGCGGACCAATGCGCGCACATCGCAGTCCCCGAATCGCGCAAATCAGACCCTAAATGTGCTGTTTTCTGATAAAGTGATCTTTTGCACTCATGTCATGGCACGCGCTGCACGATTTGCGCATGCCGCCACACGCGCTGACTCGCTGGCAGATGCCGTGCAGCCGTGGCATGCAGGTGAAGAGGCGCTGCCGAAACCGCATGAGAAAACGCCCCCCCGGGCTAAGCAGGGGAAACACCGGCCGCCAGCCTGGCGCAATTTTTTTGTTTGCCGCGACAGAGGGCGCTGCCATAATCAGCCCATCGTTCAGGGGGCTATAGCTCAGTTGGTAGAGCGTCTCGTTCGCAATGAGAAGGTCAGGGGTTCGAATCCCCTTAGCTCCACGTCATCCAAGGCGGGTTTTTGTGGTGCCTCTGGATAAATGAAATCGGCTGCAGGATCTCAGCCTGTCTTAAAATAAGCATGCATCGTGGCCAGCGGGCTGAGAACAACCCGCCCGGCCTGACGCCAGTGCAGTAAGAAACCGCTGCGGGTTTACTTTTTGCGAGAAGCCTTGGGCTTTTCCTCCTGGCTCTGGTCAGCTTCCACCTGCTTGGCCACAGCGCGCTCGACGTAGTTGGCAAAGCTGCGGCCGTCCAGGGCGGCGTACTTCTTGGCCAGCTTGGCAATGCGGGGATCGATGGTGATGCTGGTATTGATTTTCATAGTCTGGCAGCGTGTGGTATCCGGAGGCAGGATGCAATGGCTAATTTTGGAACGTCCCCCCCGGGGGCTGAAGCCCCGGCCAGCAGGGCGGGCTCTCGTTATTTCCACTCCTGCAGCATGGCCAGCCCCTCGCGGTTTCGCGGGGCTAGCGCCAGAGAATCGAGCAGGTGGCGCCTGGCTCTGGGGGCGTCTGCGGGCCTGAGCAGCAGGGCCAGCCGGTAGTGGGTCTGCGCGCCGCTGGCGGGATCCAGCAGGAGCACACGCTCGTAGGCGGCGATGGCTTCGGAGGGCTCTCCGGTGGCAGTGCAGGCCTCCCCGAGGGCGCGCTGCGGGGTGGTGAGGAAGGGATTCAGCGCCATGGCGCGACGGGCGTTTGCCTTCACCTCCGGCCAGCGTTTGGCGGCCAGATCCAGCTCGATGAGGCGCAGGTAGGCGCTCTGCGCGCTGGCGGAGTGCGCGGCGATCTGGCGCAGCACGGCGGCTTCTTCTTCGGTGCGCTTGAGCTGGCGCAGGGCCTGCACCTTGAGAGCGTAGCCGCTGCCGGAGTCGTCGTAGCTTTCGGGGATCAGCTCGATGAGCCTGTCTGCCAGCGGCAGCACCTGCTCCCATTTTTTGGCCTGCACCAGTGTGTCCGCCTCATGATGCAGGGCGTGCAGGCTGGTGGGGTGCTGCTTGAGATATTCGGCCAGGGAGCCGGGCTCGAAGGGGTTGAGCTGCTCGGACTCGGGCTCCTTCCAGTCGGCCTTTCCACCATAGGCTCTGGCACGTGCGGTGATGTGGTCGGCAAAGTCTTTTTCCAGCGCGTCCATGTCTCCCACATGGGCGGCCAGGGCGTCGTTGATTCGCTTCCCTGCAGCGAGATCCCGCAGGATGCCCTGAAATTTTTCCTTCCCGTGCTTCTCCATCAGGCACTCCACCACCTGGCTGGATTCATAATAGGCAAACATGAGATGCTCCTGGGTCTTGGGAGCCATGAAGGCGCTGCTGAGGCGGGAGACGGGCGTGAGCGTGGGCTCATCCTCCTGCGCGTCCTTGCCTTCATTCAGCACCATGGCGCGGTGCTGCTCATTCATGGTCATGCCCCATGAGGGATCGCGCTGGCGCTCCTCATACACGCTGATGCCCTCGCTCAGCCAGCGGGGCATGCGGTTCTTCGTCACGGTCAGGGTGATGACGTGGCAAAACTCATGCCACAGGGTGGCCTCCCAGTTGCTGCGGCCATGAGCCAGGCTGCCGGGACTGTTCATGGTGACAACGGTGCCAAAGCACACGCCCAGCATCCCCTGCCCTCCCAGCGCACCAAAGGTGCGGATGGCAAAGTCCTGCTGCGCGCCGAAGAACTCCACGAGCACGGGGCGCTGGAGATCCAGGCCGTATTTGGCGCTGAGCACGCCTTTGGCATCCCGCAGCAGGGAGAGCGCACGCTCGCCATAGATGGGCCAGTCGCGCTGCGGCATCTTGAGGATGAAGTCGGGGAAGACTTTGGTGATGTACTTCCCCATCTCTTTTTCCAGCATGCCGAGATTGTGCGCCTGGATGTTGTAGCCGTCCTCCTTGCGGATGGCATCGGCGAGCTTCCACGCCTCATCTTCCTCACCGAGGCGGAGGAGCGTGTGGCAGAGCTGTACTTTGGCGGGCAGGTATTTCGGATCCATCTCCAGTGCACGGCGCAGATGCGAGGCCCCCTCGGCAAAGCGGTAGGCGCGGGCGAGGCAGCGGCCGATGGTGGTGTCCACCTCCGGATTCTGCGCCCAGCGCTGCAGCGCATGCTGGCGCGCGGCTTCCATCTTGGCTGCATCGGCCTGGAACAGGTAAGCCACGACCGCACGCAGCGACCACGCGACGGGATTTTGCTCGTCCAGATCAAGCACCTGCTGGATGGCGGCCTCGGCCTCGATGAACTTTTCCCCACCGATAAGCATCTCCGCACGCTGCAGGTGGGAGGCGTGGTGATGGGGATTGAGCTCCAGCGCTTTTTTGAGGCTGTCGGCAGTCTTCTCGCGGTCGCTGGACTGAAAGGCGCGCGCGAGGCCGAGGCGGAGATCTGCCGTCTCCCCGTGGGCTTTCAATCCGGCACGGAAGACATCGGCGGCGCGTTTGTCGTCATCTTTATCCAGCGCCAGATTTCCCTCCGCGAGATAGGCGGCCTCCAGCTTGGCGTCCTTGTCCTGCGCCACCTTGAAGTACTGGGCGGTGACCTTCTGCGCATCGGCCCCCAGCACGAGTGCCGCTCGGCCGAGCATCACGGTCTCCAGCGCCGTGCGGTCTTTGGCGGGTTTGGCCTTGGCGGCAGCGTTCAGGTCTTTGAGCGCGGCCTGCGCCACATCCGCACGGCCCAGCATGCGGGCGAAATCGTGGCGCAGCATCAGGATCTCAAAGTGGCCGGGGTAAATGACTAGTGCCTTGCCGATCTCCTCCAGTGCCTGGTCGATGCGGCCCAGCTCCCGCAGCGCCTTGAAGCGCAGGATGCGCCAGTCGGGGGATTTGAGCCCCTTTTCCACCGCCGCCTCGCCGATGCGGGCCACCAGCTCGTAGTCTCCCCGCGCATACATCTCCCCCACCGGCCCCAGATTGCGCTCCTCAAAGATCTTCTCCAGATCGATCTGCTGGGCACGGGCCGCGGGAACGAGCAGGAGCAGGCACAGGACGGAAAGGAGGCGCATGGATGCAAATCGTACTGAAACGACGCATTCTCGCACAAGTTGTGCCGGTGGTGGGGGGAAAGCCGGGGCCGCCCCGCCCTCACTCAAAGGCGATGCCCTTTTCTTTGGCCTGGGCGCGCAGCGTCTGCGCCACCTGCTCGTCAAAGGAGTCGGTCTTCTTTTCTGCGGCCAACCTTTGGCGCTCCTCCTTCACAAAGGCATCGCGCTCCTTCACCAGTTCGGCGATGCGCTTCTGCAGCGTCTCGCGCTCGGCCTGCTGCTGGGCCACGTGTGCCTTGAGCTCGTCCGGGCTCAGCTTGCGCAGGGAGTCGGGCAGGTCCCCGGGCTTCACGGCATCCAGCTTGATCTTGCCCTCCTTGAGCGCATCGATCAGCTCTCCCGAGCCCTGGACGGCCTTGGCGGTTTTGCTGTTAAAGGAGAGCCTGCTGGCGGCGGCAGCAGGTGCGGCGGCCTCGGCGAGGCTCTGCTTGGCCAGCGTGGCGCTGCGGTCATCCGCACTGCCCCAGGGGATGAGGGTGCCGCCGATCTTCACATTCAGCTCCTGCAGCTCCTTGTCCTGCGGCGCGGCGATCTCCTGCATGTTGCCATCCTGCGGGATCAAGGCATAGGCGCCGCCGGCATTGCTGGCGATGCCCTTCCACGCCTCGGCGGTGCCGGCCAGATTGCCGCACTGAATGGTGTTGATGAGGATATCGTTTTTGGTGGCGGTCTTGCACACATCCTGCCAGCGTTTGCCGTCACGGTACTTCTGCGGCGGCGCATCTCCCACGAGGTAGATAACCTTGAAGACACCGCTCTTCCCGCTCCAGGGCATTTCGTTCACCGCCTCATGCAGCGCCTCGCTCACACTTTCCGGGGTGTCACCACCGCCGTCGGCCTGGAATTTGTTGAGCTGCTCGTAGATCGCGTCCAAGTCATCCGTCAGGACCACGGGCCTGGTCACATAGTCATCCCCGCGGTCCCGATAGCCCACCAGCCCAAAGCGCACGCTGGGCCGGGGCTTGGCGGAGACGATGTCGTTGGCGATGGCCCAGATCTTCTGCTTGGCCCCTTCGATGAGGCCGGACATGGAGCCCGTGGTATCCAGCACAAAGCAGACCTCCACCACCTTCTGCTGTGCAGGCAGGGGTGCCACAGCAGGTGGCGCAGCAGGCGTAACAACCGCCGGGGGCTCCGGCTTTGCAGCCAGTGCTGAAGTGGAGAGGGAGACGGCGGCAAACGAGGAAAGGAAGAGATGTGTTTTCATGACATCCGCAGGCTGCCGAGGAAGTGCCGGGACGTCTGTAAAGGGGGTGTAAAGAGCCTGCGTCATTGCCTCCTGCCGAGGATTTCTTTTCCTCAACCCGGCAGGGTCTGTGCTCTTCAAATCCAGGCATGGACGTCATGAGCATAGGCGGGTGTGGCCTCTGTCCACCAAGACGGGCATCTGCGCGTGCCAGGAGGCAGCATGACACCCATTACAGACGAAACTAGGCCAAGCACCTCATGACGGTGGCGGCTGGCATTCCTGTTCTTAGATGCACTTTTTTTAGTTTATTTCCTGCAAGATCACAAACCCTGCTTTATGCTGCAAAGACTGGATGTCTGATACTTACCTTCTATATCTGTTCATCTCCTGCCTGATGCTTTCCATGCTGCTGGATCTGGTGCTCCTGCCGGCTGTATGGCGGCATAATGCTGCCTGGGCGGAGCAGCGGGGGCTGCCACGCCGGGTGGTGGGCGGCAAGGGGATGTGGCTCTGGACGTGGTCCCTGATCGTGTTTGACACAAACCTCCATGTCACCCCCACGATGCGTCTGCTGGCAGTGGTGTCCGGAGTGCTGCGCCTGGCTGCACTCCTTGGCCTGCTGGTGCTGCTGAGCATCTCCGACCTGACTCCGCGCCCCTTTGCGCACAGGGAGAATGGCAAAGGGGTCACGCCTGGTTTCGGAGACAGGCATTCCGCAGCCATCCCCCTCTAGTACAACCGGGCTGAAGCAGCACAAAAGGCCTGAAGCCGCAGCTAGACGGCAGCGGAAGAGAAGAAGACTTTGTCGGCGGTGCCACGCAGCATCCAGGCCTTGTCCTGCTCTGAGAGGAAGTCGAGGCGATCGCGGATGAGGGCGATGGAGTCATGGTAATCATGGCCATGGTCCACCTGGAAGGGGCAGTCGCTGGCCCACATGACACGCTGGGCGCCAAAGGCATCGCGCACCTGGCGGACAAGCGGTCCCATGTCGAGATAAGGAGCCTTCTTGGAACCCAGGGCATAGAAGGCGGAGGCCTTCACATGCGTCCTGGCATGGCGTGCCAGACGCAGGAGATTGCCCACCTCTTCCGGTTTGGGCGCCCCGGCCATGCCCAGGCGTGCAAAGTGGTCCACCACCACGCTGGTGTCGGGGTACCATTCGCACATTTTGTCGATCAGCGGGAGCGTGTCCGGATTGATGAGCGGGCACACGCTCACCTTCAGCTCGGCGGCGGTCTTCCACAGGGTGGCCATGCCAGGAGAGCCGATCCAGCCGGAGAGATTCTTTGAACTGCCGGCATGGATGCGGAAGCCGCGCACGCCCTGGCGCACGAGGCTGCGCATGGTCTCGGCCACGCCAGCGGCATTTTCATCCACGATGGCCACGCCGCTGAAGACGCCGGGGTATGCATGCATCATGTCCAGCATGTAGGAGTTGTCCGTCTGGTAGTAGCTCATCTGGATGAGCACGATGCGGCGCACCCCCTCCGGTGTGCAGTGGGCAAAGAGCTGCTCCGGTGTGAAGGAGGGCGGCTGCATGTCGCTGACGGCAAAGCCGCGCGCCAGCGGATACTTCTGCACATCGGGCGTCCACACATGCACATGCGCATCGACCCAGTCCCCGTTGCGGTGCCCGGAAAGCAGATTACACCCGGCAAGTGCGGCAGTGGAGGCGGCGAGAAAGGAGCGGCGTGTGGTGTTCATAGGTGGAGAATGCGGCGATAAGCTAATCGTAGCAATGGGGCGCGTTTTTGCGCCAGAGGTCAAGAGTCAAACCATGACAACGTGACTCGGCATCGGCCCAGCCTGTCATCAAAGATGACTGAAGACCGCCATCTCAGGCATTCTCAAAGCGCCGCCAGTACAGCAGTGCGATGGGCAGCATGCTGAGGCAGTCCTGCCCGGAGGCGGCCACGCCGCTCATCGTCCGTGTGCCCCAGGCGCCAAGCACGAAGGAGATGGCGATGAGCACCGCCGAGCCGAGGGTAAACACCGCCAGCGGCGAGATCGTGCGCCGTACAGGCCGCGTCTCCTCCCCCAGCAGGTCGATGAAGCGCGCCGCGCTGAGCACCAGCACCACGATGGAAAGCCAGCGGACGTCAGGGTTCTCGCTGCCGGAGAGGTAGTCGTACCCGCCGTGCGCGGCCACCGCCAGCACAAAGGTCATGATGAACTCCTCTGCATGCGCAAAGCGTGTGAGCAGCATGCGGTAGAGGCTGTGCGCGCAGATGCCCGTGAGGGAGATGTGCAGGAAATTGGCGGAGAGAAAGCGCGTCCATGCCACGCTGCCGCCAAAGTCCTCGTAGTAGCCGATGTTTTCCTCCAGTGAGAAGCCCAGGCCCACAAAGGCCCCCGTCAGCAGCGCCAGTCCGGGTGTGCGGCGCCAGAGCAGCCAGGGCAGGAAAAGGGAGAAGAGCAGCAGCTTGCACCCCTCCTCCCGCAGCCCCACGCCGGAGAGATAGTAGAGCAGATCATGGGGAAAAGGTGCCTCTGCCGTCATGCCTTGCACGAATTCCTGATAGGCCAGGATCGTCAGCGTGGGCCAGACGCTGAGGATGCCCGCCGTCAGCGCCCCCATGGGCCGCAGCCAGCGCCAGGCCTCGGGGTCGGCGTGCTGCACCAGGATGAAGTACCACAGTGCTGCGGCAAAAAACGCCAGTGCCAGCATGCCGTAGGGGATCTCGCTCAGCCGATGGCGCAGCAGCCCGCGCCACTGCAGCCACACATCTCCCAGCAGAGAGCCTGCATGGTGCTGCAGCCACGGGTGGCACTCCTCGATCCACCCCGGCTGGGAGGCGATGGAGCGCAGCAGCTCCAGATCCCGCTGGGTGATGGCCAGGCGCAGGGCCTCCTCGCGCGCCTCCGCTGCATCCACAAAGTGCAGACCCTCGGCATAAAAGGCACGCGCTGCGGCTGGCAGGTCGCGCCTGCGTTTTTCCGCGCTGCCGAGCAGCTCAGCGGCCAGCATCTCAGGCGGCGTGGCGGCAGCCTTCTGTGCCAGTGTCTGCAGCGCCCCGGCATCTCCCGCGAGGGTGGCAGCCAGAAAGCTGCGGAAAAGACCGGCGGGCGAATCCGTGGTGGCATGCTGCTGGATGAGCTGCGCCACCTCATAGCCGCCCAGCATCCCAGTCTGGCTGAAGCTTTGATAGGCGGCGGCATCGCTCTCCTCCGTGAGCTCCGGCAGCTGACCCAGCAGCAGGCGCAGCCAGCGGGCAAAGGCACGCGGCTGCGGCACGGCCTCATGCCACAGGTGGTTGAACTCCTCGTGCAACAGGCTCAGAGCGGGGGTGATGGAGCGTACGGCGGGCGTCTTCCCCTCCGGCATGCTGCCGATGACGATCACGCAGGCGATGATCAATCCGCTGGAGATGATGCCCGCCGCCGTGCGCAGCAGGAACTGGCGGTCCCGCGTGAGGCGGTGGGTGCTGGCGCGCCAGCCGTGGTGCCAGGGGGGCTCTTCACTCATGCGGCAGGGTGCGGAGCTCAGGAGTCCGCTTTCTTCCACCAGTCAGGCGACTGCTCCCATGGCGCGCGAGTCTCAGGCTCCTGAGTGGATGCCTGCTGCCGTGCCGCAGCCGCAGTTTCCTCTTCCTCCAGCTCCATCAGCAGCTGCATGTGCGGCTCAGGCTTGGTCGTACGCCGCCAGATCAGCCAGGCCCACATGGCAAAGGCCCCCAGCAAAAAGAAAAGTGTGCCCAAGGTGAAGAGCACAAACCAGTCCGAGGCCTCCGCCCACTCCCTGGGTATCTTCATGGTGCCGCCATCGGGCTGGATAAAGAAGGGATTGAACGAGTGCATGAAGGGTGGGCTGCAAGCGTCAGTTTTCGTTAAAAACCAGCCTCATGGGGATCATCTTGGAGAACTGGAACCCATGCTGCTGGAAGAAAGACTGCGAGTCCGCGCTGATGCGGTCCGTCAGCAGGGTGATGCGGCGGAAGCGCTTCTCCCGGGCAAACTCGATGGCGTGCTCCAGCAGCCGCCCGCCGTAGCCCTGGCGGCGGTGCTCCGGATGCACGATCACGTCCTCCATGATGAGCACCAGCCCACCCTCGGCGGTGCTGATGGTGAAGAGCAGATTGATCATGCCGATGACCTTGTGGTCGGTGCGCAGAACAAAAATGCGCCCGCGGTTTGGCTGCTCCAGAATGAGCCGGAGCCCGTGCTCCTGCTTGGAGCGGTCCGGCTTGAAATCCTCCTCCTCGCTGAATAGCGCCATCAGCAGCTCCACCAGCTGGGGGAGGTCTTCGATGGTGGCGGATTCGATGCGGGGTTCGGTGTCAGCTTCAGGCATGGCTTTCAGAATAACGGGCTCGCAGCCAAAGGCAATCCATACAATGGGCCTGCCGCCTTTAGTTTTCCGCCACACGGATGGGCTTGTGGGAACGCAGCTGAAGCCCCGCCCTAGGAAGCATGGGCACAGGGAGGGGGGGCGCGTTCGTCGGCAGGGCGGCGGCTTTGTTTCATCCCGCTTTTTCCTTCACCCCCCTCATTTTGCGCATGCATACGCAGGATTTGATCGTTAATCTTGCCAACCCAACTGCATGTCCAAAAATCTCAGCGCCCTCTCATTCCGCAAAGGTGTCGAAAAAAACGTCTTTGAACGCATGGTCGATGCCGCCGACAAGGCAGGCACCGCTGAGAAAAACGACCTCGTGCACCAGATGGGGCAGGATCACCTGTTTGGAGACGCCATCACCCTCGGTGCAGTGAGCTTCTACGACTTCCTCAAAAAGGAAAACGAGGGCAAGAAAGTCTTCCTCTGCAACGGCAGCGCCTGCCTCTGCGCCGGCACCCAGGACAAGCTGCACCACACGCTGGAGTCCCACTTCAAGCCCGAGGAGATCGGCCACATCTGCTGCCTCGGCCGCTGCCACGAGGGCGGCGCCTTCCAGTATCAGGGAAAAAACTACTCCGGCCAGAGCGATGCCGCCGTGGCTGATCTGGTCAAGACCGGCACGGGCGACTCCGGAGACCGCTACGCCGTCGTGTCCCACCTGCAGCCCGCCATTCTCACTGCTGAGTTTCCGGGCATCGACACCTACTACGAGCCGTTTAAAAAACTCATCGCCACGGGAGATCGCGATGCCCTCGGTGCCGAACTCAAGGACAGCGGCCTGCGCGGCCGTGGCGGCGCGGGCTTCCCGATGCATTTCAAATGGGCGAGCTGCCGCGCTGCCTCCGGCCCAGTGAAGTACATCGTCTGCAATGCGGATGAGGGCGACCCCGGTGCCTACATCGACAAATACCTCATGGAAAAGCAGCCGCACAGCGTGCTGCTGGGCATGATGGTGGCGGGCTGGTATGCCGGGGCCGAAACGGGCATCCTCTACATCCGTGCCGAGTATCCGGACTCCATCACCATCGTGAACGAAGCCATCGAAGACCTGCGCTCGGCGGGTCTGCTGGGGAAGAACATCCTCGGCACCGGCTTCAACTTCATGCTCAAGACCATCAAGGGGGCCGGAGCCTACATCTGCGGGGAGGAGACTGCACTGCTGGCCAGCATCGAAGGCCAGCGCCCCGAGGTCCGCACCCGGCCGCCGTTCCCCACCATCGAAGGCCTCTTCCGCAAGCCCACCATCGTCAACAACGTGGAGACCCTGGCCAACATCCACGCCATCCTCACCCTCGGCGGCAAAGGCTACGCCAAAATCGGCACCCCGCAGTCCACCGGCCCCAAGCTGGTTTCGCTCGACTCCTACTTTGTGCGTCCCGGCATCTACGAAGTGGCCATGGGCACGCCGCTGCAGACGATCATCGACCTCGCCGGCGGTTTCAAAACCAAGGTCAAGGCCCTCCAGATCGGAGGCCCGCTGGGCGGCATCGTGCCGATGAGCCATGTGGGCAATCTCACGATGGATTTCGAATCCTTCAAATACGGTGGCTTCATGAAAGGCCACGCCGGCATCGTCAGCATCCCGGAGTCGATGCCCATGATCGAGTACATCCAGCACCTCTTACAGTTCACGGCGGACGAGAGCTGCGGCAAGTGCTTCCCCTGCCGACTCGGCAGCACACGTGGCAAGGAGCTCATTGCCAAAGCCCGCACCGACAGCAGCTTCAAGATCGACCGCGAACTCATCACCGACCTCCTCGACACCATGGAGCAGACCAGCCTCTGCGCTCTCGGCGGCGGTGTGCCCCTGCCCATCAAGAATGCGCTGCAGCATTTCGGGGAGGAGCTGAAATCCTATTTCCAAGACTAGACAAAATCCACCTTAACGCGCGCACTTTATGGTCAAGGATCTTTCCACCCTCACTGCATTCATTGACGGCGATGCCTATCAGTTCAATGAAGGCGACACGCTGCTGAATTTCATCGACCGCCATCGCGGGCGCGGGCATGTGCCCACGCTTTGTGATGCACCGCAGCTCGATCCTTACGGTGCCTGCCGCGTCTGCTCCGTGGAAGTGGCTTTGCAGGCAGACGGGCCGCGCCGCGTGGTGGCCTCCTGCCACACACCGCTGACGGCGGGCATGCATGTCTTCACCGAATCGCAGAAGGTGCGGAAGCTGCGCAAGAATATCGTCGAACTCGTGCTCACTGACCACCCGCTGGACTGCCTGACCTGCGAGGTGAGCGGCAACTGCGAACTGCAGACCGTGGCGGCCAAGGTGGGCATCCGCAAGGTGCGCTATCCGGCAGGTGCCAATCACCTGGACCGCAAGAAGGACCTCTCCCACGCCTACATGACGTCGGAGCTCTCCAAGTGCATCAACTGCGCCCGCTGCGTGCGTGCCTGCGATGAGATTCAGGGCCAGCACGTGCTCTCCATGCATGGCCGTGGCTTCAATGCCAAGATCATCAAGGGGCTGGACCAGTCCTTTGCCGACTCCGAGTGCGTGTCCTGCGGTGCCTGCTCCCAGGCCTGCCCAACCTCGGCCATCAGCGATGTGTTTTTCTCCAAGTCCATCGAAGCGACGAAGAAGACCCGCACCATCTGCACCTACTGCGGTGTGGGCTGCAATCTCAACGTGGCGACCAAGGGCGACCAGGTGCTCAGCATCCAGGCTCCTGTGGACGCGGAGGTGAACCATGCGCATACCTGCCTCAAGGGCCGCTTTGCCTTCAAGTTCTACAACCACAAGGACCGTCTGCGCACGCCGCTGATCAAGCAGCCGGACGGCCAGTTCAAGGAAGCCACCTGGCAGGAGGCCTACGACCACATCTTCGCCAACCTGACCCGCATCAAGGCGGATCACGGCGGCCAGTCCGTGGCAGGCATCTCCTCCGCGCGCTGCACCAATGAGGAAAACTACCTCATGCAGAAGTTCATCCGCAATGTGATGGGCACCAACAACATCGACTGCTGCGCCCGCGTCTGCCACTCGCCCACCGCCTGGGGCATGCAGAAGAGCTTTGGCACCGGGGCTGCCACCAACTCCTACGAGGACATCGAACACACACGCTGCATCATGGTCATCGGTGCCAATCCCACAGAAGGCCACCCGGTGACAGGCGCACGCCTGAAGCAGCACATCATGAAGGGCACGCCGCTCATCGTGATCGATCCGCGCAAGATTGAGCTGGTGCCCTATGCCAAGCATCACCTGCAGCTCCGCCCCGGCACCAACGTGGCGCTGCTGAACATGTTTGCCCGCTGCATCCTCGATGCCGGTCTGGTGAAAACCGAGTTCATCAAAAAGCGCTGCGAGAACTGGGAGGAGTTTGAGTCCGGCCTGCGCGCGCTGGATCTCGCCGAGCTGGAAAAGATCACCGGCGTCAGCATCGACCTCGTTCGTGCAGCCGCCATCGAGTACGCCTCTGCAGAAGCCGCGATGAGCTTCCACGGCTTGGGCGTCACCGAGCACCAGCAGGGTGCCAAGACCGTCATGCTCATCTCCAATCTGGCCATGATGACCGGCAACATCGGCCGCCCCGGCGTGGGTGTGAACCCGCTGCGCGGTCAGAACAACGTGCAGGGTGCCGCAGACATGGGCTGCCAGCCGCATCAAGGCGCAGGCTATTACGAAATGGCCGATCCGCAGGTGCAGCAGCGTTACGCCGACTTCTACGGCGTGCCCACGCCCACCGAGCCCGGCTGGAAGATCCCGCAGATGTTTGACGCCGCCATCGAGGGCAAGCTGAAGGCCCTCTGGCTCATGGGCGAAGACGTGGTGCAGACCGACCCCGACGCCCACCACGTACGCCATGCCATGGAGAGCCTGGAATTCCTCGTGGTGCAGGAGATCTTCATGACGGAGACCGCCAAGTATGCGGACGTCATCCTCCCCGCCTCCTCCTTCCTGGAAAAGAGCGGCACCTTTACGAATGCCGAGCGCCGCGTGCAGCGTGTGAACGCCACCGTCAAGCCGCTCGCTGGCACCAAGCCCGACGGCCAGATCCTCTGCGAGGTGCTGCAGCGCTTTGGTGTGGCCCAGCCGGACTACACTCCGGATGGCGTGCTGGCGGAGGTGGCGCAGATCGTACCCTTCTTCAAAGGCATCACCTGGGAAAACCTGGGCGAGAACGGCCTGCAGTGGCCCGTCAAAGAAGGCGGCGTGGACACACAGATCATGCACCAGGAGCAGTTCACCCGTGGCAAGGGGCACTTCCACTTCTTCTCGTGGAAGGAATCCACCGAGCTGGAGACGCATCGTGACGAGTTCCCCTTCATCCTCACCACGGGGCGCATTCTTGAGCATTACAACTGCGGCACCATGACACGCCGCACCGGCAACAGCGAGATCGTGGGACAGGACTTCCTCTCCCTCAATCCCGCCGACGCCCAGCGCAAAGGCATCCGCAGCGGCGACATCGTGCGCCTCTTCAGCGCACGTGGCGAGGTGGAGCTGGAGGCCCGTGTGACGGATGAGGTCAAGCCCGGCATCCTCTACACCACCTTCCACTTCCCCGACGCCATGGTGAACAACGTCACCGGCCAGGGCTGCGATGGCGACACGCTCTGCCCCGAATACAAAGTCGTGGCCGCTGACGTGGAGCTGGTGCGCGCAGGCAAGCCAAAGAAAAAGCGGATGATGGAGATGGTGTGACCCATGACATGAACGTATGCGCCGTGGGATCACAGCCTTGCTGATCGGTTTTCTCGGCGCTGCTGCGTCGCATGCCGCGCCTCTGATCATACCCGTCGCAGGCCAGGGGTGGCAGATCACTTTTGACAGCCCGATGCCTGCGATGGAGAACCTGCTGCCGAATGAGCAGGGGCTGGAGTACCGCTGCAGCGATGGGCGTTTCAGCCTCGTGGCGATGGTGGAGCCTCCTGCTGAGACAGGAGGAGACAGCGTGGCCTGCCGCGATCATGTGTGGGCTCAGGCCAGGCAGAATGCGCAGATCCAGCAAGATAGTGTGCAGCAATGGAGCGCCGCAGGATGCGAGTGCATCGAATACCTGAGCGCCGATGCCGGCAAAGCTGACAAGTCTGTGCAGGCAAACCTCCTCAGCTGCCTCGCCTATCGCGGCAAATGGGTCCACCTGCAGGCATCGGTCATGGCGGCGAAAGACGAAGACCGCTCCATGCTGAAGCATCTGGCGCAGTCGCTTTCCTGCGGCCCCTTCCCTGAGTGGAAGGGTGGGAGGCGCCAGTTCATCTTTGGTGCCCTGGGGAGGCTGCAAATCGAGATCCCTGCGGGCTGGTGGGTGGGCAACATGAGCACCGCCAAAGTCCTCGGACTGCCGGAGCAATGGACTGTTTCTCTTTTCTCCGCCAGCGATCCCAACAAGAGCTGGATGATGACGTTTTTCCACAGCACCGCGCGCTATGCCACACAGGAGGACATCCGGCGCACGGCTGAAAATGCCCAGCAGAAAGCCGTCATGCGGTCCGTGGAGGGGGCGATGAATCTGCAGGAGATCAAGCTGGCAAGAGGAGTAGGCTGCCAGGCGTCCTACACCGAGTCCTTCATGGTCGGAAAGCCTGTGGAGGTGGGGCAGCCGAGGGCGTCTGCTTCCGCTTTCGTGGCGCCGCTGCCCAATGTCCTGGGAACCATCTCCATCATGGCTGATGATGTGAAAGACCCCTATTTTCAGGCAGCGATCAAGGCGCTGGACACCATCGAATGGGAGCCAGGCCAGGACAAAGCGAAGTGAACTGCAGGGCGGTGCCTTGGATCACTTGGCCGCCTTGTAGCCGACGTAGGCGGTGGAGCTGATGCCGAGGAGGGTCATTAGGTTTTCATTGAAGGTGGGCATCTCCCAGTTGGAGAGGCTCTGCCAGATGAAGACGACACCCAGCACACCATTCCATACCAGCATCTGCAGCTTGGACACCTCGGCGTCCTGGCCTTCGGAGACGACGTCTGTCAAAAAGCCACGCGTAGGGATGGGGGTGAGGTCTGCGCCGTCCGCATCAGCGGCAGCCTGCGCTTTTTTGCGCTTGGAGTCGGCCACCCAGGTGGCTGCCAGCAGTGTGCCGCCATTGATGCCCAGCAGCAGGGGCGCGGAGCCGGAGAGCACATTCATGCTGCCCTGCATGGCCCACAGGAAAAGATAGCAGGCGGTGCAGATGGCCAGCCACCAGGCAAAGACCACGCGGGAGGTGCTCCAGGGGCTGACCGTCCAGTCGGGGATCACGGTGGAGGCGGCTGGCACCGTCTCGCGCAGCACGCCGGTCTGCAGGGAGACGTTGACCAGGAAGAGCAGCACCGCTGAGAGCGCGGACCATGCGAGCGCGCGCATGACCCGGGGGCGCAGCGGCAGCGAGAAATCCTGACGCTGGGTGGGCGCTCCTTCATTCACGAGGCTGCTCATCGTCACGTAGTTCTCCTTTTCCTTCGCATTCAAAAACGGAAAAGAAATGCTGATGGGGGCACTGCACTCCGAGCCGTAGAGCTGCACGAGCTGCTTCATCTTCAGGGCCTCGTCCCCGTCCGGCTGCAGCTTGCAGAAGGCCAGCCGCGTCCAGGTGTAGTCTCCGGCGTTTTGCGCCTTCACCTGCACGGAGGTGCTGAGCACGGGATCGGGCTGCATGGTCTCAAACACCACGGAGCCGATGGTGAGGCGCACCTTGGCCAGGGAGTCGCGCATCCAGGTGTTGAACTTGTCCTTTTCATCCGGCGTGCGGGTATCCGGGTTTTTGTTCCAGTAGGCTTCCAGTTCCTGCGCGGAGTAGCCGCCGTCTGTGAATGTCTTGGGGTAGTTTTTGATGCGATCGTGCAGCCAGCCGTCAAAGTTCCGCACCCAGACGGTGAGCATGAGGGCGGCGAGCGGGGATCTCGACTCTCCATTGCCATCGATGTCGCACAGCCCCTCATACACGCGCACCACGCGCTGGGCATCCGCCTCCTTTTTCACCGGCTGCAGCTGCGGCGCAGAGACGTGCGAGAAGGTGTAGAGCATGTTCCAGCCAAAGACCACCAGAGGCATGAAGAGGAGCAGCCATTGTTTCTTGAGCAGCGCGGGCAAGTTCATGGAATGAGGATGAAACGCCCCGCAGGTGTAGTCAATGCAGATTAAGGGAGATGCCTGATCCGCACGCGCAGATTCCCTGATTTTCCCGCAGGCTGATGGAGTGCGTTTTTGCCAGCCAGCATTGCAGCCCCCGCATTCCCCGCTAATGCTCGGGCCATGTTTTTCCGACGTGCGCTTCCTGTCCTTTTCTCCAGCCTCGCATCACTTTGCATGGTTTCATGCGAGCTTCCTCAGACAGGGTTTCAGCCCCGGCCTTACGCGCAAACGCAGCCGATGGCGCAGCAGGGCCCCTTCATGCTGGGGATCGATGTGCTGGAGTCTCGCGGGTTTGACCTGATCCGTGGCAAGCGCGTGGGTCTGATCACCAACCAGACGAGCATGACGGGGCGCGGGGAGCGCACGCGCACGGCCATGCAGCGCGGGCTGGGCCGAAACCTGGTGGCGCTGTATGCGCCGGAGCACGGGATCGATGGCACCATCGGCGCCGGGCTGCATGTGAGCACGCGGCGGGACAATGTGACGGGCCTGACGGTGTACTCCCTCTACGGCCCCACGCGCAAGCCCACGCCTGCGATGCTGGCACCGATCGATGTGCTGGTGTTTGACCTTCAGGACATCGGCTGCCGCAGCTACACCTACATCAGCACCATGATCGTGGCCATGGAGGCGGCGGCGGAGTGCGGAAAGCAGTTTGTGGTGCTGGACCGGCCCAATCCGCTGGGCGGCTGGCGTGTGGAAGGGCCGCCGCTGGAGTCCCAGTGGAAGTCCTTTGTGGGACAGATCCCGGTGCCCTACGTGCACGGCATGACGGCGGGAGAGGTGGCCATGATGGCCTGCTCCCGTGGCTGGGTGGCGCGGGTGCCACGGCTGGATGTGGTGAAAATGCAGGGCTGGAGCCGTGGCATGACGTGGCAGGACACCGGACTGCGCTGGTACCAGACCTCTCCCAATATCCCGCATGCCACCTCCCCTTTCTACTATGTGGCCACGGGCATCCTGGGCGGGGCGACCTCGGTGGACATCGGCATCGGCACGGAGAACCCCTTTGGCTACGCGGGCGGCAGCGGGGTCAATCCGCAGGCGCTGTATGCGTACTGCCAGCGCCTGAACGCCCCCGGCGTCAGCTTCTCCCCGTATGCCAAGAACGGCTTTGGCGGGGTGCGGCTGAACATCTCCCCCCGCGCCACGGCGGACATCACCGCGCTGGATGTGCTGCTGCTGGGAGAGATCAACCGCCTCTCCGGCGGCAAGGTGATCGGCCGCATGAGCGGGTCCAAGCTGAACCTCTTTAACAAGGTGTACGGCAGCGAATCCCTCTACCGCGACCTGCGCCGCGGCGTACCGGCCATGAGCATCGTGGCACGCTGGCAGGGCTTCAATCAGAGCTTCCGCTCCCAGCGGCAGCGCTTCCTGCTCTATCCGTGACGGGGGCGGGCCGGAGCCAAAGCTGCATCCCGGGTGGATAAAACTTCTGTCAAAAGGCCCAAATCCGTGCTTATGGCTGTGCGTTAGATATTACACAACCATGGAAGACCTCGAAATCGCCCGCGCCTGCGCCCTTTACGCTGATGACAAAAAAGCGGAGAACATCCGCATTCTGGACCTGCGCGGCCTCTCCCCCATCTCCGACTACTTTGTGCTCTGCACCGCCATGTCCACCCCGCAGCTGCGCGCCGTGCGTGACGAGATCGTGGAGCGCATGAAGGAGGAGCACCAGATGCCCCCCACGGTGAAGGACGGCAACTTTGAGAGCCAGTGGATCATCCTCGTCTATGGCAGCGTGATGGTGCACATCCTCACCCCGGAAAAGCGCGAGTACTACGCACTGGAGGAGCTGTGGGGAGATGCCCCTGAGCTGGCCCTGACCGTGGAGGCCCCTGCCCCCGAGCCGAAGGAGCCCAAGCCGAAGAAAGCCGCCAAAAAGGCCGCTGCAAAGAAGGCACCCGCCAAGAAAGCAGCAGCCAAAAAAGCGGCCAAGAAAGCCCCGGCTAAAAAGGCGGCGAAGAAGAAGTAGCCCATCGTACTGAAGCGCAAGCGGGACGCTTGCACTGCCTGCCAGCTTTCTGTAAAACAGCGGGTATGTCCGCCCGCATTCTGCTTGTCCTTGTCTCCTGCGCTCTGAGCGTCGTCACCGGTCTCGTGATCGCGCGGGGTGGTGCGGGAGGCGGCAAGGCGACGCGGCAGCGTCCTGTGATCGGACTTTCCATGGACACGCTGAAGGAGGAGCGCTGGCAGGTGGACCGCGATCTCTTCACCGAAAAGGTGAAGGCCGCAGGGGCCGATGTGCTGGTGCAGTCGGCCAACAGCAACGACGCCATCCAGCTGCAAAACGTGGAGAGCCTCATCACGCAGAAGGTGGACGCTCTGGTGATCATCCCGCACGATGGTGCAGCCATGGCCAAAGCGGTGAACTTGGCGCATCAGGCGGGCATCCCCGTTCTATCGTATGACCGCCTGATCACGGACTGCGATCTCGACCTCTACCTGACCTTTGACAACGTGAAGGTGGGAGAGCTGCAGGCGAAGTTCCTGGCGGATCGCATTCCCGCAGACGGGAAGCTGCGCGTGATCCGCATCTACGGTGCGAAGACGGACAACAACGCCAAGCTTTTCAAGCAGGGGCAGGACAATGTACTGCTACCCCTCGTCGCCGCCGGCAAGGTGGAGGTGATCTTTGAAGACTGGGCGGAGGACTGGAAACCGGAGAGTGCCAAGAAGATCACGAATGCGGCCATCACCAAACACGGCGCAAACTTTGACGCCATCCTGGCCAGCAACGACGGCACGGCGGGCGGTGCCATCCAGGCGCTGACGGAAGAAGGGCTCGCCGGCAAGATCATCGTCACCGGCCAGGATGCCGACCTCGCCGGATGCCAGCGCATCGCTCAGGGGACGCAGGCCATGACGGTCTATAAACCCATCCAGAGCATCGCCACCAAGGCGGCGGAACTGGCGCTCAAGCTGGCGCAGCGGAAGCCGCTGGTGGCCAAGGATGCCATCTCCAACGGCCAGGTGGAGGTGCCCACCGTGCTGCTGGATATTGTTTCTGTGACGAAGGAAAACCTGCGCGAGACCGTTGTGAAGGATGGTTTCCGCAAGGAGAGCGATGTGTTTCAGTAATCAGTAGTCAGTGAGAGAGCTGTGGAGGAACAGGACATCAATATTCAATCTATGAGAGAGAAACCTTCCAAAGAGATGAAATCGACCCTGGTGAGCAGCTATCGGGAACTGACGGTGTATCAAAAGGCATTTGAGCTCCAGCAGGCCATCTTCAAAGCTACCAAGGCTTTTCCAAAGGACGAAATGTATTCGCTCACAGATCAGATTCGCCGCAGCTCACGTTCCGTCGGAGCCTGCATCGCCGAGTCATGGTCCAAGCGCCGCTACGAAGCTCATTTCCTGAGCAAGCTCACGGACGCTGACGGTGAATTGCAGGAAAGCATGCACTGGCTGCGCACTGCCCTGGCCTGCGAATACCTTTCCAAGAAAGAGTCCATCACCCTTGCCGATCAAGCCACACAAATCGGCAAGATGCTCGGCTCCATGATCTCCAACCACCTCCAGTTCTGCCAAACTGCCTCCGCTTCTAGCAAACGAATCACCCGACGCCGCCCGAACGAATCCGAGGATTAACCCCACAACAAAAAAGCAAAACCCCTTGAATATGGCTTTTCCTCCAACGCAAAACACTGACGCACTGACGCACTGACGCACTGACGCACTGACGCACTGACGCACTGACGCACTGA
>APMI01000311.1_pt1 | contig 76180 bp, 87 predicted proteins | sample 667938 | NCBI WGS metagenome assembly APMI01 (sample SAMN01084076, study PRJNA167559) | wastewater metagenome | biome: Wastewater | place: Denmark: Ejby Moelle, Odense | collected 2011-11-28 | reverse complement strand
GGGTACGCCCAGCTCTGGTGCCACAAAGGCCAGGTTGTACTGATCATGGGGAACACCGTCCAGGAGCGTCGAGACGGCACCCGCTGGCTCTGGTCGGCAAATTGGAGCACCGGCGAGCGAATCAACGCCCCCGTCTCCGAACTGGAGGCCTACGAGGGCACCACGCCGTCTTTGCTGGAAGTAGTACGCCAAGTCGAGAAATGGGCCCACGAAGGTAATGGCGACGCCATGTGGTGGCTTGGCGACTTCTACGAGTTTGGAAGCCGGGCAACCGGTGCGAACGGCGGCAAGGCGCTGGCCTACTACCTGGGCGCGATCCGCTGTGAGCCAGAATGGTACGACCAGGGCACAGTGAGCCGGGTCTTGCAGGACGGCATGGAGCTTTTCCGTGCTGGACATCCAGAAGGCGTCGAGGACAAGACGCCGACCGACACCCGCGCCTTTCTATCCAAATTCCGCGAGTTCCGCGCGATCGACTCCGAGGGGCGAATCTACTACCCCGACACGAAGGATTGGCGGGAATGCGTAGCAATCGCTGAGGCTCTGCAGTGACGGTCTACGTCGACAACATGCGCGCCGGGTATGGCCGAATGGTGATGTGCCACATGCTCGGCGACTCGGAAGCTGAGGTTCATGCCATGGCCGACCGCATCGGTGTCGCCCGTCGCTGGTACCAGGGGGACCACTACGACATCTGCCTAACCAAGCGAAGCCTGGCGATCAAGTCGGGCGCGGTGGAAATCACCGCGCGACAAGCGGCTGCGATGAGGCGGCGCCGGCGGGAAACCGGCCATCTTGGGCGTCCAGAAGAGGCTGAAACGTGGGCTAGATCGTCCCTGCGCGAGCGACGGTCAGGAGCCCAAGCAGGAGATCCAGCATGATCCGAGAGCATCCATTCGATCGGTACTCGCTGATTCGCCTGGCTGAAGAGCAATACGACCCAAGCCTGGTCATGATCGACAGCCACCGCATAAGCAGTATCCCCTGGCCGGCCGATTCGGCCTCGCCAATGACGCTGCAGCTGGCGGAATCCGTGGCTGCCAATGAAAAATCCGCGGTCAGTTTTCTGTTGGCCATGACCAGCATCAACTATCGCTTTTGGTACCGGGCTACCGATGGCACTCTTGGCCGGTACAGCCATCTGGGCAAAACTGGAGCCCGGGCGTTGTGGGCGGCCTTCGAGGCGGCTTGGGGACCGACGATCCATACCGGATCGGAGCTCGCCAAGCGGCTCCATGCTGAAGAATTTGCAGTTCTTTTCGGGAACATGCCGGATCGGGATGGTCGATTGGCGATCCTTGGCGAGATACTGACCCACGACAAGCTGTCCGCAGCGACGGAGCTCCTGCTGGCCGATATCCACGCCCACCGGCAAGTGACTGTCGCCCAGGCCGCCGGCCTGGCAGCGATCTTCCCTTTGGCGTTCGATGATCCCTACCTAAAGAAGGCCCAATTGGCGCTGTCGATGATTGGCGCATTCCTGCGCACCACGGGGCTTGATGTTGGGACAGAGGACCTGGCCGCATTTGCAGATTACCAGCTGCCAAGGGTATTACGTGGGCTGGGCGTCTTGGCATACAGCCCATCCCTTGCGGACAAGGTTGATCAACAGATTCCCCTCGCCGAAAACGGGCATGAGGAACGAACGATCCGCGCGGCCACCATATTGGCCTGCGAGGCGATCGCGGCGCACACCGGGGGCACGTCAGCCGATATCGACAACCTGCTGTGGCTCTCACAGGACATCGCCGGGGATGCGCCGTTTCATCTCACCGAAACCCGCTGGTATTGAGGACACACGCAGACATGGCTGAAGCACTCTCCCAAAAGACGAATCCCGAGGTGGACCGAATTGTTGAGCGGATGAAGGCATTTCTCGACAACACGGGGCCGAGCGGACCCAAGCGCCTCTCGCTGTCTCGCGAGGACGTGCAGTGGGTTGTCGCCGAAATCGAGGGAGGCAGGGAAGCCTTCGGCACCCTGGTCCAGACGAATGCCAGCATGCGGTCGCGCGCCGCGACCATGCAATCAACGATCGACACGCTGATGTCTATGCGATCGACCGAGACCAATTCATCTACAGCACGATAGGCCCACCATGCTTTCTTCTTCCTACCCGCAACTTGACGCCAGTGTGGCGAACCTCGGCATTCTGGCGTCGGCAGACGAGCAGGCCATCGAACGGTTCAAGGCCGCTTACACCCAGTATGCAAAGGCCCTCGGAACCAACTCGGCTCGGCCTGTGGCCATTTCCCACCTGGTTGGGGAATCCGGGGCGATCCAGGCCTTCACGCTTCATATTCGGCTGGCGGGTGTGGATCAGTCACTTCTGGCGCTGCTGATCCTGCAGGAGTCCAGCCTGGACGCCATCGACAGTTGGCTCATCAACGAATTCGACGAGGACCTGGAGCGTGAGGAGTCGATCGAAAGCGGGTGTGATCTGATTTTCGGACCGAAGGAACTGCGCATCGAGGAGCATATACCGGTGCTGGTCGACCTGGATCTTGACCTCCGGAGCGTCACCGAACTGGCAGTTCAATCCAGCCTGGCCGTAGATCGGGCCCTATCGGTATTTGCAAGGCTCGATACCCTTCGATTTGACGAAGACAGCCCCGTGAAACGAAAGCTCACGGTCTATGCCATGGATGCAGACGAGCAGTGCGATGAATGCGGTGAGGACCTGATCCTCCTTGCGGGTGTCGTTGATGAAGAGCACGAAGCGTCAAAGGAAAGGCGCCGCGACGTTTTTCGCCAGCAAATTCATCGGGAAGATTTTCACGATTTCTGCGTCATTCTCTCGTGGCTGTGCAAAGAGAGCCAGGTGGCCGAATTCACCAGCCTCAACCATACCTGCCAGTCCGAGGAAGATATCGTGAAAGCGCTCTCGGCTCTCCACAAGGACGAGTTGTCGCAGATCGACTCCATGATGGCCAGCGTCGCCGGCATGATGCAGGAGCTGTTCGGGAATCTCGGCGAGGACGAACCGGAAGGCGGGGATACCAGGCCAACCCTTCATTGAGCCTCGCTGCCGCCGCTATGCGGCCAGCAGATGTTGGTGGAAGCCGTTGAAGGCGCGGAAGCGATTTGCGGCACCCAGGACGTATTGAACCATGATCTCGGTGCACAGCCACCGCCGCCCCAGGAGTTCAGCGGCTTTGGCCGTCGTGAACGAGCCTGAGAACGGATCGACGATCAGGTCCCCGGGTTGGGATAGGTACTCAACCAGGAATGACGCCAGAGAGAGCGGCATAGGCGCGCCATGCGCCGGCAATCCAGCCGCCCGGGCATCGCGCTTGTATTGGCGCTGATCGGCGCAGGAATGGCCGAAGGTCAAAACGTTGCGCGGGATCTTGCCCTCAGTCGGGTTCCCAAACCGTCCGGGATGGACTCGATACGCACCGTCCGAAAAGTCACCGTGCCGCTGCTCGCCCCCCTGGGTGATCAGCTTCAGGTGGCGCTCCGAGTGGGCCTGCAGGACCCTCCTGTTGTCGGATCGCAGGGCCCGCGGGTCGTTGGTCAACCAATATATGGGTTCATAGCCGTTATTGATTGAGGCATAGCGCACAGGGCCTGGTGGTTTAGATGGATTGCTCCAGATCAGCTCATCCACCTTGTAGAGCCCAAGACGGTCGTGGAGGGCGAGAAGCAGCCTTTCTCGGTAGAGCGATCTGGCGCCGCCCGGGAGGAAGATGTCGTTCGAGATGTTCAGGGCAATCGACCCGCCGCGAACCAGGTTCTTGACGATGGGCTCGAGGTGGCGAACGACCCAATCCACATACTCGGTTTCGCTCGGATTCCCGTAATTCCGGGCCTTCTTGAGCGGATAGGGCGGCGAGCACAAGCACAAGCACACCGGGGCATCGATCTGCGAAAACACGGTGTCACAGCTGCCCAGGATGGCGACCCCAAGCTCGGTAGAGAAGCCAACCACGGAGACACCGGAATTGATCTGGTCCAGATCCTTGCTGGCTGGCCTGGTGAGCTGCCACACGCCCCGCTCGCCATCGACGCGCTCGAGCACGCCGGCATGCTTCAGGGTCTGTTGATGCCACCTTACCGCTCGCGCCAAAAGGCTGTGGGGCTGCTGATCGCGGCCGACCGGTGTCTTCCTGGAGAATTCGTCGGGATCGATCCCGGCCCGGGTGGCCACCTGGTCGTAAAGCGTTGCATTGTCGACCTGCCCACCTCGCTCCGCGGTGTAAGAGTGCAAGACGGCAGAGAAGAGGTCTAGCTGGACCTGTTGGCGCCGGGAAGTCGTCGTCTCCATGGTCAGTGCACCTCGCCGGCGGGATACACGGGGGGCTGGATACGCTGGTGGCGCACCAGTATCGCTTCAATGGCCTTGGGGCCGTCAAATTCACTGGCCCAATGGCCACGCGCCACCTCGTTGGCCGCAATGTGGGCCAGAACGCCCTGCACGTCGATGACGGACAGGGAAACCACATGCGGCTTCTTTGGCGCCTGAATGTGCTCGCCGTCGCGATCACGATAGGCTGCAATCCGACCGCTCGAATCAACCGCAGTGACCAGGGCGGGAACGAGGTATTGACGGACAATGTAGGTACCGGAAAGATCGAAATCGCCATGCGGCACCACCCGCTCATGAAGTAGCAAGTCGCCAACGGACGCCCTGTTGCCTCTGGTGATAGCCGGCGTATGGAGGACGATGTTGTGAGAGGCCTGTGCCCAACGCCTGACGCCGCCTTGTTGGATCAGCAGCTCGTCGTTGAGCTTGTCCCTGAGCCTGATTGCTTCATCATATGGCAGCCACTCCGCCACCGTGGTCGTGTCGTTCCAGTCGCCATCCTTGGAAAGTGTCACCATGTACCTGGCCACCGCACGCCAATCCCGACGGTTGTCCTCAAGCCTGGCGTCTAGGCTGCGATCGACCGGCGCCGGCTTCGTTATGTCGCAACCCGACGAGTCCGTCACGGACGGACTGCGTTGCAACTCAAGTGCGGCGGGGTGGGTGCTCATCTTTGCTCCTGGTAGCCCGAAAACCACGGGTATTAGGGAGCATTCTGGCAATGTAGGTCAGGCGATTCTGGAAAACCTCAGCATAAATCTAGCCGTTTGGCACCTACCCATTTGCACGGGTGACGGCGCCTTCGGGACTGGACACAATTACGGATGATGGGGTTATTGTGTCTACGCTGGCGATAGACCACCGAAACGCTCGTAGAACGATTTTTCGGCCGCCGGCATAGACCCGTCCGGACCGTTCATGAACTCGGTGATGTAGTGCTCGGAAAGAGGCAGCAACGCTTGATAGATCTGGCGTGCCAGATCAAGGGCCTTGATCCCTTTCCACCCCTTCGGAAGCAGATTCAACGGCAATTGGGGATCCATGATTCTGATGCGCCGAAGGTCGTGCATCATGCACAAACGAAGAGCAAAGGCCTCCGCAGACCGCATCGATGGATTTTTGGTCAAAGAGGCCAACACCGGGGAATACCGCTCCTTGAACGCCGCATATCGGTCGGCAATAGTCGACATATCCCACGCCCTGCTGATGAGGTCGTCGATATCTCCATTCAAAGGGCATTGCTTTTCACTGCCAACGAAGCAGACAACCTCTTTGGCCAAGATTGATCCGGGGCAGCATGGCGTCATGTCCCCACCGATAATTGGACGGATAAACACGTTGTCGCTGACACGCCCGTAACCGGCCCACAGAAGGTCTTTCGTCGCTTGCAAATAAATCTCTTGATCCAAGCGCCAGTTCTTCGCGATCACAATGTTCCATTGCCCAGCCCATGGGAGGTCAAAGCTCTGATACACCCGCCCGAGGGGAATGGTCGCGCGCAACCTGCCAGTCTCTGAAAAGCTGAAAATAGAGCGGCGTCCCTGAGCCTCACTGATGAGCCAGCCCTCCGCAACCAGACGATTTACTGCTGAACGAAGGGCCTGCTCGGAAATACCAACAAGGCCCCCGGCTTCTACTAGGCTACCTAGTGAAACATGTCCACCGTGGGGATAAACGACATCGCAAAAGATGGTCATCACCATCGATTTGGCGCGTGTAGGCTCTGCTGACCACCCCTTTAGCCAGGCAGCTACTGTTTTCTTGGTTTTCATCACAATAGTCATACAACATTCGGCACGTATGTTCGCATTTAAGTAGAAATACGGAAACCAATAAATTGTTGCATGAGTGGTGCGAGGTGCGATTATTCGCCCTTTGGAGACCCTTTTTCGCGCTTTCCCTTGCGATATTCAGCCAGGTCAGCCTCGAGTTGTTCAGCCGCTTTCCGAAGCTCGCCAAGCTCCTCTGCCTGAGAAGTGCACCGGCTGACGGCCTCTTTCCGGTGCTGTTCGGCAGTTTCGTAGCGGACTCGCATCCCCGTAGCCTCCTGTTGGGCTACCTGAAGCTTCGTGGTGGCGTCGTCGAGGCGAGTCTTGGCCTCCCTCAACGATTCCTCCAGTGCATTGCGACTGGCCACCGCGGCCGCGTTCTCCGCGCGCAGCCGGCCGACGTCTTCACGCAGCGTAGCCGATTCCTTCCGGACAGCAGCCGTTTCCTCCCTGGACCTCTCAAGCTGGTCCGTCAGGCGCTGGGTTTCCTTGCGCGTCGCCTGCCGCTCGTTATCCAACTGCTGCATCAGGCGGTGCGTTTCCTGTCGATGCTGCTCGTTGGCCTGCTCCAGAGCTCGGTTTGCTGCCTCGAGAGACGCGAACTGGCGCCGCAACTCCGCATCTTTCTCGTCGATGGTCTTCTGGTGCGCCGCCACCTTGCCCGACTCATCGGCAACCTTGCGTTCTGCCTCGTTGAGACTCACCCTTAACTCATTGGCGCGGGCTTGGACAGCGGATAGCTCGCCTTCTGCACGCACCCGAAGCTGGTCGGCAGCCAGGGCAGCATCCCTTGCTTCCTGGATGGAGTCCTGAATTTCCCTCGTCCGCGCGTCCAGCGCCGCAGTACGATCGGCCAGTTCGTCGGTGGCGATCTGCCGCGCGATGGCCACCATGTCGCCCAAGGCCTTGTCGATGACCGGCACAAACGCCGCCGGCACGCCGTCGACCGTCCGCTCGGGAACTTGGAGGGTCTTGGACATCGACGTCCAGAACTCGTTGATGAGGTTCTGGACAAGTTCATTGCCCCCTTTTCGCCCGATATAGCGGTCGGTGGCCAGCAATTCCTGGACGGACGGGCGAGAAGGGCGCTCGCCGCGGCCCAGAATCTCGTAGCAGGCCCGCCGCACATGATCGAAGGTCACCCCGGAATCACGACTCATGCCCGATCCTCCTCACGAAGGAGGTCGATAACCCGACCGCGCGACAGGTGTAGCGCCGAGCGAAACTCGACGGCCTTCAGAAGCCGTGGAATGGCGTCCTCAAAGGACAGGGACGCCAATGACCGTATCCGATACTCGGCAACCCAGAGCCTATCCAGGCAGTTGGCGTAAAGCTGGTTGATCAGTTCAACCGGCTCCAACTCGGGGGAGTCGCAGAGGATGAAACGATTGCCGGGGTTGATCAGCAGGGCCGCCGCCGGGGCGCCATCCCCTGGTGCCGGGTCCTGAATCGCCAGGCGAAGGTGAGCCTTCGGATAGTTGGCCACCAACCCCATTACCGCACCGACCGGACTTATCCCGTGAGCTGCCGGCATCCGGGTGTAGAGACTGGGCACAACGCCGAACACGCCATCCTGTAGCCCAATGCCAAGGCCGCCAAGCACCCGGGTCAGATTCTCGACGCGCACAGGGTCGGCTTTCGATCGGAAGTCGGGCCAGGGTTCCTCCAGGGCGTCCTCCAGGAAGTGCTCGCCGATCGGCTGGCCAATCAGGGCCGAGTAGTCGGCGAGCTGGCGCAGGGACCAGCCCAGGTAGGCGATGTCCACAGCGATCTCGGACTTGATTTGCGGCACGCGGATGGGGGTGTTCGACACGGTATCTCCTTGAAATGCGCGGCGGGCGACCGCCGACCATGGCCGGATCATAGCCGCCGCCGGCCGTTTTATCAATGGGCTTTGTCCGTTGTCCGGTCAATTCTGTCCGTTATCCGTGAGTTATTGATGATTACACGGTTAATGTTGAATAACATCCGAAAGGGTGCTAGAGTGAATCCATGAGCAGACGAAAAGCCCCAACCCCGTCGGCGGATGTCGCCGCGCCGCCTATCCGGGCAATCCCGCCCCCCGCGCCGGCCCGGGGGGTCGGTAGCGCACGTGCGGTCATGTTCCAGCCACGGCAGCTGATCGCCGCCGAAACCGATGAGCAGGCCATCGAAGCCTGGCTGCTGCAATGCTCCTCCGCTGCGACCGCTGCGAATTACCGAAAGGACGCTGACCGGTTCCTTATGTGGATCAAGGTGCGCGGCCGCGACCTTCGGACGCTGGTGGTGGAAGACCTGGCTGCGTACAGCAGTTTTCTGAGCCGTCTCGATAAATTGGCTCCTGAAGACGCCGAACAGTGGATCTCGTCTCGGCGCTGGCCAAAGACGGACATTCGCTGGCGCCCGTTTCAAGGCCCGCTATCAAAGGCCAGTCAGCGGCAGGCCCTGGTGGCCATCGGAGCACTGTTGCGCTGGTTGGAAAAAACCGGGTACGTGGACCGCTCGCCGGCGGCACTGATGAAGATCGCCAAGGTCCGCAAGCGCAAGGTCGATCGGTACCTTCCCTGGGAGGCGGTTGGGCACTTACTGAACGCTGCTGACCGGATGCCCGAGGACAACGCCGAGCAGCGTCGCTACAAGATCCGGACGCGCTTTCTGGTCTGTCTGTTCTCGCTGACCGGGGCCCGGCTCTCAGATTTGCCCTTGGCCACCATGGCAAGCATCCACCGCAATCCAGATGGCCTGTGGTGGTGGTCGGTGACAGGCAAAGGGGACAAGGACGAGGAAGTGCCCGTCCCCAGAGATCTCCTCACGGAATTCAGGAAATACCGGGCATCCATGGGGCTATCAGAGCTTCCATCTGCAGGGGATGACAGCCCCCTGGTTCCATCGCTCCGCGGCGGCGGGCCAGCGGCCGAGAGCACGATCTATGTCGCCCTTGAGAAGCTGTTCAAACAGGCCTCAATCCTTGCCCGTGAAACCGATCCTGATCTCGGAGACCGCCTCGATGTTGCCTCACCTCACTGGCTGAGACACACGGCACTCACCCGCCAGGCTGACATGAAGATGGATCTGCGCTGGATTCAGGCGAACGCGCGCCATGAGGACATCAATACCACGATGGGCTACCTGCATCAGGATGATCGCGACCGCCACCGGGAAACGGACCGGATAATGAAATTGGACCAACAATAGGCATCAGCAAAAAACTGTTTTGCACGTCAACGTGCATTTGTTGCATAACCTCACCGATTACCTCTTCTTGCCTTTGGTAACAGGACGATTCACTTGAAAATTGAGCCGAGAGAATGACCAACCACAGTATCCCTGTCGCCTCTAAAGTGCCGCTGATCGCAACCCGCTGGTTGAAACATGGGGATCATCCGGATGTGCATGGAATGAATGGCTCAAATTGGGAGCTGTTCCCCGACGAGGACGATGTGCGGTATGGCTTGTTGTCGGGCGGCCGCTCGGGATGCTTACTGGTTGAGTCTGGTGACTGGATTGTCTGGAATGAGGTCTTTAAGACCTACGCCATCTTCAAGCCGGATCAGTTCGCAGCATTATTCTCGACTGTCGACGGCGCGGCCGTATCGAGCAACAACTAGAGCTCTTGGAAATGTGGTGCTTCTGGAGAGAGAGCAGTTTTCACCGGCGTGACGGCGCCGCGGTGGCTCGCCTTCACGATGAGCAGGGAGTCCCTGTCTCAAAGTATTGGCTTGCATGGCCCCCATTCTTCGGCGACCCAAGAATCGATCAAGCCGTGATGCGCCGCAGATTCAAGACGGCTGAACGTGCCATGGCTTTCGCGGACAAGACGTGGCCGGAATAGTTGCTGGTGCAAAATTGATCTGGCATATGAATAACCCAAAAGCCCCCTACCCCTACCGGCTAAAATTGAACCATCAACGAAAGCAAATGGAGAACACATGACTTTGGCTTCCTGTATCGGATGCGGATGCGACGATCTGCATGCGTGCGTCGATGATCTGGGCCCTTGCTCCTGGATTGTGGTCGACCGCGACGCCGGCCGCGGCGTATGTTCATGCTGCGAAGCCCACATGGAGCGTTGGAACGCCGGCGACCGTTCTGTGTTGATGCTGGTGGCCAAGATCACAAGAGACGGGGAAACCGAGCCGTACTTCATTGAGAAGAACGGCATGGGGTCCTTTCCCTACTTCCTCGAGGTCGAGGCCGGCGATAAATTCAGCCTCGAGTGGGTCGAAATGTCCCAGGAGCAATTCGAGGCCCTGCCGCAATTCGAGCACGTGCGCTTGGCGGAAAAGTGGCTCGAAGAAATCACGGCTGCCGGCGACGCCGAATCAGCAGGAAAAATGGATGAAGCGGGAGCACACCGGACCCAGGCGCAGCGATTGGCCGAACAAGTCGCTGAGCTGGGATTCGATGTACGTGATCTCATCGAGGCAGACGAGTTGCCCGCCTCATTTCTGTGACCAACCGACAATGAATAAAGCAGACCTCATTTGGTGGCCCGACGACAAGAAGGGGCTGATCATCAACGCCGTCGCGGCGCGTGATCGCGCCACACCTCGTTTCGTGTTTACTCGCGCCATTCGACTCGTATTCCCCATGCCCATCATGGTGCTCGCGTCCTACGTGATCTCGACCACGCTGACGTTCTCCGACGACACCCCTGGCTGGATACTCACCTGGGTCGAATGGGGGCCGACTACTCTAGCCTGGGCATGCGCCGCCATGACCGTTTTCGTTATCTCGATGCTTCTCATCGACTGGCGGCGGGACCGAAGCGCAGCCACGGCCCTGGAACGAGAGGCCAGCGCCCTCGGTGTGGATATCGCAAAATTGGATGGCGACTGGGTGTTCGAGGCGCTGGTACTTCCGATGGTCAGGCGCAAGGGAATCACGCTACCTGACGGCTCCGTTGCCCATCTCAGAGAGGAATAGCAGGGGTACAGTCGACGCACCTGTAAAAGCAGGACATAACGGGTGTTATGTTCAGCAGTGGAGCACTTCAACAAAAGCGCGCCTTGCAAACAACTATTAGTTGCGTACAATATCAATAATTATCCGCAATGCGGATTTATTGGAAAACGCGAGGTGACAACATGGCAGCAGAAACCATCGACCACGGCACCCTGTCCCGGCTGGTGGAAGCCGGAGCGGTCAGGGGGGCCCACATCGTAGGCCAGAGCGGCGGCTGGGTCGTGCTGGTCAAGTACGGCATGACCGAGCGGCCGCTGGCCGCACAGCGCAGCCGACAGGTGCGCTTGTTCCGCAAGTTCGAGACGCTGGTTTCCTACCTCAAGGAGATTGGCATTGCCCGCTTCGACGTGGACGCGGCGAACTACGACCCCGACACAGCAACGACCCCCCGCCGGCCCGACCGAGCCGAGGCGTTGAAGCGAGCCCACGAAGCCGCAGCCTATGACGCATGGTTCCGTGAGCAGGTCCAAGCCAGCATCGACGACCCGCGCCCGAGCGTGCCGGACAATGAGGCCCGCGCCCGGTTCGCCACCCGTAAGGCCGCACTGCGGCAGACTGCGCGGTGATGCGGCTCGTTTGGCGGCCAATGGCACTGGCCGACCGCGAAACCATCATGGGCTACATCGCGCAGGACAACCCGGCAGCGGCCATCGAGCTTGACGACGACTTCGAGGCCAAGGCCGAACAGGCGCGGCAGCACCCCACACTCTATAAAACAGGCCGCGTGCGCGGCACACGGGAAATCGTGGTGCGGCCCAACTACGTCATGGTCTATCGCATCGAGGACGAGGGCGGAACGCTGGCCGTGCTACGCGTGCTTCATGCGGCGCAGCAGTGGCCGGCCTAAGTCCTACTTTTACAGGTATGTCGGCTATACCCGTAGCATGTCCACTTGCCGAGCATTGACATTCAGGAAAACGCCGAACGCAATCTTTCGATTGCGATCGGTCGTCTCGAGGAGAGGCGCTGGCCGCGATCCAGTCCTCCCCGTCGAAATTGCTGCAGCGATAATCTAGTGCAAGTTCTTCGAGAGGACGTCGAAGAACCGTCTTCTCGACCAATCCTTCCGATCACCCACAACATAGAACCGTGCTTTTGCGCGGCTGGCCGCCACGTTGAGGAGATTCGGTCTGGAGGAGGCCCAGTCCCTGGCCCCTGCGGTACCGCCCCCTAGCACCATGATCACGACGTCGGCTTCCTTGCCCTGCGTCGTATGGACGGTACCAACACGGCGGTAGTCGAGCCCGAAAGCCCTTCCGATGCCTTTGAGTTCGCGCACGACATCGCGAAATGGCGAGATCAGGAAGATATCGTCAGCTGAAATTTGCGCTTGACCGAGCAGGCTCTGGATGAGCTCTCGAAGCGCCTCCCCCTCAGCTGGAATCCAGTTTCCATTTCCCTGTCCTCCAGGGACGTCGAGCCAGTAACTGGCCGGCCAGGTCAAAGCAGCCGGCTTCTTGTGATGGACCATCAGCCCATCGTAGGCAACCTCATTGGATATAGAGAACATCGGCTCGTCGCACCGCCGGTGCACTCTCAGCGGAGCACCGACCCAGATTGCGTCGTCGCCCTCCCCCACTGTCGTTCCGATCGCAGTCGTCTGATCGGCGAGCTTCTGAACAGATGTCCTGGATGGGTGCCAACGGCTATTCACTCGCCCATTGCAGGCAGCAAGGGACGCCTCAACGGAACGAGGTAGGGTTACAACAGGTTCAAGTTGCAGAGGATCGCCAACGACGACAGCGCGACGGGCACGCCAAATTGCTCCAGCGGCTGCCTGCGGGGTAGCCTGGCCGGCCTCGTCGATGAGCAACCATCCAATGCCCTCCGAAGACATTGCCCCACAGAGGGAAGGGACAGATGCAAATGTGGTCGAGATGACGGGGCACGCGATCGCCAAGCTATCGAGCGCCTGGACTCGGGCCTTCGGATCCGGAATGCCCCCTTGGAGCATGTCCATCGCGATTCCCAGGTTGGCCATCATCTTGGAGGCGTTCTCCTCGATAAAAGCCTGGTGCAGATTGAGGGCGGCGAGGAACACGCGAATTCGTGCGGCACGCCACTCAGGATGTGCCCACGGACTTGATCGCTCCTGGTCGTGATCGGCCGCAGCCAGGTCGGGCCAGTAACCCGCAAGGCCGTCCTTTGCCATGCGCAATTTTTCCTCCGCAGTGCAACCGGCAGTGCCGAGGTCATCCAGTTGGCGCCGTAAGCCGCCAATCCTTGATTGGAGCTTCGCCAATTCCTCTTCGCCGGTTCTTCGCTCTCCCTTCAATGAGGCATCTTCGTCCTCGAGGACCTGCAACTCGTGCATCACCTTGCGCAGATCTTCGCGCCATTGCTGGTGAGATTTGCCGAAGGACGATATCCACTCCAGGAGGCCAGGCTTGGTGCCACGGATCGTCTCGAGACGCTTTGAAATCCGCCCGATCGCAAGGGTAGAGGCATCAAGGCGCTTGTCGATGTCCGCAATGGACACCATCAAATCATCCTGGTCGCTCGTAGCCAGGCTGAGGTCTTCCGTCACGCCAACACGCTGCTCCCGTAACGCAGCAATTTCCGCCGGCAAGTCGGTCAGCCTCCCGATCTTCTGGCGCCAGATCTTTTCGGCCACGATCGCCTGATTGAAGCGCTCGACGGCGGTCTTCCATTGCATGCGCGGCGCCGCCTTGCCAAGCTTGATGCCTTCCAGTCTTTCGCGAAGGCCAGGCACCTTGTTGTTCTCTTCGTCGCTCTTCTGCCACCAAAAGCGCCCGACAAAATCGTTGCGGTTGGTCTTGTTCCCGAGGCGTCCGGCGATCAGCGCCCAGGCCTCCTCCTCCAACAACTCCCCTGCCACCTGCCGATAACCATCAACCTCATCGAGCCAGATTTCGTGAATGGCCGACTTCTTTGGCAGCTCGAGTGAGACGTTCTCGACCGCTCCGTTATTGCTGGATGCGACCACGATGGAGAACCCGGTCAGGGCAGGATCGAGGGGATAGTAGGGGATCGACTTGCCCCCAACGTCAAGCAGCCGCTTCTCTCCAAGAAGACGGGCGCCGCGGTCGGCAAGCACCTTCGCTCGTTCAACAACGATCGCCGCCACAACATCGCGGAGAAGAGTCGTCTTCCCTGTCCCTGGGGGACCGTTTACTGCAAAGCAGCCCGACGCCTTCATCCCATTCCACATGGCGTTGATAGCCACCTGCTGGCTCCAAACCAATGGGTGTTCTGCCGGCCAACATCCTTCAGGAAATTTATCGGGGTGGAGGAGCCGAAGGGCGGTTGCACGATCCTTACGGACGTCGATCTTGGCGTGATTCTCGGGCGGCTCCAGGAACCGCCTCAAGCCATCACCAGCCATCACCAATCCTCCGGTGATCAGGCGATTCAGGTCTTTGATGAAGAATGAATTGAGAAAGTCGTCATCGGATCGTGGCGCCGCCTTCTTGTCCTGGTCGTTGTTGGGCTCCTTCTTCGGACGCTTGACCTGAACGGACTTGACGCGATGCGTGATGGTCCCTCCGATGAGATTGCTCAGCTTCAGCTTCTCGATAACGAGGGTAGCGAATTCACTGATCCACTGGAACCCGATGGGCTCGCTGGCTGGGTGATTTCCAACACGCCAGGCAAGCTCCTCGCGTAGCCGATCCAGCTGGATATCGAACCCGGGGAACCCGCTATCCGATGGCAGCATCTCGCTCTTGCCGGAAGGGGCATGCAATCCGTCTGTATCGCAAGCATCACCACGCGGTAAAGCGTCCAGGCCTCGCGTCTCTACAATACCGAACGCCCAGGCCGCCATGCTGATCATCAGCGTCTCAGCGAGCGGCCGGCCGTTTTCGTCGACTGAAAGGGTGAATACGCTGGACTGCCCACCAGGGCGTTCCTCGAAAACATCGGGCTGCTTACCAAGTTGGCGCTCGAGGAGATCGATGAAGCGGGCGCGTTCGTAGACAATCCCGAACACGCTATGCCGCCAAGCCTTTGAAGGAGAGATAGGACGGCGCCTGAACCCAGAATCAAGCCACGGCGGAAGGGTATCCGGACCCCAGTCCCGTGCAGGCTCTTTCGGGTCGTTGGGGGCCTTCTTTGGTATTTCCTGGGGGCTTAGTGCCTCGACGTCGCGCCAGAATTTGATCAGGTCTACAAAGGTGGGGTCGTCCATATCTCACGCAAATCCAAGGCCAACGTGCTGGCACGCCCAAGACGTTCCAGCACAGAGCAGCAACGCGACCGGAACTTACTTGGTTGCGATTGCGGAGATCTCGATGGCGACATCCTTGGGAAGGCGGGCAACCTGAACGGTGGCGCGTGCCGGCGGGTTTGCACCGAAGTAAGTGCCATAGACCTTGTTCATGGCGCTAAAGTCGTTGAGGTCGCGTAGATAGACGGTGGTGCTAACCACGTTCGCCATGCTCATTCCATTTGCCGCGAGTACGGCTGCAAGGTTGTCCATAACCCGCTTCGTCTGCTCGTCGATCGTCGTCCCAACAATTTGGCCGGTGCTCGGATCAAGAGGAATCTGGCCTGAGAGGAACAGCATGTTGCCAGAGGCAATTCCCTGGGAATACGGACCAAGCGCCGCCGGCGCGCCATTGGTCGCAACTGCCGAATTGCCCGGAGGCGTGGCGCACGCGGTAAGTGCGGTTGCGAGAAGGGAAACGAGGACGAGAAAACGGGTTTGTTTCATGGTGCTTACATTCCAGTGGTATATAAAGGATGGGATTGTCGGACACCGGTAACCAATGAGCAAGGGCCGGGGAAGAATGGAATCGCCGGATGGCGGATGATTCAACAATTATCGCACCGAGCTTCCTCCGTCCTCCAGCAAGTCCTCGCATCATGGGTCCATTTCTCCGGCTACTACCCCCGTTTGCGCTGCATTTCTGCATTGCCACAGCCCCGCTGCCCCGGACAATAACGGGTTTTCAGCCACGGCTGCCCTGCCCTTGATGCCTGGTGGTTTGATCTTGAAGGAGCTCCATCAATGCCGATCGACATCGTTGCCGAACAACCATTCAGGATCGGCATCCCGACAGTGATCAAAGGGCCTGCCCTGGATGGCCCGTTCGTGGTCGTATTCGAGGATGACGGCGAGACCGGCTACTTCTACGCGATGGATAGCTCGAAGGAACAACCGTTCCAGGATGGGGTGATGATTTATTCCTTGAAGTCCGCTGAGGACAAGCCCTATGTCGCTCAGATTGGGTGGTCCCCCGACAGCAAGAAGGCCATTCTGCTCATCAATGGGTACCCGAATGCCGTTTTCGATTTCGAGTTGAAACAAGGATGCTGCCGCACGGGGTACCCCCCGATGCTTGGGCCCGGGTGGTCTCCGCGGGGACATACGTGGGATGACGCGATGCTCCAAGCCTTCGCAGGCCCCGTTACCCAACCCGAGAAGACTGTCTGGACTGACCTCGTGCCCAGCATCGGGGAGATGTTCGGCATCGACACGTCATTTGAGGACCACCACGAATTTCTTGTTGTTGATACCTCGCCAGTAACCTTCCTGGAGAACCCCCAACGGATCGAGCCTCTGTTCAAGAAAATCCGAGAACTCCTGCCCGCCGGCGCCGTCATGCAATTCTTCAACGTCGAGCACCGAATTGCCCTGGTGCTTGCTCAATCTCAAGACGTGATTAGCCGCGTCGCGGCCGAGCGAGGCTATGTGGCGAACTGACATGTGGTCGAAGATTAAAGAGGCCACCACGGCCTTGTTCGGTCGCGGCCATGTCGAGTTTATGGAGCTGGGCAAGGCAATTGTCGGCGAGGCTCACTCCGAACAGGGGTTCAAAGATCCGCGCTTGCTTCAACTGTTCGACGTGCTGCAGGAGGGGCTGCCGAAGGGAGGGGTCTTAAGCATCCATCACCGACAGCCCAAGGTCATGTTCATCGCCGGCATCGATCGGCGGTTGGTCGCACAGATCGAGGTGCAACGTGGATTCCGGGAGGCGGCATGACCCACGATCCGTCCACCAGAAACCACCTCTTCGATGTACAGCGCCTTGCGCTCGCGATGGCGCTTATCCTGTTGCCAGGCTGCATCCTTCACCTTGCAACCGACATGGATCTGGAAACCGCGATTGAGCGCACTTCCTACTGGTTGATCCCAGGGTTCGTCTACATCTACTACAAGTCACGAAGCCTAACGGCCTTCCACTGGTTTTTGGTGTTCCTTCTTCCGGGTATCCGGATTTGAGTGTGTTTTCTGCCCGATGACGGGCGCGTGACACGCCAGTTTCAAACCGGATTTTGTTGTTGCTTTTCTTCTGGCGTCGTCCTATACTGAAACCGGATTACGATGTGTTTACGGAGGTGGTGATGAGCACGTTTTACGAAGAGGCTGCGATGGCGCACGGCGCTGGAAACCCGATGTGGACGGTCACGTACCTGGAGAGTTTTTCTGGTAACGAGGTCGCCGTCGAGGTTCGTGCTGCTGAATATCAGGAGGCCGTTAATAAGGCTACTCAGCGGCTGAACATGGACTTCTCGAAGCCGGAAGGCTCCTACTACTTCAAGCGTTGCGTTCGGAGCCACTAGTGGGCGTTCGCGCTGGTCAAGGCTATGGGCAACGAAAGCCGAAGCGACTTCGCTGCCCTGAGTGCGATAAGCGCGGTGTTACGCAGTGGCAGGCCACTGAATATGGCTTGGTTCGTCACTGCCAGTATTGCCAAGCATCTTGGGGTCAAGCCGGCTGGGATTCAGCTAAGAAAGATGAGGCAGTAAAGCAAGGAAAGGGCGTTTAATGCCGACCATCAGCACGTTCTACGGCATCCTGATTCAGATGTTCTGGAGCGATCACGCTCCGCCGCACTTCCATGCGCTCTACGCCGAGCACGAGGTGCTGATCGACATCCGGACCCTGGATGTCCTGGAAGGCGAGATGCCCCGACGAGCACTCGCCTTGATTCTGGAATGGGCGCAGGAACATCGCGCCGAACTCATGGAGGATTGGGAGCTATGCGCACGCAATCAGCAGCCCAACAAGATTCGCCCCTTGCCGTAACGCCGCACATCCAGCCACGCATGCCGTGGCGTGTGGCGGCCGTGGAAGCCCTGCCGGACTTCCGTCTGCATGTTCGATTCGTGGACGGCACCGAAGGGACGGTTGACCTGGGCACCCTTGTTCATTCGCCCGGTGCCGGGGTCTTCGCGTCCCTCGCCAATTCGGCGCTCTTCGTCCAGGTGTTCGTTGAACATGGTGCGGTAACTTGGCCTGGCGAGATCGATCTTGCCCCGGATGCCATGTATGCCGAAATCAAGAAGGCCGGAACATGGGTGTTGCAGTAAGAAAGGAGAGAAGATGGAGAGTGTGTTGATAACCGCCCTGGCGTTTATGACGTTCCTTTGCCTGCTGCTTGGCTGGGCCTGCTACCGCCTCTTCACCGACAGGGAGAAATCCATGGAACACGAGGCAAGCCGGCGTAAGGAATGGATGGACGAGAGGAAGGAAATGGACCGCTATTTGTCTGGTGTCCTGCGTGTGCTGAATTCCAACGTTGGAGGAATCAGTAAGCGCATCAGCGAGAGTGCCGAGATTGCAGAAGCGATCCAGTCGACCGCCCCTGATTTGTTCAAACGATGCGACGGACTGGCTTACTGGCTACATGCGAATGACCAGTTCCTGGTCAGCCTTTACTCCGTAGCAGCGGAAGGAATTGACCGCGACCATCGACGGCGCGTCCATGAAATGAAGAAGACTGGGCGAGAGGAAGTCTTCGGCCGCATCTATGAGGGTGCTGGCCTGTCTGCCCCGAGCCTTCGCATAGAGCCATGCCCGCCAATATCCTGAAATCCCCGTTTGCTGACCTTGCTGTTCCAGACCACATTCGCAACCTGCATGTTATCTGGTTGAATGTCACTCGCTGGTATCACCTGTGCTGCGAGGATTTGGACCTCCAGACCATCGGCCAACTGCTGAACGCGCCTCAGGACGATCTTCGGCTTCTGTTCATCGGCGAAAACGATGCTGCGGAACTGCATGCAGCCATCTCTGCCTTGGTGGCACGACACCCTGAACCATTCGATGTCGAGGCTGTGCAACGCGCAGAGGTCGCCATCGAACTCGCTCGAATGTCCTCAGCCATCACCGTCAAGGCGAAGTAATGCCCGCGAACATTCTGAACCTCCCTGACTACAAGGTGGTGCGGGTCGAGGAAACCGACCACGACTACCACATCACTGCCGAGGTCTCGAACCCGCCTTCGGTGTGCCCCTCATGCCGATCAGACTCGCTGCGTGGACACGGCCGCAACGAGCAAGTCATCCGCGACATGCCGACCCACGGCAAGCGGGTTGGTATCTACGTGGATACCCGGCGCTGGCGCTGCCAGTCCTGCGGCAAGACCTTCATGGAATCCCTGCCGGCGGTGAACGCCAAGCGGGAAATGACCGACCGCCTGACCAAGTGGATCGGGCAGCAGAGCTTGAAGCGCACCTTCGCCAGTATTGCCGATGAAGTCGGCATCGATGAGAAGACGGTGCGCAACATCTTTCGGGACTACATCAACGACCTGGAGGCGGAGTTCCGCTTCGAGACGCCCAAGTGGATGGGCATTGACGAAATCCACCTGATCCGACCCCGGTGCGTCATCAGCAACATCCGGAACAACACCATCGTCAACATGCTTCCCAACCGGGACAAGAAGACGGTGACGAACTACCTCTACAACCTCGACGGCAAGAGCGAGGTACAGTATGTGGCGATGGACATGTGGACGCCCTACCGGGATGCTGTGCAGGCAGTCATCCCAGACGCCCGGATCGTCATCGACAAGTTCCACGTCGTCCGGATGGCAAACGATGCACTGGAGAAGGTCCGGAAAAACCTGCGCGAGCAACTGACGCCCAAGCAGCGCCGGGGGCTGATGCATGATCGGTTCGTGCTGCTCAAGCGCGAGCGCGACCTGAACGACCAGGAACGGTTGCTCATGGATGGTTGGACGAAGAACTACCCGGAGCTGGGGCTAGCGTACCGGCTCAAGGAGGACTTCTACGGCGTCTACGAGGCTAGCGATCCGATGGAAGCTCTGCGCCGGTACGAGGCGTGGAACAAGAGCGTTACCCATGAAGTTCGGGACGCCTTCCACGATCTGATCTGCGCCTGGTCGAACTGGCAGCCCTGGATCATCGAATACTTCGAGCACCCCGTCACTAATGCCTATACCGAGTCGCTGAACAGCCTGATCCGGGTGATGAACCGGCTGGGTCGGGGCTACTCGTTCGAGGCGCTGCGGGCGAAGATTCTGTTCACCGAAGGTGCCCACAAGCACAAGCTGTCCCGCCCCAAGTTCGAGAGGAAGCGCGAGCCGGTGTCGGTGCGTGGGTACGAGATGGCTGACGATTCTGTGGGGTATGGACTGCCGACACTGGCCAGGGTTTCGCCGCCACGGCCACCCGTGTTGAAGGCGGCAGAACCACACCAGGACGAGACGCCAGGAAAGAACTACGGTGCCGACATAAACACACTGATCCGGCTACTCGAAGAAGGCAGGCTGTGAGCCTTCAAACACAGCCAAATCCGGATACCCCTTCTTCCCTTCGGTCGGTGGCATTCCAGCGGAATCGTTGTTTTTTGCTGGTTCTGGCCGCTTTCCATCGCGCTGTTTCACCGCTTCAATCGGCGCCTGGATCGGTCGATGAAGGGAGCCGAGTAGCATGGCCAAGTATTTCGTCGCATACGCTTACTTTTTGAAGAACGGCGGGCATGGATTCGGGAATATAGAGGCTGATCGTTCTTGGCCTATTGCCGGTCAAGACGATATCAACGAACTGACCGAGCACATAACCGATTCCCTCTGTCGTGCAATGAATCAGCCATCACTGACGTTGACCATTTTGGGTTGGCAGAGATTCGAGGATGACATCGAGCGCAAGCGGCCTGAGCCCGGGCAACCTTCAAACGTCATTTCGCTGCATTCGTCATGAGCCAAAGAATTCTCCACATCTGCCGCGGCATTATTGCCCTCACCGCCCTCCTCTGCCTGTCATCGGGAGCACACGCACACACCATCTTCGATGGCGACGGGAAAGCGCAAGCCGAAGCCTTCTCTCGTATCTACGCTACGTTCTGCATTAAGCATCTGTCGGACTTGAAGAAGCTCACCGATCGGATGGCTTTCTCGCCGCAACTCCCAAAGGAAAAAGCTGCGCAGTTCCTTCAAGGCAAGCCCGGGTCAGCCTGGCGGGTACCCGAGCAGAGCGGGACGTTCATTCTGGCCATCCGTAGCGACAAGCCCATGTGCATGGTCTATGGGATGAAAGCGGACAACGAAGCAGTTGAGAAGACATTCTCTTCGATGGTCAAGGCCGCGCCGTCTCCGATGGTGACCAAACAGGTCCAGGATGAGCAGATGAGCACCCGCCACGGCCCGGCCCATTCGATTTCCTACGAATGGACCATGCCCAAGCAGCCCCGCAAGATGCTGTTCTCTTTGACCACAACGGCATCCGATACTGCCCCCCTTCAAGCCCTCGCCTCCGCTGCGCTGATTACCGAATGATCATCCTCCGCATTCTCCTTGCCGCCGTTCTCGCCGTGTTGATCATGCCGACGGCGAACAATTTGTCACCGGATCAGGATGTCACTGTAACGCCGCCATTTTCGGCCGTTGTCGTGGCGGACCTCGATCAACACATTGCCCAGGCTGCTGGCACGTTTGGTATCGCCGCGCCAACGGTGCGTTTCGTGACATCCAAGGCTGCGGGTGTCACCACGCAGAGTCCCGATTCGTCGAAAAAGGAACCTGAAATCAGGCTGGGGCGGCCACTACAGCGAGCTGCGTACCACGATCGACCCGATCTGCTTAAAGCCGTCGCCAGTCACGAATTTGGCCATGCCGTAATGCTTGCGCGTCACGATGATTTCCCCCTCTGGTCGATCCTGGTCATGTACGCCACGGGGCTCCTTCCTTTCCTGGCTGTCCTACCGAAGATAATCAGCGTAGTCGCCGGCGGCGGCCTCATGGTCTTGGTAATGTCCGTCATGATGCTGTTTCCCAAGTGGGCTATTGCTCATGATGCCTACCTGTTTTTCTTGGCGGGGCTTTCAACCCTATCGCTGATGATCTGGACTCTCGATATCGCGAAGCTTCTCGATAACCCGTTCGGGCGCTGGTTGAAACCCTTTCTCCCTTCCGCAAAAATCTTCGGCATTGCCGGGCTAGTAGCATTCCCCCTCTTCCAGGTGTCTTGCTACCTAGTTGGTCAGATGAACATCGAGCGCGAACTGCGGGCCGACGCCTTCGGGGCCTGCCTCACGTCGCCGGCGATCATGCGCGAAGCGCTTCTTGCTCTGACGGACGAGCCCCCATCGTCGTCCAAGGAAGCCTTTGACACCTTCCATCCGTCGATGAAAGAGCGCACGGCAATCCTGGGCACCCTCGAGCAAGAGCCGCTGAAAAGCCGAACCTGCGCGGCCCTTTTGTCAGGCAAAGAGCCGATCGTCATCGATGGCCACGTGATTCAGTGACCCGGCGGTTGATCCTGCTGGTGGCCGGCTTAATAGCGGCCTCCTTCGCCCTTGCCGCCGGGCATCCAGTCCAAGGGGTATATCCGTTCCGGATCGAGACGAAGGCAGCTGGCCGAGAATATCGCCTGGTCGCCGTGAATAGCGGACCAGCGACGATCACGCTTGCTGCGCAGATCAAGGGCGAAAATTTCGCTTCAGATCACAACTGGCCACTCGTCGAGGTAATCCCTCCCAACGCCAGCAAGGAACTCGGCCGTGTATTCTCGACTGCCCGGGGAGAAGGGTTCCGATTTTCCACGCGCTACAGTCACGCCTTGGGGGACGCCAGCAGGCTACCAGATGCCACCCTCGCCTACCGGCTCCCATTTGCCGATGGCGTCCGCTCCCTGGTTGGGCAAGCCTATGGCGGGGAGATCACAACCCATACCGGGAAGGAAAGCCTGTACGCAGTGGACTTCACGCTCCCAGAACAGACGCCTGTGGTTGCTGCCAGGGGAGGAACAGTCGTCGAAGTGAAGGATTGGTTCGCTGAAGGTGGCCCAAACCCCGATCTTCTCGACAAAGCCAACATTGTCACGGTCCAGCACGGGGGTGGATCAACGACGCAGTACGTTCATCTTGCGACAAATGGAGTGGTTGTCCGGCCAGGCCAAGTCGTTACCCAGGGGCAGTTGCTCGGCTATTCTGGCAACACCGGATATTCGTCCGGCCCTCACCTCCATTTCGCAGTGACGCAGGCCGTTGTCTATCCGGACGGGACTGTCCATCAGGATTCACTGCCCATCGCCTTCTACGCCTTCAACCCCTCAGTTCGATTTGAGGCGCGACAGAATATGCTCGTGACAGCGGATTACTCGAACTCCGGGAAGGTCGAGTATCCAGAAGGAAAGCGTGAAATCTCGGTCGCAATGGCCACGCCTGATCCCAGACCACTGCCGGTCGAATCCACGATCGATCACCAGGTAGCGGTCCAGGAAGTCGGACTGTCGATTGAGGCAGAGCCTCAAGGGTCTTGGGCTGACGATATTGAGCGCGAAACCGGCTATCCGCTGTGGGCTTGGGTCAGCGCCATCGCCGCCTTGCTCGTCATCGTTCGACTCGTGGCTGAGCTCGTGGATACCTTTAACCCGCAGGGCATGCCGAACAGTGATAGGGATTGGCGCGGTACGGTGTACAACCCACGCGAATTTAGGCGACCCAGAGACGGCGACTAGGAAGCGGCCCCGGTCTGTGTCTTGGTTCGCGCCTTGGTTCGCCGCGGCGGCGAAGCCTCCACCACGTTCGCATGCGTCCGCTCGTTATCGCTTTTGCGCAACTCCTCACGAACCGCCTCCGGAAAGGCAGCCATCAGCGCATCGCGCGCCCACGCATACCCGAGGTGATTGAAAGCCCGGAGCCGCTGCAGGGCGGTCAACGTCCGGGCTTTCCCCTCCGGCGTGTTCCCATTGGCCACACTTTTGGCATAACTGCGGATCTCGGACAGCACGCTCTTGTGAGCACCAATCATCCGCGCCAACCCACTGTCGGACTTCAGCTCGAACTTCTCTTTCACGCGATCCATCAGCGCGATGTCGCGCTCCAGCTCTGTCGAATCGAAGATGGTGAAGAGAGGGTCTTTCGTCGGGGTCATTGGCGTCTCGTGGTCTGAAGTGTAAATGTTCGCACCATGCGAACTATTATGGCGTAGAATTCGTTCGCACCGTGCGAACGTATTTTACCGTTTTGCTGCATGGGCATTCGATTTACCTTGGCAGAAATCGACTATTCAGGCCGGCGACCTTGGGAGGTGCCGGCCAATTTTTTGACGGTGGACACAAAACGCCGGACATGACCTCCCAAGACCATGCCGCGCTGCTGCCAAAGAATCTGCTGAAGGTGGTTAATTGACCTTGTTGGTCATGCCCGAGTCCCGGGCGGTGGAAACCAGGTCCTTACCCAGGGCGATCGCGAAGTGCCGAATGCCGCCACCCACCTCAAGGCCAATTTCCCGCCCGGCGCGCTTCATTTCCGGATCTTCGTATGCAAGCGCATTGATGCCGTGCTTTTCGGCTTGCTCGGCCACCTTTACCGCGTAGCCGGGAATTTTGCGGAAAGAGGAATCCAATTGACTTACTCCGGCTGAGACGTCCTGCTCGATGCCGGCGTTGCTGGTGATGACCATACCAGGGGGGGGACCATAACCACCAATCGGAGCAATCTGCTCGACGACTGTTGATGCCTGCTCTTCTGGAATATAGGAAGACCCGTCCTCGTGCTGCAGGCCGGTAAGGCCGTATTCAGCCAGGGCGGCGCCCAGGATCAGGGTGGTCAGAGTACCTTTCATGATTTTCTCCGTTCACGTCTTGTTTTGAGAAAACCATCAGGACGAGATACTGGTTGCGTTGATCCAGCAACCCCGCTATCTCGGCTTGGTGGCCGAGACCGGTAGCTTTGCGTCCCCACCTCGCGGTGGGTTTGCCAAAGATCATGCCGCGATCCAATTGCGAAGATGAACCTATTACGCCCGCAATGTATTCGCACCATGCGAACGTGTCAACACTGATGGTTGGGGGGCAGGGGAAAATCCCTGGGTGCGGGGCTATCAGCCGCTCCCCTCCGGAGATATGGCAAGGTTGCCATTGATGGCTGCGATCCGACGGCGGAAGCTTGGGTGGCCACTGAAGAACTCGGAGAAGCGGGACAGATCCTTATCCCCCTCGATGAGACGGTATTCGTCGAAAGCGGCCAGAACATCCTCGGGGCTGGTTCTCTTGACCGCCGCAGCGTCAGCAACGAATTCCCACTCTCGAAGCATGAACAGGTAGGCGAGGAGCAATACGACAACAGCGCCGACAGGAACCCCTATCCCAAATTTGACCGCGGCCACCAAACCGAGAATTGCGGCTTGTTTGATGGGGTGCCGGTTATCCACGTGCCCATATTCATGAGCAAGGACGCCGCGTAGTGCACCGTGCGTAAGGGAATCGACCATTCGCGTACTCACGAAGGCCCGATGGGTATCTCCCGAATTGACGGTGATGGCAATGAATCGCTCCGAATCCACAACGGACACGTACATCAACTGTTTCCCAGGGGGAGGCCCCGCCCGTTTGCGACGATCCGCGGCCCGTCGCTCGGCCTCGTTCGCCGCGGCCAAAGCCGCTCGCCCTTCCTTGCGACGCTTTCCTTTTCGGCGCTCCTCGAGCATCCCGATATCGTAGAGTGCCGCACGAATCCTTGCCCGCCGCTCTGGCTCATCAACAAGCCCTTTGCCGCAAAAGACGAGCACCCTTCCCCCCTGGTAAGCAAGGAAGAAAACCATCAGACCGGCCACCACCCCGGACAGCATGCCACTGGCCTGGTGCGACAAGCCCCAACGCAAGAAAACGTCGTCAACGAGGGCAAGGAAGGCGCTGACCGCGAAAAGTACGAGCAGCAAGCGATGCAGTCGGAGTGGAATCATGGCGGCATTGTATGGGAGGCGCTTGTCATCCCGCACCACAAAAATCGCTCTTGCAGGTCCATTCCTACGCCTAACCCCTCAAAAACAGCGACATTTCCGTGATGACGCCCGATTCCCTGGATGGGATGATCCACTCATCAAATGAGAGGTGCGACATGGCCCATCTTCAACATCGACGCTTTCCTGGAAGCTTCCTCCTGGTCGCCGCCCTTTTGGCGATTCCCTCCCTGCTCTACGGTTTCGTCAGCGCGGCCGAGAAGGCCGACAAGTGCGCGGAAATCGCCAAGAGCGGCACACCGCACACCGATCAAGCCAAGGCAAATCTGAAATGCGAGTAAAGACCGTTGGCGCCATTATTCTGAGCGCCCTCCCCTTCATTACGTTCGCTGCCCAGGGTGACTATTGCGTTATCCCGAAGCTGGAGCAGGGCAAGCCGACGATTGTCGACGTGCCCTATATCGACAAGCCGTTCTGCGGAATGGCGCTGATCGATCGCCACTACGTCCGCCTCAGCGAGTTCACCAAGGCACACGACGAGACCCCCGTTTCGTGCGCCACTGACGCTTCTTGCACTAAGACTTCTCGGTACTACCTGGACGAGAAGCGCGAAACCGAGCCCTACATCATCATCTTCCAGGGGCCAAAGCAGCCGAAATCCGCCTAAGCGCGGTTTTTTAAGAATCATCCATGTCGTTTCGGTACGCTCTTTGGTAGTACCAGAAGGAGGTAACGAACATGACGACCACGAATCTTGCGACGGCAAAGGAAGTAGCGACCGCCATCGCTTCGTTGGGCTTCCAAGCGTCCAGGGAAACTCTCGGGGCCATCTCCCGCAACTGCCGCGAGGACTTCCTGGAGCACCTTTCCCGCTGCATTACGGACCAAGATCAGGACGGCAGCAGCAAGAAGTTCATCGGCAACCTGCTCCGATGCCTGGCCCCGAATACCATCAGTCGGATCAAGCTCATCTTCCCCGATGCGACGATCGACATGATCGTGCCCGTGGCAAAGGCAGTGCCGACTCGCTTCCTTTCCGCAATTGATGCTGCACATGACCCGAAGCATGCTCGCCATGAGGATGCGAAGGCCTACCTCGCATCGATCTTCGCGCCGCCTGATTCACGAAACGATGAAGAGCCGTCGCAATCTTCCTCGCAACACCAGCACGGTCACCAAGATGAGCCGCCGGTTGATCAAGCGGCGATGACTCGCCGCCAGGCGCCGGCGGGTAGCAAGAAGTATCACTCGGTCCACGTGTATGGCTCGACCGCTGCGCTCTGCTTCAACGCAACCGACTGGAACGGGGCCCCGGGAGTCATGGTCGATGCCGCAATGCAAACCGGCCCCAAAACCTACGATTGGAAAAATGCCGTGCACGTGTGGCTCGACATCAATGAAGTCGGTGCGGTCCTCGCGGTATTTCGCCGTTGGCGCAAGGGTGTCGAGTTCTCCGCCCACGGCGCGCAGAACGACAAGGGCTTCGCCATCGAATTCCAGGGGCAACACTTCTTCGCAAAGGTCACCGCGAAGAAGGCTGCGGCCGGCGCCGTCCGTGCCGTGAAGATCTTCCCATCGGACGCAATGTCTGTGTCGATCCTGTTCCTCACCCAGCTCGCAGAAAGCTATCCGATGATTCCACTGAACGAGCTCCTGGCCACAGTGCGGGCCACCCATCAAATCGAAGATGCAGCCGCCGCCTAACAATGAAAGGGATGCTGTTGAACAGGCGAATGGGCAGCCTCTGCTCGATCGCCTGAAGCGGCTTGGCATAACTTCTTGGCGCGAACCACTGCTCTGTCTTCCTAAGCTGTTTCAGGATTACTCGTCGATCAGCACGTTGAAGCAAGCCCTGCCCCAAAACGATGTGGTGGCCGGGCCCAAGTTGTTCACCCTCTTGGTATCGGAAAAGGCGGTCGTCGTCTCCCAACCAAAAAAACGCCTTGTCATGACCGCCACGGACGGGATGCTCTCAGTGAAGATCGTCATCTTCGTAGTCCAGGGCGTTGATGTTCCTACGTGGAAGGCATTCGAGGAAAGCGACAAGATTCACCTCCGCGGAGTGCTCCAGAACTGGAACGGAAAGCTGCAGATTACCGGCCCAGCCTTGATCGATCCTCAACTGGTCGGCAAGGTAATCCCCGTCTATGAAAAGCGCCGTAGTGTGGTGGCTGATGGCGCCATTTATGACGCCACCCGGTATGCTCTCGAGCACCATCTGAAAGAGACGATCGACTACCTGGTCGAGAGCTATCACGGCTTTCCGGAAGCCGAGATCCTTCGACGAGCTCGTCTCAAGGCCCCATCCATCGAGGTCATCCTACGCGCGGCCCACCAGCCAACGTCGGAGGATGAAGGAATGCGAGGGATCGCAGGCATGCGTCGCCTGGCTGCGCTTTCTGTTGTTGAGAACGCCCGCCGCCTCAAAAAGCGCGCCCCTGTGCCGGAGTCCGTGGTGTCCATACCAGACACGCTGATTCAGAAACTGACCGCGAAGCTTCCCTACCCTCTGACCGGCGACCAACGCCGTTCTATTGGTGAAATTGTCGCCGACATGGCTTCACCTCTTCCTATGCGTCGGGTTCTAAGCGGTGATGTTGGAAGCGGTAAAACGCTCCCTATCATGATCGCGGCACTGGCTACGCAGAGCCTGGGGCATAGGGCTGTCATCCTTACCCCCAACGGCCTCCTGGCTGATCAGTTCGTGAAGGAATGCAAGGCCCTATTCGGCGAGGATAGCCAGGTCATCTCGGTGACTTCTGGCACCAAGAAACTCGATCTTTCCGGCAATCCGATCCTGGTCGGGACCACTGCCCTTCTCACCCGCCTTAAGGGTGAGCCTCCTCCTGCCCTGTTCTGTGTCGATGAGGAACAGAAAATGTCTGTCAGTCAGAAGGTGGAACTGACAGGATTTGCCAGCAATTGCCTCCAGGCAACCGCCACGCCCATTCCCCGCACAACTGCCTTGATTACCCATGGTGCGATGGACGTCTCGGTTCTGAAGGAGATGCCAGTGGTGAAGAACATCACCACGTATATCGTCACTGCTGGTGAGCGAAAGCGCCTCTTCGACCATACGCGCAAGGTCCTCGCTTCAGGTGGGCAGATTGCCATCGTCTACCCGATCGTCAACGACGATGAGCAGGAAAAGAAAAGCGTCGTCGCCGCGGCCGCCGAATGGGACAAACAGTTCCCAGGCCTTGTGGGAATGGTGCACGGTCAAATGAAGGAGGCAGAAAAGGTTGCTGCGGTCGACGGCCTCAAAAGCGGAAATCAAAAAATTGCCGTCGTGAGCAGCGTCATCGAGATCGGGCTGACGCTGCCAAGCCTTCGTTCTCTCATTGTTGTGCATGCCGAACGCTACGGCACTAGCACACTGCATCAGCTCAGGGGACGAGTGGCCAGACTCGGCGGCAACGGTTACTTCTTCCTGTTTCTACCAGAGAGCGTTGCGCCCGAGACCATGCAACGCCTTCAGCTGCTCGTCGACTACAGCGACGGCTTTACCTTGTCCGAGAAGGACGCCGATTTACGCGGGTATGGCGATCTCTTTGAAGACGCTGAACGCCAAAGTGGAAACAGCCGAAGCACGATCTTCCGCTGCGTGGACCTTACTCCCTCTGAGATCCATGCGGCGACTATCAATGAAGCCCCGCCCTCCTAACAGCACGAAAGAAATCCACCGAAAGGAAAACGCATGTTTGGCCCGAAGAAGCAAACCACCGCACCGAAACCCAATGGAGTCGACAATCTGATCCATAAGCTCAAGGCGCTGCCGCCGGCGATCGACCTTATCGTTGCTGCAACCCTGGGCGGGTATTCCTTCGTGGCCATCTATGTCGACAACGCGAAATTCGTCGGCCTTGCCTGCATTCTGATCGCACTGATCTTCGCCGTCCTGGGCATATCTGCCGTGACCCGAGAAATGAAGGATTTCAAAGTAGTCGAGCAAAACTCGAACCCCGAAGCCCTCCGGATGATGAAGACCCAACAATTCGAGAAATACCTGGTGGCCCTCTTCAGCCTGGATGGCTACCAAGTTCGTCCATCGATCGACGAGTTGCACCGTCAAGACGATGCCGACCTGATTGCGGTAAAGAAGAAGGAAACCATCCTCATCCAGTACAACCATTGGGACGAGGATATTGTCGGTACCAAGCCAATTCAGTCTCTCCACAAGGCAGCCGCGGCGGTGCGTGCTCAGGGCGCAACGGCGATCAGCTTCGGTCGTTTCTCGGCAGAGGCTGTGGATTGGGCGCGGCGAAAAGGCGTCACCTTGATGTCGATGCAGGATGTGATCGACATGGCCTGCCGTCTGACTGGCCTTACCCCAGAAAAGGCTACTCCCGAGCCGGATGAGGAAGTGATGGTTGAAAAGGCCCATGAGGTCGCAGAGGTAGTGCGTGGTCACCATCGCTTTTTGTTTGTCGACTTTGCCGGCCTCGAGCATGGCCTTGCGCGACTCAGCGAGTTGCTTCTGCAATACCCCGCCTACCAGGTGATTGCTTCAACCATTCCTCCATTGAAAACTATCGAAGACGTTCGGCTTTCCATTAGGGAATGTGGCGATCGCTTGGCCGGCCATTTGGAGGCTGCCCAAGACGGTCGGTACTTTGCCATCCAAAAGCATCTCCAAGCCTCAAGGGAAGGAAAACACGCGACCTGGCTGGCCGTCGACTCAGAGCCTCGTCAGTTTCCGGAAGGTTGTGCAGAGCTGATCGCGGTGAATCGCGCATTCGGCTTCGATGTCTCTGCATCCCAGCGCCTCATTGAAGCGATGGTCATCGTTGATCGGCGAAGCGTCGCCGGTTAATGGCGAGCTGAACTTTCGTTCCCGGCAGCCTCAGCATCGAATCGCAGAATGGTCGTGATTCGGTGCTCGATCCAGTCCGACTTGTTTTCAACTGAGTCGGGGACGTCTTTTGCAACCTCGCGCACGAAGCGGCCGACTTCCGCCTTGCTCCCTTTGGCCTCGGCCAACTGAGCAACGACGTCCTTATGGATGGTCACAGAGGTTTTCTGTCCGCGGATCGAAACGGTGAAATGCTCGTTCTGCTTGCGGGACCTCTTGGGCTTCACCTGAGCCGCGGCAAGGGCTTGTGCCACAGCTTCCTTGATGATGTCGGTCAGGTCGGGAGGAACCAGGGCTTCCTGCGGCCGACCAAGAATCTTGGCAGCCTTTTGCCGATACGTTGACGCGAAGGCTCCGATCGCTTCGTCATCCGCTCCGCTTTCGACGAGACCACGGACCGCCCCTCCTACGAGGGCGTTGAGCTGCCGGTCCTTGATCTCATCGTCGTTCATCACGCGAGTATAGCTAGCATGCCCATATGCGCCTACTGGCCGGGGCATAGGCGCACCGCGATTTTGATGCGCCACGCTCCTTTTCTGTACTTGTCGCGCCTATTATCGATGCGCTGCCGGCCGGCGCGCATCAGGCGCATTGATTTTTTATGCGGGATGTACATCGAGTTTTGGGCCAATTTGCCTAAACATTAGGCAACGCGCCCAGGTTTTCAGGGCAGTTTCTGCCCAAAAGAACAAAACAACAGGCCCCAGGCTATCCTCCATTCGGCGCCAGGCTCCGCTGTCTCTCTTTTTTCAATAAACGATTCCCAGTGTTCCTGTACAAAAATATGTCGTGATAACAATAGCTTAGCTGGATAAAGTTAAAGGAATATGGACAGTGGACGGCTAAACTGGGCGTGGTCGACGGAGAGATTGCTTACGGTCGCAGGCGGAGTCGAGGACAGTCTATGTACAGGTTGAGGAAATCAGGGCCAGCCCGCCTGAATTTGGAGGCCTATCCATGTACAACCCGATGACTGGCCCATCGGAAAAAAAGTCTATGGCATCATCGCGCAGTCAAATCCCATAGACTGCTTGAGCGAATGTGGCGGAACGTAGAACACACACCATAGGTGATCCTGATTTCGACATGCGCCAGCATGAGCCGGAGCAGCGAAATCTCTTCCCTACGGAAGATCTCATCGTTCCAGAGTCCGTGCAGAAAATGCGCAAGGCCGTCGCCGCTATTCATGCAATTCCCAGGAACCCGGAGGATTCGCAGAACCTGACCAACCGCCGAGTTTTCGACGGGTTGATCATCGTAGCCCAAATTCACTGCCGGCAGCGCGGCAAGGAATTCATCCAGCGGATCAGAGACGAGCGCGTGTCTCCGTTGTTCGAGGTGCGCACCTCAGAACTGGGCAAGCTCTCCGGAATACCAGGCAAGAATTACGACCGCATCATCGAGGAGATCAATCGGATCTACGAGATGGACTTCGAGTTCGATGTTTGCGCAGAGGATGGCGAGACCATCTGGGAAAACAGGGCTCGACTCCTGTCGAGCCTTGGTGTCGGCAAGAATCACAAGCGCGGCTACATTCGGTTCGCAATGGACCCAGAGATGCTGATCTTGCTCCTGGAGCCAAACCTGTGGGCATCATTTTCGCTGTCCGTTATGCACGACCTCGGCACATCGGCGGCATATGCGCTTTTCCAACAGACCTATCGCTATATCAACACGAACCAGAAGCTGACGGCGGTCCTGCCAACAAAGACATGGATCAAACTTTTGGTCGGAAAAAATCGGTATGTCAAAGACGTCGATGGCAAAGATGTCATCAATTACGGTGAGTTCAAGCGGCGCGTTCTGAATGACGCGATCGAGAAGGTCAACGAGGTCCCGGCGCTCACCTACAAGATCGAGTTGAAGGAGTACCGGCAAGGAAACCGGGTAGCTCGTCTGCAGTTCAAGTTCATCCCCAAGGAACCAACCCTCCAACTCGAGTCGGCTTGGCCGGAGGACATCCTGACTGTCCTAAAGTCGATCGGATTCCTGGACAAGGAAATCACCGACATCAGCCAGGCCCACTCCTCTGCGTCCGTTGCAGACGCCATCTGCCGACTCAAGGAAGCGGAACAAAGGTTGAGGTCCGAGGGCAAGTCGATTTCGTCTAGGAAGCCATACTTCGTTGGCATCCTCCGCAACATTGCCGCCGGCGAAGATGAGATCGATCCAGAAAAGATCGAGGCTGAAGTCCGTGTTGAAATGGCGGAACGTGCAGCCGAGGAGCGGAAGAGAAAGATGCAGGATGCCTACGATGAGCATCGTCGCAAGCGATTCTCTGCATGGGTCGCGTCCCTGTCCGTAGAGAACCGCAAGCAACTGATTGCTGACTACGAGGCCAGTGAGGACTTCAATCCTGTCCTGGGGAAGTCCTTGAAGAAGGTGCTGACCGAAGAAAACAGGAGCGGACTGACCACGCTCCGCGTCTGGATGGAAAAGCACCGGCCCGAGACCTTGGCCAGTGTCTTCAACACCCCTGAATACCAGAGCCTTGAAGGCTGGATGATGTGGAAGCTATCTGGCGATGATGCGATCGAGGCCTAATCGACGTCGACCCCGAGATCGTGGAGCTGCGAGCTCATCTTGCGGTTCTTCGCGTCGAGCGCCACAAAGCGCTGCAGGAGCTGGTCGTGCCTAGCCTTCCAAAGGATGCCATCCCCAGTGTCGTCGCCGGCGGCCTTCTGACGCTTAGTGGCGATTACCGCAGGCGGCATAGCCCCCTGCCCTGCTTTGACCATTTGCCGCAGATCGTCGACGCCCTGGAGCAACATCCTCTGGGAATCCTGGTGGCCGGCCAGAAGCTTATCAACGTCTGCGCGTGCGCTGGTCAGGGAATCTTTCAAAGCTTGATTCTCGGCCTCCAGCACTTTCTCGCGAGCCAGGCTGGCATTAAGGGCGTCTTCAAGTGCTGCGATCCGTTGAGGAAGCGATTTGGCCCCGCGGCCGATCAGTGTGGCCGGCGTCTGGCGATCTGCTTTGGCCAGTTCCTCTACGACCGTACTGGCAGATCCCCCACCCGCGTCCTTGAGGATGTCGCGGTGGGTCAATGGTTTTCCAAGCGCAATACGCTCCTGGATCACCTCCTGAATTCGCTCCCGATAAGAGTGCCGAGAACGCTTGGATGCAGTCGATTCGCTCATGGTAGCAACATAGTAGCAAACGCTACGGTAATGTGCAGAAAAATGGGCGATCAGCTGTGGAACAGGCGATTTCCGTGGAACATAGGGGGCATCGAATATAACGAAAACCCGCGTGCGCTCTGGGTTTCGTGGTGCATCGAAGATCAACCTACAAAAAGTCGTGAAACATCGATGAGCGGCGTTAGAGGGCGCCGCATGACGCGCCGAAAAGAGCATTCCAATGGCAATTATCGTAGCTGGTATAGGCCAGAAACACAACGATCACCGTCGGTCGTGAGCAGCATCCACGTCCATCACGGACACGCACCAAGCCGGATTTCCCCACCGAATAGGTCCATTCCTACACGTAAACCCCAGTTTACAGCTGTATTTCACTATTGTGGATTTTCCGAAGTCGACCATACTCTCGCGAACTTGGAGACCCCGGGTCCAGAGGGCGCGGAAGACTTTTTGCAAAAAGAGATGGCTGAATGTGGTTATATGGCAACTGTTGGTAGGGTAAAAACGCGAAAAGCGGTATTTAGCCTACCAGCGAGATTGACAAACCGTAACCGCGCCAAAATAATGCGCGAAGGCAACCATGAGGATGGAATGGAATGAGCGACCTCAGACCCACCTATGCATACATCGGCGTCGTTGAACACCGTCTGAAATCGGCAGCAGCCCTCCTCGGCGTATCCGAAAACACGCTGCGCACGACCTTGTCGGAAAGTGGCATTGAGGTTCGCCGCGCCAATCACGACAACCCGAACGCTCCCGCAGTTCGCCTCTTCGATCTGCCGACGATCTTCCAGATCGCCGATTACCGTCGAGCGAAGAAACTGACCAAGGGCCCCGAGGGCAAAAAGCCCATCGTAATCGCCATTGAGATCATCAAGGGGGGCACTGGCAAGACGACCACTGCCGCCGAAGTCGCTGTACAGCTGCAATTGCAAGGATTGAAGGTCCTGGGGATCGACATCGATATCCAGGCTAACTTCACCCAGCTCATGGGCTACGAAGCGGATCTAACGGAGGACGAGGCCGCTCTATACGGCCTGACCGAAGAAGCCATCGTCAATGGGACGTTCGCTACCATTTGCGGCCCCTTCATCGAGCGCAATGGCCGTCCCGTGGATGCTAAGGCGATCATCAAATACCCCTTCGGTCCCAGTGGTCCGGCAATCATTCCTGCTGATACCTTCTTCAGCGACCTTGAACACGATATCTCGAAAACCGGCGGCAAGCGTGAGCTGGTCTTCCAGAAGTTTTTCAAGGAATCCCTGGCCGGCAACGTGCCGGGTCTGAATGTGGGTGACTTCGACGTCGTTCTCTTCGACTGCCCGCCGAATATCAGCTTCGTTGCTACAAACGCCCTCGCCTCTGCGGATATCGTTATCGCGCCGGTGAAGATGGAATCCTTCTCGGTCAAGGGGCTTTCGCGCTTGATCGGCGAGGTTCATACGCTCAAAACCGAGTACGGTAACGAGGTGAAGGATCCCGAACTGGTCATCCTCCCCACCTACTATTCCACCAACCTTCCGCGGGTTGGACGCATGCAAGAGAAGTTGTCACAGTACCGGGCCAACACCTCCCCCGTCTCGATCAGCCAAAGCGAAGAGTTTCCGAAATCGACCGATAACTACATGCCGCTGACGGTGATCAAGCCGACGTGTCAGCCAGTCAAGGAATACCGCATGTTTGTTGATCACCTCATCAAGAAGATCAACGAGGTTTCCAAGGCTCGCGCCAGCTGATGAAGTAGGAGGAGAAGATGAAGCAGCGAGTAATTAAACGGCCCGACATGCCATTGGCGCGCCTCGGCGCTCCGGCGCCTGGCACAGCCCCCTCAACCGACACCGCAGAGACCCCGGTTGCAAGCGCCACTACTCAGGCCCAGGCCTCCCCTCCCCTCCGCCACCTGGCAGGAGCTGAGGAGGTAATCGACGTCCCGGTCAATAAGCTCCGTGTTTCGCCATGCAATGCGCGGAAAATCCGCTTGCCAAAGCGGGTGTCGAAGATCGCCGAAAGCCTGAAGAACAATGGCCAGAAAGACCCCCTTTATGTCTATCCAGGGGCCGGGGATGACGAAGGTTATTTCATGGTCCTTGGGGGGGAGACGCGGCGCTTGGCCGCTTTGCAGATCGCCCTCCCGACGCTGAAGGCCTTTGTGGACAGGAAGGTCGATCCTACCGATTCGCTCAATCTGACCAAGATTTCCAACATCCTGAACGATTCGGCCGACGAATGCGATCTCGATCGCGGGATGGTCGCCATCGACCTGCTCGAGAAGGGGCACACCCAGGGCGAGGTCGCCGAGGTGCTGGAGCTGGAAAGTCACACGCACGTTCAGCGCCTGGTGAAACTCGCCTCGTTGCCGAAGCGATTTATCGACTTTGGTCAGGACTACCCCGAGCGTTTTTCGGCGAGTCTCGGCGCATACATCAGCCAGGCGCTGGAACGGCACAGCGAGGATTTTGGTTATGACCTCCTGAAGGCGGCTCTAGTCGACGAATTGACGCATCGCAAGATCGCTAAAGCCATTGAAGCTGGGCCGAGCAGCAAGCAGGCTGGCCAGGAGCGAGGGAAACGCCTCCGTCGAGACGGTGGGTTCGATATCACAACCCCCGACGCGCCAGGAGGCCGCTACGACGTTTACAAGTCGAAAACGCCCGGGCTGAAAGTGCTGAAGCTGCAGGTTGAGATTCCCGACGATCTGGCGAAGGACTTGAACGAGAAACTGACCGAAGTCCTGACCCAATTTATCCAATCATCGAAAGAACAACAGTAAGAAGCTGTAAAAATCAAATGAGCAGAGTTGTTAAAGGACAGGCATTCATCGTTCGCCGCGTAGCTCGGCGAGTGGGGCTTGTTCGACTCCTCCGGGTTTGCACGTTGACGTGCAAGCCCCACACCGGGGTCTGCTCAATACACGTTGACGTGCAGCCTTTGGCACAACCCTCCTTGTGCCGCCATCCCCATCGGCACGCTTTGCACGTCGACGTGCAATCCGTTTCGGCGCCAGTGGTGGCCTGCCTGCACGTTGACGTGCAAACAAACAACCCACCCTCCCCTGCCCTTCCTCGGTCCATCGTTTTGCACGTTGACGTGCAGCATCCGGGGCCATCCTTGCGTCGCCATTACTGTCAGCGTGTTTTGCACGTCGACGTGCATCCATTTTCTGCGCATGCAGTAGGTGGTCTGCACGTTGACGTGCAAAGCCCGTTTTCGCTTTCGTGTAAAGCCCGATCCGATGACTTCGGACCGGCCAGGAAAAGCTTGCACGTCAACTTGCAACGGTTACGCGACAAGCGGAAACGGTGGGCGGGAGATATCTCGCCACGCTCAAAACAGAAAGCAAACAGACAACTGAGGTCCAGGCAAAACCTGGGCCTCAGTCATTTTGGGGTTCGGAAATGAGATAGCGAAAACAGAAAGCAGAAAAGGAAAACGCCCCAAAGCGGCAACTTTGAGGCGTTGGGAAGAGAGGGATTTAGGTCTCTCGTTCGGACAAACGAATCCTAAACACCCTCCCCCACGAAGTCAAACATTTTCATCGGCTGAAGAAGACCGAGGGGGTATTCATGCCAACTGTTGATAAAACCGTTGGAGGTAGAACTATTGTCGCCTCACGAACGGGGGAGATGCGTCCACAGAGACGCCGGCCGGCCGTGGCCGTACCGGCGCGCTACCGTAATCGTCCGTCGCCAATAAGAGTCGCCATTTATAAGACGTGGGAAGTATCTGCATCTTTAGGATTCACAAAAGCAACGACAGCAGTCTTGCAAGCAATCATTGCGGCAGGTGTGTCAGCAGATGATCCTTTGGCCCCTATTTTCGCCAGAAAGGCCACGATCGCGACGATGGCCCAATGCAGCGAGGTGACCGTCTATCGAGCCATGCGCCAGCTCGAAGAAGGCGGTTGGATATCGAGATCCGAACAGGTGCGTCTCGACGACGGGTCTATGGATATTGGTCTTCTCTCGATCACGAAGAAATTGGCCGCCTTGGTTGGGCTCTGGCTTGAAGAAGAGGTTCATGGCAACACCGAAGAATCCAAGCGTTCACAGGGCGAAGATTTCGAGCCGATTACTGTGAACAACAACGATTATTCATGCCCGCAAAATCTGGGGGGCAGTGAAAGCACAGCCCCCGCCGCGGCCCTGGCCGGAAATCGCCCACAGCAGGATCGCGCAAGAGGCTCGCTTCGCACTCAAATGAAAGACGGCCTGACAGCCGGTTCCATATATAGGGGTGAACGTAGTATTGATCCAAAAGCTTCAGTGAACTACCAGTCCACGCAGCCAGGCTTCGTTCGCATCAATGGAAGGTCGGTGGCGCAGGAACTGGTTTGGCTAATCGAAGAAAAGAGGCTGACGTTTGGGGCTTTGTTCCAACTTCAGACGCTCGCAAAACTAGTTCCCGGGCAAACCCTGTCGGATTTTGTGGCTTATCGAAGCGAGAGAATCAAACAACTGCCGACAACAAGCGATTGTTATCGTTACCTCAGAAAACTCATTTCCGACGGCATCGATGCTCGATACCTGTGCGCCCAGAGGGCAAAACAAGAGCACCGAGTAATGCGGCGCCAGCAGCGCGATCAAACGGCAGCAAGCAGGGCGGCCTGGTGCCGAGCAAGGCATGACATGACCTTCCTCAACACGCAAACCCGGGCCACGTATCGAATCAACGCCAATTACGGCCTACTCGAGGTCGGTGAGAACGGGCTGCCGAGCTCGAGGCCGAACCTTCCAATAACGAGCAAATTCATCAAAGCGGTCGAGGAGGGACGGCTGGTTCCGTTTGTGAAAGAGGAGCCGGCAATCAATCGCGAATTGGGTAGCCGCCGCCTTGATGAAATGGCCAAGAAATTCCCGTGGCTTCGACTGAAAGGGAAGGGATGCAACGCGGAGGAGGGGAGGGCTTGACATGGTGATAATTTGAGCAGCAAAATGCGAACATTGCCTGAAATCTAGGCACCAGATTTTCTACTTCGGCGTGCTTCATTTGTCGGGGTGCAGGTTTTTCGGGTGACCGAAAACGCTAGCAGAGCAGCGATAAGCTCCGCTTCAATCTGGCCAGTGTGATCTGCGCCAGGTACCTGCAACCCTTTGGGGACTCGTAATCCCCACAGGGGCTTGCGATGTCCTCAGAAAGCATGAGGTACGTCGTGAGTAGTGCAGTTCCTCAAGGGGCTCAAGTCCCCCTTGTTGCCGAGTTCCGCTTGGGCACGAAAGTGCTCATACAGTGGGCGTTATGGCAGAAGCAGCATGCCTATCCGAAGGCTTCCAGAATCGGTGTTTTCCGCAAGGAAGACATGCGTCTGGTGGTCTATCAGTACGGAAGATCTCTCTGCGTTGCGGTGAAACAGGCCGATGTTGCGCCTAAGATCCGTGACTTCAGGGAATGGCGGCAGCGTTTCGCTACCGTCAAAGGCAAGCTGATCCAACGCGGTTGGGCGCTGGTGGAAGATCGCAAGGAGGTGAGTCATGTCGCTCACTAACTTCGATCTGTTTGGCCATCCGGTTGCTGTTCCGCAAAACGTAACCCCTCCACGTCGTCGAGTTGTTTCGCAAGCTGCAAAGCGCGCGAAGCTGGCTCGCCATCTTGAGAAATCCAACAACCTCGTTCTATTTGACGAGCTACTGGATTTCCTCAAAGCCCCGTTGTTGAAACAACAAATCGATATGGACGCGACGTTTGCGTCTGATGTCGGAACGGTTGGCGTCATCGAAGTTGATGAAGATGGCAATACGCACGACGCGGATTCAGCGCTTGTGATCCCCTACGAAGCATGGGGGGAAGAATGGGTGACTGACTCCAGTGGCCTTGCCTGGTCGAAAGAAGGTCTGTTGTTTACGCAAGTGCGTCTCTTCTGGCGGTCTATGGAAGAACTTGCCTTGAGCAACAACGAACAGGAAAAATGGTCTGTTCTGCGCTGGATTTTCCGCCCGGCGATCTGGAAGCATTACGTGTACGACAAGCGCATTGGCCGCAGCCATTGCTTTGAAGTGCACGAGCGTGACGAAACGTTTTCTTTCCACAACTGCTGCATCGCGGCGCGCGTGGATGAGGACACGGTTCGAGAAGGTGTCCGCAGGAATATCCCTGCGGAAGTAGTCAAGGCCGTCGAAAAAGTCTGCAAGTTCGACTGACGGTTCCCGCTAGGGGCACATCCCCTAACGGGGCATGGTGCCCCTTTCTTTTAGCCTTTGTGAAAGGAAAGCTCCATGTTTGATCTGTCTGCAATTCTGGTTCAAGTGTCTTACAGCCTCTGCGAAGTATTCGGGTTCGATCCGAATGAGGTTGACCCGAGCATAACGGTGGATGGGTTTGAAATTCCTGACCCCGCCACACTTGCCGACCCTGTGGCGCAGCAGTACGCAGCATTCCTGCGCGCCGCGGTTCCGCCAATCGATCCGTACTACCAGTTCCGCAAGGATCTGGTGCGGGATATTCGTTACTGGTGGCTGACAGGGGACGGTGATGTTCTGCTGTTGTGGGGGCCTACTGGCTCCGGCAAGACCTCGGTCTTTGAGCAGTGGTGCGCCCGCCTAGGTATCCCGCTGTTTATGGCCAAAGGTCATCGTCGCTTCGAGCCGATGGAAGCCTTCGGGCAATTCGTCGGTGGTGAGAACGGGACGACGCCGTGGGTTGATGGGCCGGTGACGCTGGCGGCGCGGTATGGCTTGCCTTGCATCATCAATGAGTATGACCGCATTGCTGCGGACAGGACGATCGTGTTCAACGACGTTTTCGAGGGTCGTTCTTTCCCGATCCCCGGCAAGTCTGGTGAGGTGGTAACGCCGCAACCGGGCTTCCGCGTTGCCATTACGGCCAACACCAACCTGGTGGAGGACCTGAGTGGTAACTACGGCACTGCCAACACGCACGATATCTCGATCCTGGAACGGATTGTGGCCCTGCACGTGGGGTACCCGTCCGATGACACGGAAGCGAAGCTGTTGGAAAAGGAGCTGGAGCAATTCAGCGACGATCTTCTCTCCTACTGGTTTGATCAGGAGGGCATCAAAATCTCCACGCCGCAAGGCATGAAGGAAGGATCTGCGATCAACCGCGGTGAGTTCATTCAGGGGCTTTTGGAAGTGGCCAAGAAGATCCGGGCGCAGTCGAAGGATGGTGGCAACACCTCTGACTCTGCGCTTGAACGCACGATGTCCACGCGGATTCTTCGTAAGTGGGCTCGTCACTCGGTTGCACAAGCTAGCGCCCCTGAGAAGTTGGGGTTGTCGGCTTTGCACCTGGCGCTGAAGAAGTATCTCTCCAGCCTCTCGACGGAATCGACCCGTATTGCGCTCCATCAAGCGGTGGAAAACGTGTTCGGCGTTGGTGAAGTTGTAAAGCCGTAAGGAGATGCCCATGAGCAATAACAAGTTCGTGGGCGTTGCCTACTGGTCGGTGGCTACACAGGTCGCCGACTGGTTGGCCAGGGCAGCAGATGTCCTGATGCCGTTGGAAAGGGCAGGTATTGCAGTGCTTGCATATGACTGCTTGCCTGGTGGGAATCAGCTGACCGTTACTTTCGGTGAAGAGCGTCATCAGATGCTCGTCACCGATGGAAAGGGACGCGGAGTAGTGCGCGCGTCCGAAGCGGCAGCTGTGTTTGTCGTATGCCTGGTAGGCTTGAGAAAGGCCCTGGGAGACATCTCAGTTGTTACGGACTCGCAAGAAACCGTACCAGCACTACCTCGCCAAAACTATCCGCTTTATGCGGACAGCTGGCAGCGCGTCCTACCGGTCGCGCAAGAACTTGGATTGGCCACAGGCGCAGCTTTCACCGCTCGCCATAACGCCGTCTTGAACAACGTGTTCTGAGGAGAATTGAGATGTCTGCACACATTGTCGACAAGCTTTTGTTCCTGGTCATCATCGTGGCCGCTGCCCGTGTCCTGTGGTGCTTCTATCCCTACCGTCAGGTGGTGGTGGAGGAAGACTCCCGCGAGGTGGTCGCGCCTGAAGTTCAACCCGAAGCAGTACAGCAGCAAATGGACGCTGCTCCAGTTTCATCGGAGCGCGAACAAGTAACGGCGTCCCCCCTGTTTGTCCGTCATCTGACTGACATGGCAACCCTGATGGTTCGCTACCGGCATCGGAAGCAAGCCTGCACAGCTCACCTGATTGTTTGGTCGGGCTCGAAGCGCAAGGGTTATTCGGATAGCTACTTCGACCTTGGTCTCATCGAGGGACAGGAGCTTACCGAGCAGGTTATCGAGCAAGCGCTGGCCCTGGCCAAGCAACAGCTCTTAGATCTGGCCGAGAAGGGCAAGCGGAAGCGTCGTGAATCCAAGAAGCAGAAACAGGAAGCCGCAGCAGTAGCGGAACTGGCAGTAGCGGAAGTAGTGGAGGCTCCGGCCGATGTTGCAGTCGTGGCTGCCCCCGTGGTGGTAGAGCAGAAAGCGGAAGTGACTCCGGTTGTTGTGGAGGACACCCCGCCTGAATCGATCAAGCTCAAGAGGTTCCCGTCGGTGTACCGGGGCATCATCAAGGAAATCGGGATGATGACTCAGAACAAAGATGGGCGTGAGTTCGAGACCTTCGGCGTGCGTTTCAAGACGCAAGAAGGAGTCGTCGATGCAGTATTCGGCGTCAATCTCCGTGAGGCCCTGCGTGACGCGAAAGCGGACGTGGGTGACCAAGTGGAAATCCTGAAAATCGGTCGCAAGACCATCACGAAGGGCAAGGCGCCGATGAATCTGTTCAAGATCGCCAAGCTGGAATGCACTGCGTAACACCTTCATTTGGGAGCAAGGACCTTCGGGTCTTTGCTTCCCCTCCCTTTTTGTTCAATGGCGATTCTCGAGAGTCGTCATCGAAGAAAAGCATCCCGGTCCATAGCGGATTTCTTGGCTATCGACGTTCAAGCCATCCCCAGTTTTTGCTCCGTGAGGAGTCAAGCCGCAGCCCTGGTCGGTTATCCAGGTGCTCTCTTACTCACCTTCGTGTGAGTGAAATTGGGGTCGTTGTTTGGCCTCAACTATCTTCAGAAACGCACGTCTCGCCTAAGTAGCATCGAGGCTGCAGTTCTGGAAACGCGGTAGCGGCATCATGCTACCGTCATAACTTTACGCCTAATCCGGTTGGTACCCTTTCTATCCGCGCTCATTGAGCCGGCCGGTGCAGAACGTAGAAAAAATGGAGATTTTTCAGCCATGGTTTCAGTCAACAAAGTAATCCTGGTCGGCAATGTTGGCGCCGATCCCGAAACCCGCTACATGCCGAACGGAGATGCAGTGTGCAACTTTCGTCTCGCAACCACCGAGTCCTGGAAGGACAAGAACTCCGGTGAAAAACGCGAGCTGACCGAGTGGCACCGCATCGTCTGCTATCGCAAGCTGGCAGAAATCACTTCGCAGTATGTGAAGAAGGGCAGTCAGTTGTACCTGGAAGGCCGTAGCAAGACACGCAAGTGGCAAGATAAGGACGGACACGATCGTTACACCACGGAAATCGAAATGACGGAAATGCAGATGTTGGGCAACCGTCGTTCCGGTGACTCTGATGGTGGCGGTGATGATCGCCCGTCTCGTCAGCAAAGTGCTGGCGGCGGTGGTAACGGCGAACCGCCGGTGCGTGAGCGTCGTCCGGCTCCGGCCTATAACCCGATGGAAGACGACATTCCGTTCTAGCGCGAACTCATAGAATGAAAAGATTAAGCCGGCATGTCATTTGCCGGCTTTCGTGAAGGCCTCTGCCCGCGTTCGTCGGGTTGCTTAACCTGTTGTACCAACCCCTTGCGGGACCATATCCCGCAAGGGGTGATGGTTCCCGCTCGTTTTGTTTAGAGAGGAAATCATCATGTACGGTGCCCCTTCCCTGGGCTACGGTTGCGAAATCGTCCATTCCTTCAACGCCCTGATCGATGCGATCAAGCGTCGCCAAGTGCTGCGCCCGCGCAGCAAGCTCGCCATTAACCTGGCGGGTAGCGACATCGAGGTGAATCTGCTGGCCAACGGCTTCGTCGAGTTGGATGGCAAGGTTCAGCCGGTTGCTATCGAGAAGGAAATCGAGGACGCCATGCAGCAGTTTGGTGCTGTCCTCAAAGAGGTTCTGGTGTAGAAATGCATCCGAATTTTACCCCGGTGTCGTCGAGCAACATCGACGGCTACCTTTACATGGCCGATCGGAAGATCCTGCTCATCGCTTTCAAAAGTGGTGGGACATATGCCTACGAAGATGTTGAGCAACCTGTCGCTACTGGGTTCGCGCAAGCACCGTCGAAAGGCAAGTTTTTCCAGTCGGACATCAAGGATCGCTACGCCACGTCCAAGCTCGACGACATGGCCCTTGCGAATCTCCTGGGTGGTATGGGTGCTTCGGTACCGCCTCAACCTCGCCGCAAAGCGCCGAGGGTGACGCTGCAGTCGTTGTTGCCGCGCTATCCAATGCTCAAAGCGGTTTTCTGATGATTCGGCCGGTAGGTATTCCTTCGGGACGCCTTCCGGCCGGCGTCATCTTCAGGCCACTTCCGCGGTACCCGAGCATCGTCGCGTACGTGGCTCGCCTGATCTTTCATCGCTATGCCACGCTTGGTTTGCTCACAGCATCCGGCTACCCGGTGGTGGAAATGGGTGTGATGGTTTCGGTACCTGGCGACGCATCCAACGTCGTGCCCATTGCAGTTTGAATGCGGAGAGACAGAACCCCCCTGGGTCTGTCTCTCGCTTCTTTTCGTCTTCTGCCCGATGAGGTTTGCAAGCAGCCCTCATCGGGCAGCAGTTGAAAAGGTTTGTTCCGTGAGGAGCGAAAACGCCGTGTCCGTCGTCTATCGGGCTCTTTCTTCGGTCAGCTGTCTTGACCGGAAACACTCGTGTGTATGTTGCACGAGTTTCATTGGGTCCCTATGGGGCTCGAAACTAACCCGTGCGGGTGGTCCTGAAAATACCTCCCGCAAGGGGGGCGGATCATTACGCACTTAGCTTGGAGAACTACCATGCAAGACGTGCTTAATGAAAAACTGACGCTGGTAAGCATCAACATCAGCACCTTCTCTGGCTACCGTCGTGCGACCCGTGAGCATATCGCGGCGCTCGGTGGCAGCCTCCCGGCTAGTGCTGCTATTACGGAAGGGTCCATCAAGGTTTTCCCGTGCGACGGGACCAAAGCCTTGCAGACCGTTCGTCGTGGCATCTTCCGCAAGCTGCAGGCCAAGGGCGTTCGCGCTCTGGGTTCGCAAAACGTGTTCGCGGTATTGACGGACGATCTCCCTGAGATTGAGAAGGAACTTGCTGATGCCGAGGCCGAGTTCAAGGCCGAGGTGGCTGCACTGGACGGTAACTATGACCAGATGTTCGAGGATCACGTCGCGAGCAATACAGCGAATGAGAAATCGAAGGCAGCCAAGCAAGCCGTGGAAAAGATCATCCGGTCGTTGAAGGTTGATCGGGCGACGGCAATCGCCAAGTGTCGCTTCAGCAGTGACGTCTTCAAGATCGCCCCTTTCCTCCGGGAAGGGCAAAGCGAAGAAGAGGGCGTGGAAGGTATCGTTCGCGGCCTCGGCCGGCAATTGTACGAAGAGTTTGCTGCCAACATGGACAAGCTCCTCAAGAACGAAGCCTTCGCTAAGAACCAGCGAGTTGGCCAGAAGACCTTGCGGCCCCTGAAGGCGGAGCTCCAGAAGATGAAGAAGTTGTCTTTCCTCGATCCGTCGGTGGAAGGCGCCATCACCCTGGTGTCCGATATCCTGAAGGTTTTGCCGCAGGAAGGCTATATCGAAGGACAGTCGTTCGTAACCCTGGAGAAGCTAGTGGAAGTGATGTCCGATGCGGACACGCTACTCAATGCGGCTTCCAAGGTGAAGAACGGTGTGCCGGCATGCGACGTGTTGTTCCCGCCGGCGCCTGTTCAAGCAGCAGAGGCAACGGAGGTTGAGGAAGTGGCGCAAGCTGCTGAACCGACCGAAGCAGTACCTGATGCGCCGGCAGCCGTACCGCCGGTTAGCGTCGCCCAGCAGCAAGTTGTGATGTTGCCGCCGATTCCGGCTGCGAGTGTTCCCGCCTTCACCAAGGGTACGGACGCAAGCGTGTCGGACAAGCTGGGCCAGCTGGGGATCGCTCCCCCGCCGGCTCCTGTTCGTGCAGCACCGGTGTTGCGGCCGCGTGGAGCCCTGAAAACCAATTCCTTGATGTTCTGAGGAGACGGACATGGCCATGCGCGCTCAATCGCTGGACCGGGCTCTGCCCGCCATCGCAGGCTTCATTGCCGACCGCACGGGCATCCCGATCATTCGGGGTGACCGGGCCATGACTGACAACCAGGCGATTTACCTGCCGAAGCGTCGGTCTGAAATCGACCTTACCGAACGGGACCTGGTGGAGTCCGTGGCTTACCTCTATCACGAGGCTGGCCACATGCTTCACTCAAACTTCTCGTTGGGGGCAACCAACCCTCTTCAGCGCGCCATCACCGGAACGCTCGAAGATATCCGGATTGAACATCTGGTGATGGGGAAGTTTCCTGCAGCGCGACGCTACTTGTCGCGCCTGGTAGGGATCGTAGTCGAAGATGGTGTCGATGGTCAGCGCGGGTTTCCTGCGCTGGACGGCTCCGAATCGGAAGCATCGATTCTGCAGCGGTACATGATGTATCGCTTGCGGCATGAGGTGTTACGACAGGAGCCGATTGCCGAACTGTCGGCAGGTGCAATCAAAGTCGCTCAGCAACGCCTGCCCGCAGGCATGCTGACGCGGCTGGACGCCTTGATGTTCCAGGTGACCGATTGTGCCAATGAAGACGAAGTGTTCGAGCTTGCCGCCGCGATCATCCAGATGATGAAGGAGGAGAAGGAAAAAGAGCAAGAGCAAAGGCGTCAGCAGCAACAGTCCGGCCAGCAAGGCGGACAGCAGCAACAGTCGTCCGGTCAGCAAGACGGACAAGACGATGGCCAGCAACAAGGGCAGTCGTCTGGCGATCCAGCAGAAGGCGACGAGGAAGGAGGGCAGGGCGGCCAACAAGGCCAAGCCGACCAAGATTCCGAGTCGGGTGGCCAGGGTAGTGGTCAGTCCGGATCCTCGAAAGGGGAAGAAGGCGAAGCGTCGTCGCAATCGGCACGTGGAGCTGGCGGTACCGGATCTGGCCCTGACATGGAACAGGCTCTCGAGCAGCTACTCAACATGTCCGATCAGGACGTGGAAGAGGATATGGGCGAGATGCTTCAAAACGCCATCAACGCCGCGGCAAATGCCGAAGGCTACGATGGTGTCCATGTGCCGATGCCCAACGTCCACAAGGCGCGCCTCGGTGCGGTTCCCGTTGATATGGTGCAACTCCGCGCCAGCGTCAATGCAACCCGTACCAGGACGCTGCAGTGGATGAGTTCGGTTGCCGAAGGAGAGGTTTCGCATTCCCGTTCGGGGATGCAGATCGATTCTTCGCGCATCTGGCAAGGCCGTTTCGGTGGCTCCATCTTTGTCCGTGAGGACGAAGGTATCGACATCAATGCAGCGGTGTCGATCGTCATCGACCGATCTGGCTCCATGAGCCATACCATTGGTCATGCTGCGCAAGCAGCCGTGGCCACGATGCTGGCGTTCGACGTACCAGGATTGAAGACGCAGGTTTCGGTCTTCCCCTGGTATGGCGGAAATCGCGATGAAGGGGTGGCCGTGATCAAGCGTTGGGATGAAAGTCCTAAGCAGCTGGCAGGCCGAGTTGCAAGCCTCTCGACGGACGGTGGAACTCCGATGGCGGAAGCCATCCTGTTTGCTGCTTCCGACGTTGTGCGACGTGAGGAAACGCTGAAAATCGTGATGGTCGTTACCGACGGCGATCCGAACGACCGCGAAGCCACGAAGTACATCATCGATCGCGCTCGAGCTGATGGCATCACTGTTGTCGGGCTCGGCATCGGCGTCGATACCTCGCCGGTGTTTGATTCCAGGTACGCCGCGACCATCACAGATATCGGGGAGCTGTCAGCCTCGATGGTGAAGTTGGTCAAGGCAGCTTTTGAAGACAACCGCCGCGTGCACTAGCACCGCTCTTTGCATCCCCGACGAAAGTTGGGGGTGCTTTTCACCTGGCCCTCGATAGGCGCGAGGACCAAGCGAAAAGCACCCGACAAGATTCCCTGAAATACGTACCCCAGTCGCGGTATCTTTGCGTCATTGGAGATCGACATGAACGATTTACATCTCACCACTACCCCAACCGCCGACCCGCGCGTTTTAGATACTTACTGGATGACAGGTCTCATCCAGAAGGGCCGCGTCCGCGTCACCGTTCCGCGCCTGGATGATGCCCGCACGGCCGCGGAATTGGCTGCCGCCCAGTATCTGCTGACGGTCAAGAATGTTTGTGGCCACAACAAGGCCGGCGCCGGGCTGAGAATCTACACGAGCTCTGGCACCATCCCAGAACTGATGGCTGGCATTTCGCCGAAAAGCTATCTGGTTCCATACGCCAACTTCCTTCGCACCAGATTCCTGGGTGCTGAAATCCAGCACTGCGAATCACCGTATCCCTGGGCGGACGAACTTTGCGAGTCCCAAGTGGACTTTCTGGATGTGCCCAAGCCGTCCGTAACAGTTCTCGATGTCTCCGGTGTAGGCCCCGTCGAACTGACAGCTCATGCTGTCGAGCAGTACGTGGCCAGGTTTGATCGCAAACCAGAGAAGGCTTGGCGAGAGCTGGCAAGAATCGCCCGTGACGTGCAGCCAGCGGTACTTTTGAACCGCAACGTCATGAACGACATCAAGCATCGTCGGCCCGGTCGCTATGCTCTTGATGAAAAGCGAAGTGTTTTGCTGGTCATCGCCGAGCCTGACCGAATTGGTCGACTGCCTCGTTTGGTAACGGTTGTTCATCCGGAATCAAACGCTCGAGTTGTCGCAACAAACGCACTGGCAGCAGCTGGTGCCTAAGAACTGGATCTCGTCCAGTGACGCCGTGCGGCCCCGCTCCTGCACGGCCATCGCCTCCTGGCTGGCCCGATCTGTGGCACAGATGGCTGAATCGTGCAACAAAACGTCTGCATATCACATATACTGGATGTTTGCCGAATCGGCCCTGTAATCACTGAACGTAGGGACCCACTATGAGCCAGCGCTTTTTATCCTCCCTTAATATCAAGACATTGCTGTCGGTGGTTGTGCCGGCGCTACTGATCGCCTCATTGAGCGTCTATGTGCTCGGCTTCCGTCCGAAGCCAAATGAAGAGGCTCGGGTGCTCTTGGGCAAGCCACTAGCAGCCTACGAGCAGTTCTACCCAATTCGCGCGAATGAAACCGGATCGCTCTACCTCGACAAGGATCTATTCGAGAAGGCCGTCGACTATTTCACGGCCAATCCGTCTCCTCGAGCGATCGCGGATCTCATCTATCTTGGCAACTCCAACCATGTGACGCTGATGCTCAGCGAGTCAGCCCGGGCCAAGTACGTCAGCCTCAGCAACTTGCCCGATTACGCTGCAGTGGCAGAAGCGGATGCACAGAAAGATAAGCTTCTCCAGACTTACAAGGACATCGTGAATGGAATCGGTCAGACCTTTTCCGGAACGCCGATCGAAATCGTTCTCCATGACACCCGCAATCCGCTGATTTCCATTGTTGCCGTTCAAAACCCCATTTCCGGGCGGCGACTGGGTGACCCCAACACCAACTTCGGAATCCAGTTGATCAAGAACTACAGCCAAACCGAACGGGGTGCTGGCCAGTCCTTCGTCAGCTACGGATTGACGTTGAAAGACGGAAGGCAGGTCAAGTCGACGACCATTCCCCTTTTCAATAACACATATGGACTCATAGGCTTCATTTGCCTCAACATCGACATCTCGAAGATGGCTGGAAAAGATCCCGCGGCTATTGCTCGATTCATCGAGGCCTTCCGGTCCGTCACCGAGAACGAGGCGATTTCCGAAATGATTCAGAACAGCAAAAAGCGTAATTAAGGACTTTCCAGCGTAGTACATTTTGAGAGGTAGCAAATGAGCATCGAGACATTGAGATTTGAACTGAAGCGGCCACTGCTGGTAATGAAGGGGTCGAAGGGGTTCCTGGCGTGCGGCTATATCAATCCGGAGACCTGCAACAAGACTGAAGAGGCCTGCGCGATCGTATCGGGCGTGAATGACTTCGAGGATATGAAAAAGGCTTCGATTGTTGCCGTTTCCAAAGCAGCTGAAGCCCTGGGCATCAAGGTGGGCGACACCGGCGAATCGGCCCTGGCTACATTGCAGTGAGAAGCAACCGCGTGCAGGGAGCGCATCATGGATGAAAGCGTCGTCTTCCTAACGATTTGCGCTTTCCTGCTGGTCGTCTTCATTGCCAGCCTGGCGCTGGCACTCCGGGGTAGCTCCCCGGCCAAATACTTTTTGTGGACATGGGCCGCGTTCCTAGTTGTGACGCTCCCATTCACAACCAAGGCGAATATCATCTCCAGCCTTCCAGCTGGGTTGATGTTGGTCTTTTTTTTGTATGTGCTCATCCTGGGGAAGATGCACAGCAACGTGCAGCTCGAAGTCTCACATGAGGAGACCAGGCGCGTTCTCGCGGAATCAAATCGCCGTATCGACGAAGAACGTCGGACGATTTCGAGACGCCTCCATGACGATGTAAATCCCAATCTGGTTCTTTGCAAAAACGAGCTGAAGCGTCTGGAGTCCTACGTCAAGGACGATGCGAAAGCCAGCAAGATTCTCTCTTCCGTCCAGGAGCTGCTGGCGGATGCCTATTCCCAAACACGTGACATCATCAAGAACACGCGGATCGAAGTGATCGATTCGATTGGCTTTACGGCGGCGATTGAATCCTTGATCTCCCACTACACCAACTTCTTCGATAAGCCAGAGATTGTGTTGGAGCACAACCTACCAAAGCGGCCGGATCTCGAGGAGGAAGTGGCTGTCACGGCTTACAAAATCATCCGTGAATCCATCTACAACGCCATCAAGCATTCCAACGCCAAGCAGATATCGGTGTCCCTGAAGCTGAATGAACGGATGCACCTCATTGAGGTCATGGTTACGGACGACGGGGTAGGGCTGAAGCCAAGAGCAAAAACGCCAGCAGAGATTTCCGCCGGCATTGGGCTTATCGACATGCGTGAGCGAGCCCGGGTGATCGGCGGAAATCTCAAGATCCAAGCAGCGTTCCCAGGGAACGCGAAACGCCCTGGAACGCGGGTCAGCTTTTCGTTTTCAACTCGGTCGTAGTAAGCCCGAATCGAATCGCGAGTTTGGTGAAATCAGCCGGCGTTTCGATGTCGAGCTTGGACTTGATGCTCTTCAGCAGATGGCCCACGGTCTTTGTAGAGAGATCCATTGTCTCGGCGACATCGGCAAGTGAAGCGCCATCTGCGGTCAGCAAGAAAGCACGAAGTTCCTTCTCGTCGAGAAGCTTGCTGGGATTCCGATCCTTTACCGAAGACCGGGCAAGTAGCTGCGCGACTTGGGGCGAAAAGAACTCACGGCCTTCGGCGACAGTACGGATAGCTTGGTCCAGGACATCGGTGCACTCGTCCTTCAGGACGAATGCGAGGACTCCGATCTTGTAGGCCTTCTCGATAATGTACTGGTCGTCGAACTGAGAGAAAACGATGATTTTCGCATCAGGGTGCGTAGCAAGAAGCTCCTCGCACACATCAAGTCCAGTCTCGGAAACGCTCTTGCTGTCAAACCGGACATCAATGACGAGCACATCCGGCTTCACCGCGAGGTAGCGGGAAATCAACCCATCAAGGCTGTAAGCTACCTCCACGACGTCGATGTCGTAGTCCTTCAGGGCGTGGCGGAAGCCTTCCACCAGGAGGCGGTGATCGTCCGCCAAAAATACTCGAATCGGCACTGTGTTCTACCTTGCGCACCTGAGCCTGAACGGTAGGCCAGGGCAAAAAGGTGCGCAGTATATTACTTTGGTTATACATAAGCGATGGAGGGCGCGCTTGAAGTGCGCTGCCGATCATGGCCCGGAATGTTCGCATTTTGCGACCGAAATTCTACCTAAAACAGAAATTACAGTCAGGTGATCAGAAGGTTCGAGCGGCTGAAAAGGCCGCCGCAGCCCGGCTGCGGATCGCAATAACTTCACCTGATTTTCTCAAATGGCTGCCAAAACTTCCGCAAGTAGGAAAAAAAATCTCCGCAGTACGGAAAAAATAATTGACAAAATATGGCGCACTTTCCCATAATCCGCATCACATTTAGATGACGTTGGGCTTGGCAATACGGGATTTCACCTAATTTGCGGCCCTGGACCACAGTAGAAGGGGTTGCAAATGGAAGACCTGCGCGCTTTGAACAAACGCATCCTGACGCAAATGGGGGCTGTGAACGTCAACTTGCTCTCGACGCTGAATCTCCTGTCCGTCTGCCTTGGAAAGCTGAAGCCATCAGCTGATGAACTTTCGACGGCTGCTGCCGTTGTTGCTCCTTCTCATCACGAAAACCCCTTGGATGTCACCTCCATCAACAAGGAGTACCTGATGTTCGCCCGGCAGACAGCCCGCGACATCCTGAACGGGTACTTCGATGGTCTGATCATTCTGAGTATCGACCTGGCCCAAGCGCGGGTCCTGGCGCGGCTTACCAACCAGCAAATTACCGACATCTCTCGTCGCTGGTTGGGAACAGTATTTGACGTTTCGGGGGCCGCTAATCGTAACGTTGGGCCGCTGCATGCGAAGGCCGTCCCTCACTATTCGGCCGCCATGTTGGCAGCCGCAGCGTAAGGAGATCGACATGCACCCCGGCGCTCCCATTCCTGAATCAGCTCAGTTTGACGATCCCATTTGGATGAGCAGATTCCTCGACCTGGCGAACACCATGGTCTTGATGGGAGGAAAGCCGAAGCTGATCGCCAGGTACACCGGCCTATCATCGAAGGCCATCGCCGATCGGTATAAGCGCCTGACGGGTCAAGAAGCGCCGGCCGGAAGGCTCCAGCAGACCCAGCCGAAGCATTATGCGATACCCCACAATCGCGGTGGCCTCGATTGGAATCTCCAAGCTGCCGCGTTTGCCAGCATCTACCTCAAAATCGAAGCCGCTTTGGATGAGCCAGCAAACCGCGGCTGGTTGCTTACCACAGCATTCCAGGCATACTACCGCCTCACCGATCCCCTCCAGCAAGCCCTCCCCAAGTTGTCCAGGATCACCCTAAATAACGCCTACGATTTGATGACTCACCTTGGCTATGGGCATGGACGAAAGTCCGCACCACTGGCATTGAAGGACTGTGACGATTGTGGCGCCAGCTACCTGGTGATCACCGAAGCCGAGTTGGACAACCAGTCGTGCCCAATGTGCGCTATTCAGAAGCGCTTCGCGAAGTTGGTTGAGAACTCAGAGCGCATTTCGGCATCGCGCCACGCCTGCGCGGGCTGATTTTTTCCCATCAGCATCCATTCCTACGCCTAGCCCCGCATTTTCGGCGGCATTTCTCTGCTGCGTCTTTCTGGGCCGCTCCGGATAATTCCGGGCATGCTCACGTTCCTCCGCCGCCTGCTGAATCGCACACCAGCGCAGCAATCTGCTCCGCTGTTGGTACCACCGCAGCTCCAGTCCCGTGGAACGGGTCTGGACGTCTATCCGGGTGAAGAGGACCCCGGCGACTTTGCGATAACGCGCTATCCCCCCTTCGACAAAGGCATCCCGGTCATCTCCGTTGAGAAGATCCTGCAATCGCAACAAGAGTTGCTGGATCGTATCTTCCGCACAGCTGGGGTTTCGCGTGCAGACTTCGACCGCCTCTATATGCCGGCCGTCAGAAATCTGGCGGGGCACGTGCATTTGCTGCCGGCAACGAGCACCACCTATTTCCGCGGAACCGGTGGCCTTTTCCGCATGAGTCTCGAGATCGCACTGAATTCGCTGCAGTCAGCTAACGCAGCGGTCTTCCCCGCCGGGGGAGGAGTAGAGCGCAGATTCTTCATGCAGCCGAAGTGGACGCTGGCCACATTCCTGGCTGGCCTATGCAGTCAGAACTACCGCACGGTCAATTCGATGGCGGTTATGACCAGGGACAGCCAACAGTGGACGCCGCTCCTCCACTCTCTTTTTCAATGGTGCTCGAACGCGAAAGCAGACGTCTATTTCGTCCGATGGATGGAAGATATGCAGGTGCACGGCGCTCAGGCATCAGCTGCGTATTCGATTTCGCAAGTAGTCCCCCATGACGTCCTGCAGTACCTTGCCAGCGACAATAATCAAGTCGTGCCGGCCATGACTGCTTCGATCGCCGGCGTCGAGACCAACATGTCTGAGAACCCGGTCGGTCGATTGGTTGCGCCTGTGATCACCCGGGTGATCGAAGACGATTTGAAGCGGTCCACCACGAACTATGGGCACCTGGTAATCGGTGCGCACCTTGAAATGCACCTCGTCGATGCGATGCGCCGTCTGGTCCGTGGAGGTAAGTGGATCGCGAACAACGTCGCATCAGGTGGCCGTCTTTGGGTCGGGAAGGAAGGCGTATTCATCGACTGGCCGGTTGCCGCGGCTGACATAGCGAACCTGTTGGCTCGAGATTCGTTCGCGGGCATTCCGAAAGACCCGGATACCCTGGCAGACCTTCTGGTGTCCGCCAATCTCCTTCAGCTTAACGGACGTGGTGCCCGGTACTGGACGATCGCGTTGCCGGGAACATTCGAGGCGAAGGAGGGCCTAGTAAAGTTGCGGGAGGGGGAGGTGATCTTCCCCCAGGGCTTTGACTTTGAACCCTACAAAAACGTCCAACTGACACTTACTCCGACTACTGCGACTCAGGCGACTCGGGCAACCCAGCAGTCAGCTCCTTCGGCAAGTGGTGCAAAGCAACCTGCGAAAGCCGATTCTCCGGCGCCGAAGCAGGAACTGGATGCGCCGCCGCTCGAGGAGATTCCGCGCTACATGCAAGACAACGAGCCTCCCCCTGAAGGAAGCCTGGAACCACCACCGGCTGCAGCTGCTCGCAAAGATCGCAAGCGGAATAAGCCTAAGCCCGAGGAAGGGGTAGGGCAGGGCGGCGGTATCGAGGAAGATGCTCAATCAGACGATTCTCGTCCTACTGCGCAGGAGAGTGATAGCGGTGCGTCGCTGGGCGTTGATGTGAGCCCGACTGCGGCCAAGCTACTCGGATCCCTAAAGCGGACGAATGCGTGGCTGCTGAATGAGGTTATGCAGGCTTATCGCAATGACGCCATGACCGGCGTTGGCGCCGCGTTGCCTTACGGCTTTGGAATCAGCCACGAGGAACTAAACCGGCATGGCATCCCGGTGATGGAATTGCTCGAAGAGCTTGGCCTGAAGGCGTGGCTTTGGCAGGACAAGACGAGAGCAAGTCGCCGAATTCATCCGGTCGAAATCGATGGGAAAACGCACCGCATGGTAATCCTGAAGCCAGACATCGCTTCTGGCCTCGGATTCGACATGACCCCCAAGGAATAACCAATGCTCCTTCGCCAATTTGAGATGCCGTGGCGGCCGGCCTACGAGGCCTACTCCGCAGCCGTGTGGTTCCTTTGCGTGATTGGACTGTCATACGCCTGGTACACCACCTCGTTCCCTGACCTTCCGTTCTACTACCTTGGGGCTATTGCCCTTGGGTTCATGATCTTCAACCTTCTACGGGCGTGGGAGATTTGGCGGCTCAAATGGAGTCTGGGCGGAAAGGGCATCAGCTTCATTTCCGACGAGGAATTGAAGGCAAAAGTCACCAGCGAAGAAGGGAAGGAGAACTCGCTGGCGCTGTGGTTTGGGAAGGGCTTCGATTGGACCCCCGTTCATACCCAACGTGTGTACGAAATCAAGCGTGCTGACCCTGAACAGTTCTATCCACCGAAGATGATCATGTGGATGATCGAGCAATGGAGCGGCGAGCAGGTTGGCGCAAATACCGCTGAATATATCGGCGCCCCATGGATTCACGGGCTGAATGGAGCCGAGGAAGAACTGTACGTGCCGATTCAGAACTTGATCGGTAACACCCTCCTGGTAGGGACGACCCGGTGCGGAAAGACTCGCTTCTTGGAGCTGATTGCTGAGATGGCGATCGAGCTCGGCTACACCGTCATCTGCATCGATCCCAAGGGCGACCAACCCTTTGATGCCTCCCTGCGCGCGGCGTGCAAGCAGGCGGGCCGTGAGCACGATTTTGTCCGCTTCCATCTTGCGTTCCCAGGGCAAAGTGCCCGTATTGATCCGCTGAAGAACTATACAAACCCAAGCGACTTGGCCTCGCGAATCGCCGCGCTGATGCCCGGCGGGGACAAGTCCTCGTCCTTCCGGGACTTTGCGTGGGGGGTGCTGAACGCCATCGTGATGGGCATGCTGGCAACGGGCGAAAAGCCGTCGCTTGTGCGCATTCGTTCCTACGTGGACAACGGGATTGCCGATCTCTTGATGCGCGTCATTCTTCAGTTCTTCGACGAGGAGCTACAGCCGAACTGGGAAACCGAAGTGGCGGCGTATGCGCGGACCCTCAAGCAAGCGAAGGGGAAGAAGGGGCAGGAAGATGGCGAGATCCTTGTGCGCCAGTCTCTCCATCTCCTCCTGGAATTCTATTTGGACATGATTGTTCCGCGTGCCTTGCGAGACGAGGCTATTGAGGCCTTGGCAACCATCTACAAGCATGACAGCGCCCACTACTCCAAGATGATTGCAAACCTAGTGCCAATTCTGGGGATGCTCACTACTGGAGACCTTGGGGCTCTGCTTTCTCCTGACCCGCGAGACGTTGCAGACACTCGGCCGATGACAGACCTGGCTTCCCTGATCCGGGCCAACAGCGTGGTGAGCATTGGCCTGGATTCGTTGGCGAATAAAACAATCAGCTCTGCGGTCGGCTCGATGTTGCTATCGGACCTAACTTCGGTTGCTGCAGCTTTCTACAACTACGGCGGAAACCACAAGGTATTCCTCATCGTCGATGAGGCCGCAGAGGTGGTCAACGATCCGTACATCCAAATGTTGAACAAGTCCGCCGGCGCCGGCTTCATCAATTTGGCGGCCATCCAAACGATTCCCGACCTGGCCGCTCGGTTCGAGTCGATGGACAAGGCGAGGCAGATGCTCGGTAACTTCAACAATCTCGTCTCCATGCGAATCAAGGACAGGGTTACTCAAGATTTCGTTACGGAAACCTTTGGCCAGACCTACGTCTATACGCAGCAGAAGATCCTTGCGACGTCTTCTTCGACAGAAAAGACGATCACACATTTCACCGGCTCCGTTCAGGAGCGGGTAACGGAAGCTCTGGAGGATGTGCTGCCGCCAGACGTACTTGGGCAGCTGCCGAACTGGCAGTACATCGCAATGGTTTCAGGCGGCAGACTCATCAAGGGCCGTTTGCCCATCATTTCACATGAAGAAGCATGAACGGAGATACCCTCGTGCGGGTAAGCCTCAACAGAATTCTTAGCAACGCCGGGTTTTCATCCAGTCCAGTGAAGGCGTTCACCGATTGGCCCACCCTGGAGCGTGTTGCGCTCCAGTTCATCCATTTCGTGTCGCCCTGGCTGGTCGTGAATGGCGAGAATCTTGCGGAGCGAACGCTGCGGGATGCGATCGCTACCTATGACGAAACATTGCCCTTGGGCTATGAAGCAAGCCACAGGAAGTTCATCGAGCGTATCGCTGCAAGCGCCAAGGTGCTCTCGTCTCTCCGCGTGTCCGTCAAGGACAAGGATGGCCTTTGGGCAGTCTGGACCTACGACGAGCCCTTGATGCGGCACCTGGCCAACCATAAGCGCTACGCGATCCAAATCCGCGAGCGTGAAACACCGGTCGCGTCCGGCACCGTGATGATCAAGCTTCTGGCGGCCATCAGTCCGACCCAGGAACTCGAGGTGGCCGGACTTGATTACCAGAGCTTGCTCCACATGAGCACCGCACAGTGAGGAAGACATTGTGACTCGACACGGATTACTTTGGCTGTTCGCCATCATCGTCATCTTTCTCTTCGCCCCCCTGCTGATTAACCAAGCCGACTATGAGTCGTGCGTGGAGAAGGAACTGGCTACCGCGGGGGAGTGGTATGACGGTAAGGAAGTGCAAACGATCCTGGATCGGACGAACCGGCTCTATGGGGCTGCGATGGTCAGCACTGGAATCGACCCGCTCATTCGCAAGCACTTTGTTAAGCCTATGCCTAGCAAGGAAGTGGCGCCGGGCGTCATGCTGCCGAAGGCGATGACCCCATACGCGGAACACTTGATGGAATACTGGGGGAACTTCCTCTACAACATCTGGATGTTTTTCTTCAGGGTCGCTCATTCCTGGTCGTGGATTATCTATTTGACACCGTTCTTGGCCGCCATCATTTTCGACGGGGTAATGACGAGAAAGGCGAAGCTGGCCTCTTTCAAATACACCTCGCCCACCGTCTACAACGTCTCATGGCACGTGATCATCGCCTTGTGCGCCATCTCGATGGTTGCCTTCGCGGTCGTTACTCCCTTGTCGGTCTTTTTCTACCCTATCGTGATCACGTTTATGGGCGTTCTCGTGCGCCTACTTATCTCGAACATTCAACATTCTGCGTAACGGGGTCCATTCCTACACCTAACCCCCTCAAAACGGCGGCATTTCTGCGTTGTGGCGTTTCTTGCCAACCGGCAAGATTCATCCCATGCAGAACGCAACAAAAAACTTCCTGTTGATCGCACTGTCGGGGCTGGCCTTAGCAGCCCCCATGGTCGCAAAGGCCACGTGCTGGGATGCCGCCAGCGAGAGCTACGGCATCCCGGTCGATGTGCTCAAGGCTGTCGCGAAGACCGAGAGTGGCTTCAATGCGAAAGCACGCAACGTCAACAGTGATGGGTCGCATGATGTTGGAATAATGCAGATCAATTCGAGCTGGCTGCCGAAGCTCGAAAAGTACGGCGTCACGAGAGAGTCCCTGAGGGATGCCTGCACGAATGTCAAAGTCGGCGCATGGATTCTGTCCAACAACGCTAAGAAGCTTGGCTGGAACTGGAATGCGATTGGCGCCTACAACGTGGGCTGCGCCAAGCTGGACAAAGCTGAGTGCTATCGCCGCCGCAATCAATATGCCTGGAAGATCCACACAGCACTGAACAAGGTTGGCGACATCAGTGCGCCGACACACATGGCTGCCACGTACGAACAGGGGGCCACGGCGGCTTCCAACAAGCTGATTCACAGCGCGAGCGCCGCCGCGCAGCCGAAGAAGATTATGGTCGTGAAGCTCGGTGATTCCGACCAGTCCATGAAGCTCGCAGCAGCACCTGCGGAATATGAGCCCCGTGCATTCTCTGTCGGCGGCTTCCTGAATTATGAAGAGGTGCATGACGATGAATAAGTCTTTGATCTGCGCCTCTCTGGCTCTGATGATGACGGCCTGCGCTTCCGTCCCGAACTCCGACGAACAGTCGTCCGGCGGCAAGCTGGGGGTCGTCCAGGTAGGCACCAAGCAAAATGCCGAATTGATGTTCTGCGAAACAGACAAGTGCCCGCAGCGGACACCGAAATTCCTCCCTCCTCCCGCGCCGCCGCCGGCCCCGGCTCCCATCAAGGTTGTTGAGGCGCCGAAGCAAGTGCACTTCAAGGTGCACTTCCGTTGGGGATGGGGACGCCTCGACACCTCCGGTATCAAGGAAGTTGATGAGGTTGTGTCATCTGGTCAGCTTACGAACGCCAAGTCGATTGTCGTCGCGGGACGAACCGATCCGACTGGCCCTCTCAAATTCAACGAGAAGCTAGCCGTCCGGCGTGCGCAAACCGTTAAGGCCGCGCTCGTCAAGGCAGGGGTTCCCGCTGAAGCAGTTACGGCAGTGGCCCAGGCCCCTTGCTGTGATGGTGACTTGCGTGCCTCCAAAAAGGTCATGCAAGAACTCAGACGTACAGACATTGACATCACGATCACGACCAAATGAACACTCAGACCAGTGGAAACCACGAGCACGGCTACAAAGCTGTCCTCATCAGGGAAGAGACCAAGAAGGCGCTTCGCGATCTTCGATCCAGTCTTCCTGATCGCGACCTGTGCCAAGAACGCCGCCTTGCTACTGCGGCTCTTGAGCTGGTTATCGAAGATGCGGGAAAGAGCAGTGAAGTGCTCAACCGCTTGCTTACTCGGACGCGCGAGGTGGTCGTTCGCGATGTCCATAGCAAGACGGAAGCATAAGCAGTATTCAGACCTTGAGACGACGAGACGACGAGACCCAATTCATCTTCCAATTTTTGCCAAGGACAAAGATATGAAACTGCTTTCCAAGATGTTCGGCCGTGTCGGCCTCGCTGCTTCCTCCCTCGTTCTCGCCGCTCCGGCCTTCGCCGGCACCTCCGGTACCGAATTCGGCGCCATGTACAACCTGGTGAAGGGCTGGTCGGAAGGCTACCTGGGCCGTACCCTGGCCATCGCAGCCTTCCTGGTTGGCGCCATCGTCGGCTTCGCGAAGTCCACCGCCATGCCCGCCCTGGTCGGCATCATCTTCGCCGTGCTGTTCGCCATCGGCCCCGGCGTCATCGACGGCATCGCTTCCGCGCTGATCTAAGTCAGCCGGCGCAAGCCGCAAGCATAGAGCAATCGCCATGTCGGATATCGATCACAAGTACATCATCCCGCACCGTCTGGATGATCCTCCCAAGTTCTTGTGGTGGGACTTCGACGTGGCGATTCTCTTCATGGGCTGTGTCGTCATCGGAATCATGACGAACCAGACCGTGACATTTTCTGGCCTCGGCGTGGTTGTCGCCATGTCCTACCAGAAATTGAAGGCCGGGCGCAGTCGCGCCTTTGGGCTTCATGCCCTCTACTGGTATTTGCCGACCCGTTTCGGGTTCCGTATCACCCCTCCATCGGCCGTCCGTGAATTCATCGGCTGACCATCCCAACACCGAGACGACGAGACTGTACTAATGCTGCTCAGCAAATTGATGGCCGACGTGGAAGCACGCGGCGGCGTTACCAGGGCGTTCCAAATGATCCTGGGCGCATCCCTCCTGACCAATGTCTTCATGGCCGGGGCATTCTTTACGATGGACCGCACGGTGCGTACCGTCCTTGCTCCGCCCGAAATCAGCAAAACGTTCTGGGTTGATGGCCGGACACTGAGCCCCGAATACCTCGAACAGATGGGGTCGTGGGTCATTCAACAATACGCGACCGTTACTCCATCCACCATTGATTACCAGAGCAACCTGCTGCTCAAATACGTCCATCCTTCCGTGCATGGGGACCTGGCAATTCGCTTCAAGATCGGCTCGAACCGCCTGAAGGCGGACAACATGAGCAAGATCTTCATGCCCCGTGAAATCCGTATCAGCGAGAAGGGCCAGTCGGTGGCACTCATCGGCGCCCAGAGTACTTGGATCGCGGACAAGCGCGTCCCGACCGACGAGATGAAGGCGTACCTTGTGACGTTCGACTATGACGGTAGTCGCACCTTCATCAAAGAACTGCGCGAAACGAGCGTTACCAAGCCGTTCGATCCGCCTGTTGCCCAAGCCAATGCTGAAGTCGAAGCGGCAATGCAGCAGGAAGCTGCGGCCCAAGCTGCAGCAGCGCAGGCAGCCGCATCTCAACCGGTGGCCCCTGCACCGGCAGCTCCCAGCCCGGCGCCAGCGGCTGCTGGCTTGCCGCCTGCGCCGCAAGCGTCCAATCCCGCCGCGAAAGAAGCGCTTCAGTCGGGCGTGACGCCCACTACCCCCAATTCTCGCTAAAGGAATCGGCATGGCCCCTAAGAAATTTCTTCTGGCGGCAGCGTTCGCATTCGCCTCGCTAAACGCTTTCGCTCTTCAAACCGTCGAGCCTGTCGAAGGGCAAAACAGTTTCGTCAAGATCTCCGCGAAGGAAACGACCCGTCTCTATATCGACGGTGGAAAGATCCGCTCGTTGATCGCGACCGACGGTGAACTGACCGTCGAAAAAGACGACGATCGTGGGCAGATCTTCATTCGCCCGGTGGTCCTGAACAAGCCCATCAACGTCCGGGTCATCGCCTCGAGCGGGACGACGTACAACCTGGTGATGCAGGCTGTCGATATCCCCCAGGAAGATATCGTTATTCGCGAGCCCTTCAATGTCCGAGCAGACCGCAATGCCGCTGCTGGAGGAGGGAAGAAAGGCGCAGCGAGCGGGATGGATCGGACCGTTCGTTCGCTTGTTGCCGCGATGGCCCTGGAGGAACCGCCCAGCAATGTCGAAGTACGGCCGACGAAGCAGGAATTCGCGCTCTGGGAAAACACACATTTCGTGATGATCGCTGTGTACAACGAGCGCGAGTTGGTTGGCGAGAAGTATGTTCTGACCAACACCGGAAAGACCCCCATGCGCCTTGTCGAGCAGGAGCTTTACCGCAAGGGGGTCGTTGCGGTTGCGATCGAAAACATGCAGCTTGATCCGGGCCAATCCACCAACATCTATGTGGTGAGGAGCAACTGATGGCCGGAATCAAGTCGAAGGTTGCGGGGATGTCTCCCGTCCGCCGCAAGCAGATGGTGATCTTGGCCGGCCTTGTTGGTGTTGTCGGCGTAATTGCATTCGGAGCTGCAATGCTTGGTGCTCCGAAGAAGGCTCCGCCTCCGCGTGCCCCAGAATCTACCCGCAAGGCATTCGGGGCGCCCGGTGAGCAGGTAAACAACGCCGACATCTGGCGGACCCAAGAAGGGGCCCGGGTTGCGCAGCTTCAACAGCAGCTGGCAGATATTCAAGCCAAGATGGCTGCGAATGACAAGGCTGCTTCGGATGCCAAGATCAAGGAACAAGAACTAGCTGCCAAGAAGGAAGCTGAAGACAAGGCTGCCCGAGAGCGGGAGCGTGAAGACGCCGAACGCAAAGCCAAAGCTGCGCCTCCGCCCACTGGTCTGCCGATGCAAACGGGCCAGTTGGGCCAGCCCACGAATCCTGATTTCGCCGGCGGTCCGCGCCCGGAAACCATCAAGGGGATCATGCGGGTCGATATGGGGGCAGGTGCTGGTTCCTCGAGCGCCAAGCCTGCACAGCCTTCGCGTAATGGTGCCATCGGTGGAAATGCTGGTGGCGCCGCCGGCGGCGCCGCTGGCGGCAATGTGACAGGCGACCAAAGCGCCGAGACATATATTCCTGCGGGGTCGTTCATGCGGGGTGTCTTGCTTTCTGGCCTTGATGCTCCGACTGGCGGACAGGCGCAACAAAATCCGCATCCGGTGGTTATCGAAGTTCTCGATATGGTCTCCTTGCCGAACAAGTTCAAGGCCGACTACAAGAATTGCCGGTTCACGGCAAATGGTGCGGGCGATCTGAGCAGCGAGAGGGCTTACATTCGCCTGGATCGCCTGAGTTGCATTTCCGAAGATGGCGGCGCTTTGGATGTCTCGGTTAAGGGCTACATTGCCGACCAGACTGGTAAGGCCGGCGTCCGCGGGCTGCTTGTCAGCAAGCAAGGGCAGGTGCTTGCCAACGCTCTCTTGGCTGGCGTGGCCTCTGGTATTGGAACGGCCTTTTCTCAGGGGGCTATGACCACCTCCGTATCGCCGCTTGGTTCTACCCAATCGGTGAAAGACGGGCAGCAACTTCAGGCTGGCGTCGGACAAGGGGTTGGTAACGCCCTTACGCAGCTGTCCCGCTACTACATCCAGTTAGCCGACAAGATGTTCCCGATCATCGAGATCGATGCTGGGCAGCCAGTAGATATCGTGATCACCAAGGGCGTTGCGGTTGCCCGAAAGTAAGAAATTCCAGAAACGCCTGGGCCTAGTTGAAAGAATTAACGGGCCCTTACTTATTTCACAAGGAACCATGCAATGAAGACGACGAGACTCCTCACTTCCATCCTGGCTGCTACTCTGCTGGCAGGCTCCGCTTACGCCGGCGACGCGCTCAAGGAAACGGCCGTTATGGCAACCCTGAAGCAGAAGTATCCCAGCACGGTTATCAAGTCGGTGTCTTCGACGAACCTGCCCGGAGTCTACGAGGTTGTGATGGGCAAGAACGTTGCCTATGTCGAGGAGTCGGGTCGTTACTTCCTGTTTGGCCACATGTTCGACATGCAGACGCAGACCGATCTGACCGAAGGGAAGATCATTGCCGAACAGGTTGCGAAAACCGATTTCAAGATGCTGCCGCTGAAGGATGCCATCAAGATTGTTCGCGGTGACGGTAGCCGCAAGGTCGCTATCTTCAGCGACCCCGACTGCCCTTATTGCAAGCAGCTTGAAAACAACATCGCAAACCTGACCAATGTCACTATCTACCTGTTCCTGTTCCCCATCGATCAGCTTCACCCGCAAGCCAAGGCCAAGGCCGTCGGCGTCTGGTGCGCTGCCGATCAAGTCAAGGCATGGGATGGTCTGATGCGTCGCGCCGAAGTGCCGACCGGCCAGTGCGAAAACCCCGTGGATCGCAATATTGCGCTTGCCGAGACTATGGGCATCAACGGCACCCCGACGGTAATTCTTCCCGATGGCTCCATCATTCCCGGTGCGCCCTCTGCCGCCAAGCTCGAGCAGATGTTGAACCAGGCTGCTGCCAAGGTGGCCAGCAAATGAAGCGCGTCCTTTCGGTGGGTATTGCGCTCGCCGCGGCTGGCCTCTTGGCCGGCTGCGGGAGCATGAGCGGTCTTGATGCCTCCAGCAGCTTCAGTTGCAAGGCTGCGCCTGGCGTTACATGTCAATCCATCAGCGGTGTCCATCAGAACGCTTCGGCAGGCAATCTGCCGTTCCAGCGCATCGGCGAAGGCCAAGGCAAAAACAACGAGCAGCCGCAGAAGGACGACAAGAAGCCGGCCTATGGAGCAACGAAGGCTGAAGGCAAGGTTTCGCCGCGGGATATGAATGCGGCCTACTCAGGCATGCCGGTACGGCAACCCCCGCTGGTGCTTCGAGTTTGGATGGCGCCATACGAGGATGAGGGCGGTGATCTCCACGATCAGAGCTACTTCTACACGATGGTCCATTCTGGGAAGTGGATGATCGAGGCAAACCGGAACACGATCAGCAACCAGTTCCGCCCGATCTACCCCCTCAACCGGCCTACCCAGAATCAAGAGCCTGCTGCTCCCGCAGAGAAGGAAGCCCAGCCTCTCATCCAGAAGGGCAATTATGAAAATCTGGTCGAGAAACCGGACTTGAAGTAAGCGAGGCCGAAACCTATGGGTGCTATCAAGAGTTTCATCAGGTCCCTCTTCAAGGATGTACCGGAGGAGTATTACACGCCGACTCCGGTGGCCAATCCTTCCAGGGAAGTGAACTACACCAAGTTCTCGGACCTTTTGCCGTATTTGGCGTGGATGCCGAAGCAACGACTGTTCGTCCTCGAGGGTGACGTTCCCCAGAAGGTAGATGGGATCGGCTTCTGTCTGGAAATGATTCCGCAAACGGGCGCAACGCCCGATATGGCGGACCTGCTAACTACGATTTTCAGCTACTTGCCAAAGGGTGCAGGGGTTCAATGGAGCCTTATTGCGACCCCTCTTATCGATCGCTTCCTGGACGCATATGTTGACGCTCGCCTCGATCCGGAGAAGGCCTCCTCGAAGGAAGAGCGCGAACGTCGCGAGCTGTTCCGGGCACTTGCCGAACGCCAGGCCGAGCATTTCCGAAAAGGGGCCACTGATCCCGTCGTGCCGAATCAGCCCTACTTGCTGCGGGACTTCCGCCTCGTTATGAGTGTCGTCATACCGGCCACGACCTATGACGACGAAGATCTCCTGAACGAGATCACCTCAATTCGCGAGACGTGTGCGACTACGCTCAAGACGTATTACCAATTCGAGCGCGAATGGGGGCCGGAGGAGCTGATCAATTGGTGTGCGGTCATTCTGAATCCCCAGGAAACCTTGTTGAAGCGGAACGCCCCTCATATCAACTACGACGAAGGCCGGCCGATCAAGGAACAAATTGTTGCGCCGAATACGGTGATGCGCGTTACCGAGGATGGTTTGGTCTACGGGCTGCCGCAGCGGAACAACGAGATCGTTGCGAAGTGCATGAGCGTTCGCAGCTATCCGAAGGCTTGCACGCTCAATGCCATGGGGTCCTTGATTGGTGACTACATGCAGCCGGCGATCGGCTACACCTCTCCGTTCATGATCACCATCGGGATCACCACCCAGGATTTCGAGGAAACCCGAGCGGCAACCCAGATGAAGTCCGCTCGCGCAACTCAGAAGGCCGATTCGCCGATGGCGAAATTCATGCCCGAGTTGCAAGACATCAAACACGACTGGGACATCGCGCAGCGCTCTTTCGATGAGGGGAAAGGGACGGTGCGCATGTATCACCAGCTCATCCTCTTCGCTTCGCCAAACGACATGCCCCGCGCCGAGCAGTCCGCTCAGGCGGTTTGGCGGTCTCGTCAATTCGAGATCGTCGAAGACACCTTCATCCAGATTCAGGGCCTTCTGGGATCGCTCCCGATGTCGCTGACGCCTACGCTCACGAAGGATATCCGCACCGCCCAGCGACTGACGACAAAGACGGTACCGAATGCCGTTAACATGGCGCCGCTATTGGCCGAATGGCATGGAGTTGGAAGGCCAATCGTGCCGATGTGGGGACGTCGGGGCCAGGCGATGTGCGTCGACCTTTTCGGCAACGTCTCCGGCAACTTCAATGCGGCAATCTGCGGCACCTCTGGTTCGGGCAAGTCGGTTCTGCTGAATAGCATCGCCCTCTCCTATCTGGGAATCGGCGGCCGGGTGTGGATCATCGACATCGGCCGCAGCTTCGAGAAGCTGTGCCACACGGTTGGCGGGCAATATCTCGAGTTCACCCAGGAATCGGACATTCGTCTCAATCCGTTCTCGATGGTCGAGGCGATTGATGAAGACCTCGAGATGCTGATTCCGCTCTTCGAGCAGATGATCTCTCCGAGCGAACCGCTCGACGACTATCGCCGGCGGCAGTTGGGCCTGCACATTCTTTCAGTCTGGTACGACAAAGGGCGGAACGCCAGCGTCGATGATTTGGCTTATTCCCTGATCAACAACTGCGAGAAGGGCGGACCTAATCCGCAGGCTGCAGACGGGGAGTGGATTGCCAAGGTTCGGGCAATGTCGCACGAAGAGCGCCAGAACTATTGCGACCCCCGAATCCGCGATTTGGGCGTCCAGCTTTTCCCTTACACCTCAGATGGTCCTTACGGCCGCTACTTCCTGGGCGAAACCAACGTCAACTTCGACAATGACCTGATCGTGCTCGAGCTGGAAGAGCTCGCCGCGAAGAAGGATCTGCAGGCTGTCATCATGTTCCTGTTGATGTACCGCATCACCCAGAACATGTACCTCACCCGGGACAAGCCGAAGGTCTGCATTTTGGACGAGGCCTGGGCGTTACTCGGCGGTGGTGGTAGCGGCGACTTTATCGAGACGGGATATCGCCGGGCCCGGAAATACAACGGATCGTTCTGTGCTGCAACGCAGAGCATCGGGGACTTTTCGCTGAGCCGTGCGGCAGAGGCGGCGATGAATAACGCCGACTGGATGTTCCTGCTTCGGCAGAAGGCCGAGAGCGTGCTGGCACTCGAAAAGTCGGACAAGCTCGTCATCGACCAGCACATGAAGGACATGCTGATGTCGGTCAAGACAGTCCAAGGCGCCTATTCGGAGGTTTTCGTCCATGGGGGCCAGATGGGTCACGGCATTGGCCGAGTCCTCTTCGACCCGTTCTCCCTGCTGCTCGTTTCCTCCAAAGCGGAAGACTTCGAGGCGGTGCGCTATTACCGCGAGCGTGGATATTCGATCGTGGATTCCCTTGAGGCGGTGCTTGCAGATCGCGGCGTTCCTGGCTACGCCAACAAACAGAATAGGAAGGCTGCGTAATGAGTGAAATCGTTGAAGAAGCTGGTTCGGCCAAGGCTGGCGCCGCGGCTGAAACCGAGGTGGTGTCTGACGCCATTGAGGCGCAAGACAAGGAAGGCAGTCGCTGGCTAGAGGTTCTGATCCGGGGGACGGGCACGCTACTGATTGTCCTGGTGACGCTGATTGCCTACCACTTCCTTGTCGTGGCCCCGAACAAGCAGCGTTTCGGCGTTGTGGATATTGCAGAAGTGCTTAACCTCAAGGAGCTGCAGGTTACCTTGGCTGCGACCCAAGCCGAACCGGGCGAGAACAAGGGCGCAGCGGCATTCGAGGAAATCGCAAGGTTCGCCAAGGATATCGAAGTCGCTCTCGCCGAAATTCAACAAGAGTGTGGCTGCAGTCTATTCGTCAAAGCTGCTGTGGTTAAACCCGCCGCTGCGGAGGACTTCACTCCGCAACTCAAGCAACGTCTCGGCATGGAAAAAGTAGACCAGGCGCAACTCGTCCAGCAGCTGCGCGGCGCCGGTGGCCGTGGCCAACCCCCCCTGTTGGAGCAACCCAAAAAATGAACTTGACTTCACTTTTCTCACCGGACAACGGGGAGCGCCGGTTATCGCTCCTCGAATACCTGGACTTGTGCCGGGCCCACTTTCGACGGCACTGGAAGCACTACACCATTCCGTTGGTTGCGGTGTTCTTGCTTCAGATCGTGATTCGTATCGACGTCAATTACACGGAATCTTTGCCGGATCACGTATTCATCACGGTTAAGGGATGGAAGACGGGTCTAAAACGGGGCGACTATGTGGCTTTTGAGTTCCCGACGGAGAACCCGGTTTCTCCCTTCCGCAAGGGCGACCATATGGTCAAGATCATTGGTGGTGTTGGCGGCGATATCGTGAGCATGACGCCTGCCAGGGGGTTCTCTGTCACGTCACCTGGCGAACGCGATATGGCGACGATGATTCCCGGTAGCAATGGCACGATCGGGGTAGCGAAGACTCTTTCGATGCGGGGCAAGCCGCTTGAGGCTGGGCCGGTTGGGGTGATCCCACAGGGCTCGTATTACGTTTTTGCTCCGCATCCCGACAGTCTGGATTCGCGCTATGCGATGGTTGGATGGATTTCTGAGAAAGAAATCATCGGCCGGACCTTCTCGTTGTTCTGAACCGTCCATCGCAAGGCTTAAACCGCAGCTTCGGCTGCGGTTTTTTTTTGGCCCGGCATCCATTCCTACACCTACCCCCTTCATTTCGGCGGCATTTCCGCGTTGGCGTAGCGTGGGGGGCTCGTTATCTTTCCGTGATGCAAATTGCCCTTAGATTCCCCATGCTACGTCGACTCCTTCCACTGATCATCGCGTGTGCGGTTGTGATGCCAAGTAAGGCCGCAGAGCAGATCGGCCCAGTACATCCGATCGTTGAACCGGACATGCTCCAAGAGATTTACCGGGTCTTGAAAGAAAAGCAGAAGACAGGGGAGTTGGCGCGCTTGCAGCAGCAGGCCGTTGAGCGAGGTAAGCACAGCATCGAGAACCCGAAGCGAGTAAAGGGTTTGGCCCGAGTGGAGAAGGCCAGGTTCTTCTATTGGGACCCGACGATCAAGGTCCCGAAGACGATCAAAGATCCAGAAGGGAACGTGATTGCTGAGGCCGGAAAGACCATCAATCCCCTCGATTACGTCAACCTGCCGCAGCATCTTCTGTTTTTCGACGGCAGTGATTCCGCCCAGGTGGCTAAGGCCAGCGCAGTCATCAAGCATTACAACGGACTCGTGAAGGCGATCCTGGTCAACGGCCAGCCACTCGAGCTGACCCGCCATTGGAAATTTCAAGTCTATTTCGACCAGGGCGGCGCCCTGGTCCGGAGGCTAGGCATTGAACGAGTGCCCTCCCTGGTCAGCCAGGAGGGGAAGAAACTGCGTATTGATGAGCTGGAGGTTCAATGAAGCCATTTAGTCGCCTGCTTGGGGCTTTCGTCGGCGTCCTGATTGGCGCCATTTCCTTGAGTGCCATGGCTGATCCAAATTGCCACGGCAAATTTCCTAACCCCATTACCGACTACTGCTGGTCGTGTTCTTTCCCGATTGGCCTGGCTGGTGGGGTCAAGGTAACGATGGGGCAGGACGAAAACACATCAAGCAATACCTCGGGCAGTCCATTTTGCGCATGTACCGATCCCCCGCAGGTTGGCATGCGGATGAGCTTCTGGGAGCCGGCGCGCATGGTTGATGTCACTCGGACGCCGTACTGCTTTGTCGGCATGGGCGGCGTCAGTATGGATTTCGGGATCTCGGCGCCGCGTCATGCTCAGACCAATCAAAAAGAGGGTAGGTCGCCGCACGCTTTCTACCACTCCCATTGGTACATCAACCCATTGATGTTTTGGCTTGAGGTATTGCTGGACGACACATGCTTGGAGAAGGGCGTGTTCGACGTCGCCTATCTCACCGAGATAGATCCGCTTTGGGGCGATAGCGAGACGACCTTCATTCTCAATCCGGATGTGGCCCTGTGGGGCAACCCTATCGCTCAGGCGGCATGCGCATTCGATTGTGTAGCGGCAACCACGATGGGGTTCGGCCGTGATGAGTTGCTTTGGTGTGACGGCTGTCAGGGCAGCATGATGCCCCTCAATGGTTGGGTGAGTTCAAAGGTCGGCGGGGTTCAAGCCTCATCTCTGATTACCGCACGAATGACGTCGAAGCTGCATCGAGAAATGCTGATGTGGTCCGCTTCGGGCGAGGATGGGACATGCGGCTATTACCCGCAGCCCGTGATGAAGAAGACCGACTACAAATACACGATGCTCTATCCGATCCCGCAAACGGAAAAGATCATGGGCAAGTGTTGCCAGCCATTCGGTCGATCGACCGCGCTGTGGGGCTCCGGCAAGGAATATCCGGTCATGGGCGAGGATTTCGTCTATCAGATTTTCCGGAAACGAGATTGTTGCGCAGGCAATCTCCTCGACTACTTCGGAGGGGGCTAGCCCTTTCGTCGTAACCCTCTGATGACAATTCCAACGATTACCGCGCTATGAAACGACACCTCGCTCTCGCTTTGCTCGCACTGTGCCCTGTGCTGGCCATGTCTCAACAGAAACCACCTGTCCAGGAAGAGGACCCGATGGTGCGGACGCGCCAGGCAATTGAAAAAGCCATGGCACAGGCCCAGTCCATGCAATCTGGTGCGGCCCAGGCCGGACCCAAGACCGGCTTCTCTGTCGACGAGCTCCGAAAGATGAAGGGCGTCGATCCCTCGGATCTTGCAGCCAAATACCAGAACGCGGGCGTGGGGCAAAAGCCCGCAACCCAGGACCTGATGATCTTTATCTCGACTTCGGTGCCGAAGAAGGCGCTGGTAATGCTGGGTGAGCAGGCTAATGCAACCGGAGCGGTGCTGGTTCTTCGTGGTCTCAAGGGGGCCTTGGGTACTAAGGGCGTCATGCAGAAGACCATGGAAGCGCTGCAGCCGGTGGCGGCTACCGGTGCAAAAATCCAGATCGATCCCGAAGCCTTCGGTCGTTACAACGTGACTGCAGTTCCTACCTTTGTGATCGCGACGAAGGAGGATACCTGCGCCAACGAGCAGTGCGACACCAAGTCCTACGCCATGGCTGGTGACGTCACTCTGGAATACGCCCTCGAGCAGTGGTCTTCCCGCGGCGGCCCGATCGGCCGTCAAGCTGATATGTACCTGAAGCGGCTGGAAAGGGGTCAATGATGCGTATTCAGCGTCTGCTTCTTTGCCTGGTCATGGCCGTATCACCCCTGGCCAATGCGCAAACCATGTCCACGATGGATGCCTTCAATGCGGGCAAGCTATCTGGTGACCAGAGCCATACACAGGGCATGTTCAACAACATCAACACCACTTCGGGCACAAACAACGTCAGCGGGTTTTCAACCACGCCGCCTTCGCAGTCCTCCTACTGGGGTGGTCAAAACACCATCCTGAACAATCTCTACACAGGGGGCTCCGGGAAGATAACGGAGTGTCAAGGCGGAACCTCGTCGACCAACCTCGCTGATCAACAGCACTGCCAGGCTGTGAACGCGATTATGAGCACCAACGCGAACAAGCCTAGCAATCTGATCACGAACAGCGACCCTCTTGTCCAGCAAGGCAAGGCCGTTACCGCGAACCCCGAGTCAATCGCGGGCGCCATCGACGGCAACTACTCGAATTGCACGACCAGCACGAAGCCGAGCAATCCGGATTTCACGATGCAGACGTGTGACGATTGGTCGCAGAACAATGCCGCCAGCTGCACGATGGGGCAAGAGGTGGTAGTGGACCCCGATTACCTCTATGGCTGCAAGGAGACGCTTTCGACCATCAATAGCGGTTCCTGCACCTACGGCGACGTGGTTCAGGTGGACGTCAAGTACAACTATCAGTGCCAGAAAACGCAGTATCAAGTCACCACGCAGACCTGCCATAAAACGCTGACCGTGCAGGCCGATACCGTTCCTGGTTGCACTCCTGGAGCGTTTATCGTCCGGGTGACCGCCGATCCTTGTCCCTCATGCCCCGACTATCTGGCATGGGATTACTACTGTCAGAACGGGTACTACCAAGAGCATTTTTTCACGATGTATCACGGTACGACGACCGTGTATCAAGACTTTGGATGGGTAAATATTACTGGCACACCTGGCACAAACATCGGGAAGACACAGGGGATATCCAAAATGAATTCTCCCAACTGCTTCCGAACGTACTACAGCCAGACTTGCGGCCAAACTTCCTGCACCATGGGGGCGTGGTTCTACAACCCTTGCCAAGGCACGTCCTACTACGGTGCCACGAATTTTGCGCTGCCAACAAAGACCACTTTCACCGACGTCTGGAACAACCAGTGCACCACGCTCGACGGTAGGACGCTATGAAGACCATCCTGACACTCCTCATTGCAGCGTGGGTTGCAGGCACCTCATACGCTGACGACCATGGCCGGATTTCCACCAAGGTCGAGGGCCGCGCGGAGCTGAATCGCGATGGCGGTCCGGTTTTTGTCCAATTTGTGGGCAGCGGATCCTTGGGCGGGATGGTACGCCAGGATCTCAGGCGTAGTGGGTTCGAGATCGCCAACTCCAAGAGTGACGCAAAGCAGATTCTGCTGATAAAAGGCACCACTTCAGTCCGGTCCTCGACGGGGAAAACGGTGACTGAAGATATGGCGTCGTTCGCCGAAGGTCCCCGAGTCCAGATGGTGGTGCCCAAGGTGGAAAACGAAGCCCCTCCGCAAGTTCCTCCTGGTCATGAGACTCATGGTGAGAAGGGCCCTCCGATCACCAGCAATGGCATGTCGGTTCTCGGCGGTTATCCCGTGATCGAGGACATGGGCGATCAGGGCCGCGGATACGCTCGAAAACTCATGGCACAAGGTATCGGAACCGACATGAGCCGATGCCCGAAGGAAGGGTGCAGGTCGGTGCAGATGCTTTCCCAGGCGGCCACGATCGATGTTGAGGTCACGAAGGTAGGCCGGTCCGAGAAGGGCAGGGTAGTAGCCAGCATGCAAGGTGATACAGCGATGATGGACCTGGTCGCTGACCGGGCCATGTTCCTCGCAATGGCAATGGTCAAGGGACAAAAATGAGAGGGGTCATTCGCTTCGCGCTGGGAACGCTACTTTGCCTCTTGGTTGGGGTTGCCTCTGCTACGCCAACTTGTCAGAAAACTGGTGAGGTGTGTGTCGACGGACCTTCGACGAAGAATATCGCCGGAACCAATATCTACCGGGACTGCTGGGACTACAAGGACACGTATTTGTGCGTGGATCCGAATTCCATCGACTATTGCGCGGCGATTGCAGCAACGCCAGGGTGCAATATCACATCATCCGTCTGCAATCAGACTGCGTTCAATGGCACCTGCCTGAGCTATGCGAACACATACCGGTGCGGCACCGCAGTGACGCCGGCGCAAGGGGTGGTGCAGCTCTCCAGCACCTATACCATCGTCTACGACCAGGTTGATCCATCCCCCTGCGCCAGCTATTCGAGCAACCCGAGTTGTCAGCTGTCACAAAAGGTTTGCGTCGATGGTCCGGGGACCAAGAACATCAACGGTCTGGATGTCTACAAGGACTGCTGGCAATGGCGCGAGGACTACAGCTGCGTGGTGAGCAATCCTGCGGACTACTGCATGCCTTTGAAGCAAGCTGGGTGTACTCAGCAGTCGTCGACCTGCACGAAGACGGCGTTCACTGGAGCATGCATTGAGAAGGGATACACCTATCTCTGTGGCAACCCCGTGAGTCCGCTGCCGACGAATGTAACCCCTCTGAACACCACCTATACCGTGGTGAGCGATCAGACTAACAATTCGCAGTGCCAGTCGCTCGACAACAATCCGAATTGCACGGTTGCCTCCCAGACATGTACCGATGGACCGGGGACAAAAAACATCAATGGCCTCGATGTTTACAAAGACTGCTGGGCGTGGAAGAAGGACTACACCTGTGCGTCGACGAACCTCACGTCAACGTGCCAAGACCTGAAAGGAAATCCGCTCTGCACGGAAACAGGCTCGTCATGCATTGATAAGCTGCCTGACGGCGCATGTGGGCTGCTCGAGCATCAATACAAATGCGCCGACACTGCTCCGACGACGACGACTCAAACGGATTGCGGGATGCAGACGTTCTGCATCAACGGGCAGTGTTTCGATACTGGTTACAAGCCTGATGGCGATTTCGGTAACGTCATTGCACAAATGGAGGCTGCGCGCGAGGCGGTCAACTATGACATCTTCAAGGGTGAGGCGAACTTCTGCCACAACAACCTTTTGACGAGTTGCTGCAAAACCCAGGGCGGGGGTGCAGGAGGTCGAAACGACGTCATTGCGACGACTATCGGAAGCACCCTTTTCAAAGCCGGTGCTGAGGAAATCTACGTTTGGGGCTCCAGGTACCTTTTCGAGGGCTTGATGAACTCGGGCAGCGTGATGCTCGAGGAGTACGCCATGTCGATGCTCGGGACTGGCACGCTAAGCATGAGCTCGTCGTTCTCCGTCTGGGGCGCTGAGTTTTCGGTAACTGCAGAAGGGATCTCCTTCGTTGGCTTCGATCCTTGGTCCCTGGCTATTGCTGTGGCCATCTACATCATCATGGACATGATGAAGTGCGAGCAGGAAGAACAACTCCTTGGGATGAAGCGCGGTCAGGGACTTTGCCAACAGGTCGGTTCATGGTGTGACTCCAAGGTACTGGGCGTATGCGTGACAAAGAAACAGGGGTGGTGTTGCTTCCCGTCGAAGCTTGGGAGAATCGTTAACGAACAAGGGCGTGCGCAGATTGGTAAGAGTTGGGGCGACCCCAAGAGCCCGGATTGCTCCGGATTCACCCTGGATGAGCTAAAACTTTTGCGCTTTGATCTGATGGATTTGTCAGAATTCATCAGTGATATTGTTCCGCCGTCGAAAACGACGTCCTATGCTCAAGATCGACTGCAACAAAAGGCGAAAAGTTACTATGGTCCATAAAATCCTTATAGCGTTCCTGCTGGGTATCTCGGCAGCAGTGACTCACGCAGAGTCCTCAATGCCAGAAATCAAGCGGGAACAGCACTTGAACGTGCTGCCCACCTCCGAGGTGAGCGGGAAGAGGATCTTCATCGAATTCGATGGGAGCCCCAAGACGAGCCAGGTCCTTCAGGAAAAGCTGCGTAGCCGTGGGTTCAATGTAGTGGCTACCGCCGGCGATGCTGATGCCCACTTCAAGGTCGGAGGGGCGTTCGCAATCACGGGCGGGGGCAAGGAAGAAGTCCGTGGGAAGCTCGGTGAGTTGCTGGAGTCTTCTGCTGAGGCTGCTCCTTCCAATTCGCCCGACTATCGGCACCAGAATATTGACCTGGTGCAAATCGCCGCTGGTAGGGCATACACCGGATTTATCTCCGTAACGGACATGGTTCGTTGGCTCGGCCAGAAGACTGGTATCGCCGGCCGATTCAACGAAATGCTGACGGGAGACCCCAGGGGGTTTTGCTGGCATGAGAGCTGCAGCAAATTTACCAGCTCCGCGATCGTGAGCGTGAAAGGTGACTCTGGCCATTGGTGGCTCCAGGAGTCGGCCCAAGACGCGAAGGTGGTTCTCGATCTTGTCGTTGCAGACGCCATTGAGAGCGCCTTAAAGCCAATTTATGACATCAAGCCGGCAAGTGGCCGCTGAGGACCTACCGAAATGAGAAAGGCCATTCTCGTGTTGTTGCTCGCGGTCCCTGTGTTCGCATATGCGGATACCGATTACCGCGATTTGTTGATGAAGGCGATGTATGCGAAAGATGGGAAGGCCTCGGTCGAGCTAACCGGCAAAGTCGCGGAAATGATTCGTGCCCAGATCAACCGGCCAAATGCAAAAGTTGTCGCGGACGTGACGACTATCGCCGAGCTGAAGCAGGAGGGGTGCAAACGCTTCCAGATCAGGTTCACAACCCCAGGGACCTTGTTACCGATGACGGACGGTCAGAGCCGCATGCTCGACATGAACATGAAGCTGAACATGTGCCAGAACGGGTTCCCGCCGGGGGTGGAATCTGAACAGGAACTGGTTGAAAAGGCGATAACGGCAGAGCAAAAAGGATCGTTCGAGCCAGAGAAAGCTGGTGCGCAAAAAAAG